>Ga0247843_1009961_pt1 | contig 10309 bp, 10 predicted proteins | sample LaCruzMarch2017__FD_192420 | JGI IMG/M metagenome (GOLD analysis project Ga0247843, IMG submission 192420) | Freshwater microbial communities from meromictic Lake La Cruz, Castile-La Mancha, Spain - LaCruzMarch2017_8m | ecosystem: Environmental > Aquatic > Freshwater > Lake | place: Spain...
TGAGTTGTCATTGTGTGTGTGTGTGTGTGTGTGTGTGTATTTTGCGTGTGTATAGCAGGAGAGAAGGAGAGATTTGAATGGAGAACTTAACAGCACTGAAATGGTGACAAAGAACATGTAAATATAATGATGTTATTCTATTTTCTTGACGATTTGGTCCTAAAATGCAATCCTGCATTCCCCTTATTTCTGATTAATTTTTGCTCCTTTTTTTGTCGACGCATTTCATGCTTTTATTACAGTGCGCAATCGTTCAGAGCATCACGTAGATACACTCCCTGACATTGCCGATCAATTACAGTCAAGTGGTGGGTCGGTATCCTCCTCTCAGGCAGAACAAAATAATCGCAATACAATATCACCAAGACACGGCAACAGCTAGTGACACAATGCAAAATCCGGCGCAATGGCGATGTCAATACAGCTAATATACACAATGAAGAACGAGATATGGATTGGAATGAAAAACAGAAGAAAAAGTTATCATTACAACGATTGCGGTTATCATTACAACGGTTGAAATCTCCACGCTAAACAACAATAGAAGAAGACAAGATACTCCTATAAACAAAGCATATTTCAATATTATACTCCAGCGTGTTAATAACATACCGAAATGAACCATCGCTATCCAAAATCTAACAATTCCACTCCCCCCAATTTCCAAATGAGTCGTCTGTTACATCTCCATTCTCTCTCTCTCTGTCCATCAAATCACGAAAAACTCTCCAACCTCCCCCCGCGCAACAACAATATAGCTAGCTCCCTCCTCCCAACCATCCCAAAAGTGTCTTTCATCAATCTCCGTGTCTCTCTCTCCTCCTCTCTCCCCAAATAAATTCTGTGACCTTTCTTTCCCCTCAATCTCTTTCTCTCGCTCCATCTCTCTATATCATCCACGGTGCACAACATATACATCTATATATATCTTTCGTTTTAATCGAATTTGCCCAAAATATCCTCCTCGCGGAAAAGACTTAATTTCTCGTCCCCAATTTCAACTTCGGTCCCACCATACTTTGGCAATAACACCTTATCCCCGGCCTTTAAATTAATAGCATGCAACGTGCCATTCGCATCCCTCAAACCCGGTCCAGTCGCGACTACGGTACCTTCGTATAAGTCCTTGGCATTGTCCGTGGGCAAGAGTATCCCACCGGACGTGACGGTTTCTTTGATCGATTTGCGTATTAGTATACGATCGCCGAGGGGAGAGAGGGTGCGTTGGTATAGTGGACGCGAGGCACGTATTGCGGATGAGAACATTCTACTTCTGTCGTGGTGTTATTTGGTATTTCACAATAAAAGGAGACGGAGGAGATACGGGAGCGGCGTGGGACTGTGGTGACCAAACAATGATTTTTGGATTTCTGCGGAGTTGGTGATTCAAGAGGAGGAATTTTTCAGCTCAAATGTGCGAGGCTTGCAAGATCATTACCGTAGAACACGCGGCTTAAGCAATCGTCCACGACAACATTTGAGTAGGGCCTATTTTTTAATCGTTCCGACCTCTGAAACAAAAATGGCTGTGTTAAGTGATGTTTGACCCAATTAAACCCATGAGTGTTATATATCAATGTGACAAGAAGCGGCTTTTCTAAATGACTGTGCACTGTCCTGGGCCAATCATGTGGGGATTTAAAGATTTAACGATATATCTCCGGGCCTCTCTGTTTTTGCCTTTCTTCACTTCTTTCTTGCGATTGCTTAAGCCGCGTGTAGCTTAAGCCGCGTGTTCTACGGTATTTCTTTCCTGATTTGCATTCACCACTCGGAAAGGTATTGTCGTCATTTCGACCAAAAAGGTGGTTGGAACATGGCGCATGGCGCTAGGCAGTTGAGTTGATGCAGCTCTGAAGGAAAGAGTTTGTTTCACACATGGCGCTAAGAGAGAGGTTAAGCAATGCACTTCGAAGGATGCACCAATCAAACCCAAAACGAAGGCATTTGTAGAACACATGGAGCAAAGAAATATATGTCTATATTTGCAGCCACAAGGGGACATGCGTAACACAAACTCATTCCTTTCCTCTGGCTTTATTGGTACATACATCACGATTGCATTGCTTGACCCATTGCGCCGTGAGTGAAACAAACTCCTCCCGTGTAGGCTTTGTTGACACATTCCTCCTGGCTGCATCGTTTCACCGTTGTACCATGTGTGATGCAAACTCCCCCTTTTTGGACAAACCTGGTACATCCCTCGAAGCTGCATTTCTTTCTAGCCTTTATGCTTGCCTCGACATCTGGCTGCGATTTTTTGACCAACTTTTTCTTCAGTCGTACTACGAATCTAATCGTATCGTTTACGTTTGAGCTAGTTCCTGAATTGATCCTTTTGCGACGATGCGACTGCTTGCGTCTCTGACGATGGCAATCGTCGTCGTGTTCTTCATCCTCTTAAATAATTGTTTAGTGGTGGCATTTACATCATCTCCTCCGTCGGTAATGACATCGTCGCTGTCATCACCATCTCAGAAGATATCTAAATTGCAGGAGAAACGAATACCAAATAATGAAGGAGGCGATGATGGTAAGAAGAAAAAAAATAATGTAGTACTGGTCGGCTCTAAAGAATATTTAGATGGATTTATATCCACCCCAATTACCGAGCAACGTGGTGGGGATGGATTAGAACAGGCATTAAAATTGGGGGGTGGTGTGACTGTAGGCTTGACTGTATTATTTTTAGGCTTCATGGCCAGTAATGGGCTATTGTAAAAAAACGAAACTCGTTATATTACAAAAATGAACACACTCGGAGTGAAATACACAACGAGGAGGAGACTCTTCTACAGTATATATATTGAGAAATTCAGAATCGAACATGGACAAATATATCTCATCTGTAAAACATTAACTGCAAATGCAAAAAATATCAGAAATAAGGGGAATGCAGGATTGCATTTTAGGACCAAATCGTCAAGAAAATAGGACACTTTTGTGATGGTTGGGAGGAGGGAGCTAGCTATATTGTTTTTGCGTGGGGGGAGGTTGGAGAGTTTTTCGTGATTTGATGGACAGAGAGAGAGAGAATGGAGATGTAACAGACGACTCATTTGGAAATTGGGGGGGTGGAATTGTTAGATATTTTGGATGTGCGATGGTTCATTTCGGTATGTAATTAACACGCTGGAGTATAATATTGAAACACAAAACACAACAGTTAAAATCATGATACTATCGCTTCATTTATAGGAGTATCTTTGTCTTCTTCTATGCTGTTTAGCGTGGAGATTTCAACCGTTGTAATGATAACCGCAATCGTTGTAATGATAACTTCTTCTTCTGTTTTTCATTCCAATCCATATCTCGTTCTTCATTGTGTATATTAGCTGTATTGACATCGCCATTGCGCCGGATTTTGCATTGTGTAGCTGTTGCCGTGTCTTGGCAGTCTTGGGTGATATTGTATTACGATTATTTTGTTCTGCCTGGGAGGAGGATACCGACCCGCCACTGGACTGTAATTGATCGGCAATGTCCGGGAGTGTATCTACGTGATGCTTCAATGCTTTGCCGTACATACTCCAGCGTGCAAATAAAAAGCATGAAATGCTGGACAAAAAAGGAAGATCCTTTTGAAGAAATCGTGATCTTGCAATAGAATTTGAACACAAGAGGGATCAAAGAGTAAAACCTGTATCCTAATAAAGTATCTCCTAATCGTCAAATCGTCATCAGATAAACATATTCATATACGCAACAAACACCAGTGATGAGATATACTAAAATCATTTTCATATCCTCAATAATGCTGCTTTTATCTTGCTACCGCGTTTACCCCTTGCCCTGGCAATCTTCGAAGAGATTACTTTGTATGCATGTGCCGCCGACGTTTCATCCTCGAACCAAAGGTCCATTCTACTACGTGTTAGACGTAATCCATTACGAGGTCGTGTCGACTGCGACGCAGCAGCATCAGCAGCAGACGTCGTAGACAATGACGAGTCGACTACAAAAAGTGACGGTGGACGCGGATCAAGTGAGGCATGTGACATTAGTAATCGTCTTGCCGGTGTCCTACCATTTACCGATGCTGTATCCTTCTTTATGGCTAGACATGCCAGCCGGCAGGAGGTAATAACCCGTCCTTCTCCTCCAGTACTGGAATGACCTGGCTCAGCAAGTACCGCCCATCGTCCTACCACAACAAGGTATAGACTCTGCCATCGTACACCCTCATTAGTTATACATGTTCGTCCCGTAAATAGGACCGACGAGGCACTTGATACCTCACATACACATGGGAATGCTGCCTTCTCGACCAGTCCCACTGAGGACCCGTGTGCTGGTGGCAATTCAGTACTATCGTTATTGCAATTGATATTGTGGTTGCTATTGCTGCTGTTACCCTTTCCTCCTCGTTGCACTGGTGAGTCACGCTCGTCTAGCATGGCCATAGCCAACTTTGATGATATGTGTGCAAGAGACGTTGAGCCGGAGGAGGAGAAGCCAGTCGATGAAATGTATGACAGTACCCGAGGCGAGGCATTATTACTTCTATCAGTATACATTTTTGTGAGCTTCTCGCTCAGTGCATCCAAATAGAGGCAAGCAAGTGCACACGTCGTGGCATAGTGGAATGGTGCAGTTCGTGACACGACATGTGTTCCTTCACGAAGGATGGCACACGTCTCAGTCATTGTTATAGTTCTCAGTATGTCAAGACCGTATCGGTATCGTTCCTTGGAAGTATCATCATTCCCAGCACTACTACCACCATCATTTTCCTTGAGATAACATAAATGTTCAACCACACTGTGAATAGATTTGTCAGCCTCATCGAAAAAGTAACGATCAATCAACCAGTGATTGAGATGCTGTTTATCCACAGAATTGCTGTCAGTCGAAGCAGTGCTATTCTCGATCCCCTCACGTGATTTATCATCTAACCGTGTAGAAAAGGTAAGTAAAAATTTAACAGTCTCGTTCAGGATATCCCTGACAACATCTATTGCAAATTGTATACAGTCGTTACTGCTGCTATTGGATATTACAACCATCAATGTACGTGCTGCGACAGTGTTGAAGTGTATCGTCGACCATCCATCCTTGGTCATGAGTTTGGGGATTACAATACCTTTACATAAACATGATACAGTTTCCTTCCTACGCTCGACTTCGTCTATTGATTCTTTCGCACCTCCAATCGGGAACATAATCCTTTGAACAATCTTGTAATCTAGAGACATAATGGCCCCCTGCATGGCAGATGTTGCCAATGATTGACTGGACGACATAGTCACACCACCAGATCCAGAAATTAAAGAAAGGATAATTTGACGATAGGGGTTCAAGCGTGTTGTTTCATTATCATCATCATCATCATTCGCCACATTATTGTTTTCCCTCGTTTCGGGTGCAGTCGATTTATTGTTTATTAGAGATAGGAACTCTTCATACTCAGGATCACAGCAACAAGGTGCCATATTCTTCTTAACGTCATTGCTTACAGTGTACCGACGACGAGCAGAAGTAGTCTTGTAAACGTGTTGCAATATAAGTAACGATGGAGCTAAGATAAAGGAGGGATGGTGATCACTGCTGTTGCTGCTACTGCATAATCCAAAGGTATATATATCTGCGGGTATATCCAATTGTATTTGCTGTTCTTCCAACGTCATTCCATCTACCGACGACGACGACGACAACGAAGACGACGACGATGGTGATAATGGATGTAACAATGCCACTAGTAATAAATACCGAAAGGTAGAGTTGGTAATTGTATTAAATATCAATGCTAATCCATACAATGCAGTCTTTGTTGATGATATGTCCATAGTAATCACAGCATTATTGTCACTGCTACTACTGGATGATGACAAATCCTCAACGTTGTCGCCATCCTCCTCCTCCTGCATCTTTGGTTGTTGGTTTGAATACTGATGTTGATGTTGTTGTTGTTGCTGCTGCAACAATAATAATGGTTGCAGTAACATAGGATAAATAAAGGTTGCAAAAAGCATTTCAATTGCATATTCATTCAAAGGAATTAAATTGACATTGAGTAAGTCGTCAAATAGTAATAATTCATCTTGCACATCGGCCAGTAGATTGGTAATATTCCTATCATTTTGTTGTTGCTGCTGCTGTTGCTGCTGCTGTTGCTGCTGCTGATTGTCATTATTATCATTATTATTAACATGTATCATACCAAATCTTGAAGTTAATCTATGACAAAGTGGTGATATTAATTCATTTAGCCGTTCAGTATGACATGCAAATTTAGCAATCGATAAACGATCTTGTTTGGGTAATATAGGTGGATTATCATGTAATAGCCCAGTGGGGGTAGTTGTTGGTAATGCTACCGCTGATGATTCCGTTTGATTCAAATTCTCATCATTACTATTGTTACTATTGCTGTTGATGCTATCATCATCATTATCATGTATAGTTACTAAACGTAATATATTCATGCATACATTCATGGCTGTTAGTCTAACAAATGAATCATCATTCCCCTGCTGCTGCTGCTGCTGCTGCTGCTGCTGCTGCTGTTGTTGACCAACGCCTCCTAATGTAGATGATAATGACGAGGTATTATTATTATTACCACCACCACAGAACTCTAATGCTCGTGCATACAATGGAAATTGTATCTGTATAGAACTAGAATCACTACCATTATTATTACCACCACCACTACTACTACTGCCCTCCTTTAAGAAGAATTGTACAGTTTCGGGATTCAAACGTAATGCTAAACTTTTTAAAAAGCTAACAAAGTGTGTTATTAATTCCGATATTTCCGATGATGACTGTTGTTGTTGTTGTTGTTGTTGTTGTTGTTGCTGCAGTCTTCTTTCCCCACCTCCCTTTTTACTAGTGGCAATATTAGCAGTCGCAGCAGCACTTGCAGTTGCTGTAATATTAGATGTAGCAGTAGCGGCGGCAGCAAGCCGATAACTCTCGATGGGCAACTGTATTAATTCATTGACTATATCATTACTTAGTAGAAAGTATAATGACGTCGCCCGACTGACATTCTGTATTAGTATTGATATAGATTGTATAGCCTGTGTTGCTATAGTGGGCGGTGGTAGTAATAGTATTAGTTGTTGTTGTTGTTGACACTTCTGTTGATGTTGCATTTGCGTTCGAGATTCTTCATCATCATCGTCGTTCGTCATGGTGACTGTGGTAGCAGCATTAGCATTAGCAGTAGCAGTAGCAACACTATCAAACCGTTGCTGCCGTGTCTGTGGTTGCTCGATCCCAGTAACCAGGGTAACGATCTTGGCCAGTATGGTACGTTCGCAGAATAATTCAAAAGGCGCTATGTATGGCAATGCGGCCGCTTCGTAATCCATCATATCTTCTTCTTCCTCGTCTTCGTTCACTTTTTCTTTCTCCTCTTTTGTTATCCCATCGCCACCATCCTCATCCACGCTGTTCTCATTTGAAGTGCCGGACGAGGAAGAAGCGACACATTTGGCCAGTAGCCGTCCCGCACGACGTTCGCACAGGACCACAATTTCGGCTATCCGCCGTAATAATTCGATAATTTCATTTTCATCAGTCGGCTCTACTGCAATAAATGCTGGTGGTACAACATCATCATCAACATTCTCATTCTCCTCTGCATCATCTTCTTCCTCTTCTTCGTTTCGTGATCCCTTCGTTGGCTTCTTCACAATCGACAACAACGCGGGAGGAGACGGTGAAATTTTGGCAATTAAATATTCTAACCGATCTAATGATTTACGTAGTTCTTCGAGTGATTCTTCGGCTGATGCGACAGCAGGAGCAGCCGAGGAGGAGGATGGTGGGGAGGGTCGTTTCCGTCGGAGCATTAGAGTGGTTTCACGGCGGTCTTCCGCCCGGCGCCCCGCTGCCGCTGACAGACTAAAAAGGGGGGGCGGGCGGCAGGCGGGCGCACCCCGCCCACTGGTTTCACGCGCTCGCCCGCTTGTGTCTCTCACATCACCCACGCTTCGTCCATAATTTTAAACATTCATGTCATGGGCAAGCAACAGCGTCGACGCCCACTTACTGGCCGCGTCCGCCGGGCTTTAAAGAGAAATGTCAATTCCAACCGTCGCTGCCTTAGCAGTCTGTCGGCACGGTTTCGTACGCGTCTTCATCGTGGCTTGGCCCAGTGTGGCTCCGCTTCATCATCTGCGATGCTTGCCCTCATGCCAATGTGTCGGCACGGGATCCTTCTTACGGTGTCTTGTCGATCGCATAAAAGTCGAGGTCGGAATTACGATGGATAATATTAATTGTACGTCTAATCGGCGCTGAGCCTTCGAAAGAAATGCTTGAAGCTGCTCTCGAAAGAAGTTTGTTGGACGTCAAAAAAGACTAGAGCATTTTCACGACGACGACGACGTGCAATGTTAGCCTGGAAAATTTCGCTGCAGAACGATTATTAATAAATGACAAATATAGCCGACGCAGAAATGCAACGTGTATTAAGGTTAAAATGGAACAATAATCATTGTCGATTGGTGTGCCGATTACACCCTCGTACGAATATATCATCTCTTATTTGGCTGAGCGCATGAAGATGGAATTGGAGATTTGTTGATCATCCATATCCATCACCATTATCTAGTGTTGAACTCGTGAACCTTGTGAAGACGATTCCAGGTTTTACAAGTAATATGATATTCTTGCTATCAAGTCAGGGTGTTTTCTATCTTTCTTTGGGGGATGCAGTCTATCATAATACGACGAATCGATTAGCTTGGTGGAATGGTGTTTTCAACCGTAGTCGAGTTCCTGATTTGTCAGTACATTTACACTTTTAACTCACGAGAGAGAAAGAGAGAGAGATAGAGAGAGGAGCCAAAATAGATAAGGGCGTCAATAAATTGAATGATAACACCAGTATTGTTGCGTCGTCATAGCTGGTGGACTTGACGGAGATATGCATGAATGATGAAATTTATTGATAAGAATCCCCGTGCCATTCTTTTTGATAAAGATATTGTCTTTACTTTAAGCAATGATCATAATACAACACAATCAATATTTTCATTATCTAACAAAACTGCTCCCCAATCTTGTTGCCTCTCACTAGATCAAATCCCCGATTACACGTTAGTTAATGTTCTTGCACGGTCTGCAAAGCCATGAGGTTTCAATTGGCTTGTCTTGAGCCTTGAGAGATAATCTATGACTATCTGCTTCTCTTTGACGGACAACAGAATGTGCCACCATATCTTCTTCATTTTTCTCAACGGCATCATTACGAGAACAAGTTATCAGGGATGCAAAATCATTATTCCAATGATGATGAGCACCTTCAGCAGAATCATTTGCAGAAGCTATACTAGGCTCATATTCCATTTTATGCCTTTCGAAGGAACGCTCCATGAATGCTTGCAAGACAGCATCGACTTTGCACTTTGTGTCATTTATATTTCCTTCACTTGCGTAACTGATAGTGCTCTGGTTTTCGACACTGCACATCAAGTCGTTGTTCTGATATTGCAGAGGATGGGTTAGTTGATGCTGTTGATTGGGCAGATCGTGAATGTCGGTCATCGTCCTGGGGTGGTACCTACGTTGCGCTGGTTGATTCGTATCGTAATTTAAGGCTAATATGGGTCTGTCATATGACATTGATGGAGTGATATTCAGATCCTCAGACAAAGACTCCTGGTCACTCTTGTTGGGGCAAGATGGCAATAACGGATTGAGCTGTTGAACTGTCGATGCTTCCAGAGAAGGTTGAAGCATGTCCATTTTTTCGTATAAGTTGGGCTCCTCGTCTGCAGGCAACTCGCATTTCAGCACCTTCGTTTTTCCTTTTGGTGGCACTCGTTGAATGAGTACGAGCAGATGAGGCATTCCTCTTGAGAAATATTCATGGTAGTATGCGCCTTTATCATTCCCAGACTGGCAGAGACGTTTAAAGCCCCAACTATTGATCTGGCGTTGGAATGATTGGTATTTGTTCATTGCAAAATACTTGGGTACTACCTCAGTCATCAGGAGCTCTCGGTGGTGGATCTTCCATGCCCTACCATGTGGCATCCATGATATGATCTGTTGCGAGGTGATGGTGAGCAAGGTGAACGAAGATTCATTGTTGGATCAGCAACTTTTATGTCCGAAACTATATTAAAAGCTTACTCACGTATTGGTTCTCAGGGTCAGAGAGAACCTGATACAGTTTAAACGCAAACGACGTCTGAGCTGATGGGATCAATTCAGTAAGAAGAATGTTAGTAAGAGGAGGCATTATCGTCTTCGTCGCCCGAACTAGCACCATGGTCATGGAATAGTAAAGGGTAACAAAAACTTATGTTTACGTACTACCTAATTAACTAAGTGTTACCCACTTACGACA
>Ga0247843_1009963_pt1 | contig 10307 bp, 9 predicted proteins | sample LaCruzMarch2017__FD_192420 | JGI IMG/M metagenome (GOLD analysis project Ga0247843, IMG submission 192420) | Freshwater microbial communities from meromictic Lake La Cruz, Castile-La Mancha, Spain - LaCruzMarch2017_8m | ecosystem: Environmental > Aquatic > Freshwater > Lake | place: Spain...
GAATGCATTGGTTGACTTTCTCTCTATTCTCTCTGGACTTGCAACTAGAGTATGCACGAAAAGTAATATACAAAGTGGATTTATAGCAGCAGGTAAGTGAATTTTGCAACTGCTCTTGCGCTTTTTTTAACGCATATCACTCATTGGCTTGGAATCATTAGGTATCATTGACAAGGATGGACACCGCTGGCCAGTGTTGGAGAATATCTTGGCTACATGCAAGCAAGCTATATCAGTAGAAGATTGCCTAGGTCCAAAACTGTATGGAGTGGCTGATTGTTTGTACGCCACAGGTTTTCCATTGCCATCATTGACACTGAAACCAAAATCAATATCAATGGCTTTGTCTGACTCATTGTATAGGAAGAGGGACGTCTTATCTTCGGCTGCAACTACGTCTCCACATGGAAGTATCTCCAGACGCCATGGATTCCCCAAAAGCATAAATTCGGGCGAGGCCACACATTCACCTCGCTCCGATGACAGACTCGAAAAGCCATGATAGTGCACGGTATGCGTCACCCACTCATTTTGATATCCAGGAGGAGCCGTCCCTACATGAATATGGGATGATGCGGAAGGAGCGATCATGATGAGCCGTGTTGGTGCTGTTTGGGGGGGTGAAGGCACGGACTGTGAAGGTGGTGAGCGTCAGAGCAAAAATGGCGCGACCTGCAATGCTGTCAAACCTAATACATATTAGCAACTAAATGAATCATTAGTTCTTTAGTTTGGTAAGGTATCGCAAAATATCAAACAACATCCTATTCCTCTTCTGTATCCTCATCTGACTCTTTAGAATCCTCTTCTGAGTCGACTTCTGCTTCCTGTACTGCTGACTTGAGAGCAGCAATCAACATCTCTCTCGATCCATCCACATTCAATCCCTTCTTGTGAGCATCTTGACGTAATTCACTAATGCGCATGGAATTGAACCAACTGTCGTCGTCACCGTCTCCACTACCAGTAACACCTAAATTCTTCTCCCTCCTTGAAACGGCTGCGAATATATCTCGCATCAAGGTGGGAGTTAGGAGATCATTGAATGAGATTTTATCCATAACTGCTGAGCTGTTCTCAATCAAGTAATCCATAGCTGCCTCCTTCAGTAATGCACAGTTAATAGACTCTGCATAAAGGAGTTGTTCCATAACATTTTCAAGAGAAAAAGTTGTAGCTCCAACAAAGAATGCTTCTGCTTCTAGTTTCAGATTGACAACTCCGTACCTGTTTGCAGCCTCGATAATCTCCTTGGTGTGCGGCTTCATATCGTCAGCAGATATCTTACCGCCATACGCAGAGTATATAAGGTGGCGAAAAACTTCTGGTGATACATCGGTGATTTCTACTGGAGACGACATGGACACACCTTTGGATACTTCTGAGCCACATATATCAGCGAGAATACCAGTCGAACACTCACGTAAGATATCCCGATGAGCATGAAACATGACGGGGTTAGTCTTGGCAGATTTCTTGGCATTATTCTTCTTCTGGTTTCCCCCAACCACAAACGAGATATCACCAAAGTTCTCATCAATAATCATACGTTGTATGTTTTTGGCAAATGGATTTTCGGGAATGAAGGGTGGTGAAACAAATTTCGTTGGCTTGGCCAATCGCAAGCAAACCTTGATGACTAAGGTGCCGTTGACTAGCGAACTTAATAGTGTTGTGCGTGTCGCAAAATTTGGCCATCCCCTGGCGTTGTCGACAGTGCCCAATGGAGTAAAATTACGTAGAGTGGCTGATCGTTCATATACCACTTGTTTCCCATTTTCGTCATTGACACTGAATCCATAATCTATGTCAATGGCTTTGTCTGACATATTACAGAGGAAGAGGGACGTCTTATCTTCGGCTGCAACTTCGTATCCTCCTGGATAGAGCCGCATACACCATTGATTCCCCAAGAGCATGAATTCGGGCGAGGCCACAAATTCACCTCGCACCGTTGACAGACTCGCGAAGCCATGCCAGTGGACGGTATGCGTCACCCACTTGTCGTGATATCCAGGAGGAGCCGTCCCTACATGAGTATGGGCTGATGCGGAAGGAGCGATCATGATGAGCCGTGTTGGTCTGTTTGGTGGGGGTGAAGGTGAGGTCAGAGCAAAAATGGCGCGTTTGACTTTCGCTTAGAAAAGGGGGGAACAAACAAAAAGAAAGAGATCATGGCACTCGACGACGACGACACGGAACAGATGTTGTACCTAGGCTTGGCCATTTTCATACAAACCTCAATAACTAAAGTTCCTTCGACCAGAGAGCTCAATAGCTTTGAGCGCCTGGGGCTTTGAGTGCCCACAGGACCAAAATGTTCTGGAGTGCGTGATTGTTTGTACGCCACTTGCTTTCCATTGTTGCCATCATTGACACTGAATCCATAATCAATTTCAATGGATTTTTCTGACATATTGTGGAGAAAGGTGTTTGCGTGTCCACCGGGATAGTTCCAGACGCCATTGATTCCCCAAAAGCATAAATTCGGGCGAGTCGACAGAGTCATCTTGCTCCGTTGACAGGCTCCGGAAGCCATGAAAGTGCACGGTGTGGTCGCCCACTCTTCTTTCCAAGCGGTGCCGTCCCTACATGAGTATGGGATGATGCGGTAGGAGCAGGAGCGTTCATGGCTACGATGATAAGATGCAATGCGCAATGCTGAAGAGTCCGAAGGTTTCGACAACAACTACATACCGTTTCACTAAGTTCAAACATACTCGGATCAAAAATAGGGTGAGGATGCAACTCTCTCTGGTTCATACAACCAGTCTCCTCATCCGTGGCAGCAGAAATCATCAGGGCCACTGCTGGCGTATCTCCCGATGGTGCTGCCATGAGCGATTGGCAGACCTGGCAGGAGAGAGACCTGTGTATAATGAATCTCAATGACTAACATCCGTTGACCATCTAGCACTTAATAGTGTTGTGCGCTCGCATGTCCACCGGGATATGAATATAGTTCCAGACGCCATGGATTCACCAAAAGCATAAATTCGGGCGAATAGAAAGAGTCATCTTGCTCCGTTGACAGACTCGGGAAGCCATGAAAGTGCACGGTGTCGTATCAGTAGGAGCAGGAGCGTTCATGCTATGATGATAAGATGCAATGCTGAAGAGGAAGAGTCCGTAGGATGAGGTATGGTAGTACCCACGCTCCACGGTGAAAAATGGTGGGGAAAAAAGAAAGAAGCATTCCAATCTCATCTAAATATTTTAGTTAAAACGAGCAGATCATCTTACACTCCGTTTGGTCTCTCTTTCCTCTACTACCTTCTTTCTCTTGAACACAATATTACAACCACCCAGAGGAGATGATTTTATAGAATCAATTAAAAGTAGGGTTTACCTTTGTCTCCACATCAATATTGCCCCGCAGGAAAGCCTGAGCATGTCGTTGTATGTTCGATTTTTGTTCCCTTGGAGGTAAAGCTTGCCTTTACTTTCAGCATTAAATTCTTAGTCCCAAGCATTGTATTTGTAACAGATATAGTCTGCGTGACCAACCCCTTCGTTTGTTGTTGTTGTTGTCCCCCAGCAGCAGTTACCGTTACTGGCACAGTCGTCGATGTTGGTGGTTTCATTTCCATTGTTACATATTTTGGCACTGCCACTTGCAAATGTAATCCGTACAACGGTGCGTCCGTCGTATTAATGAATTTCGCTACAAGGACAGAATTCTGTTTATTCCATGCATCAGGCTTCGTGCATACAAATTCCACTGTAAGCCCCTCGTGGGTAAAACCAGGCACTGTTACACCAACAACCTCGGTTGTGGTAGAGACCGAAGAAGAACCCACGGATGACCCACCAGAAGACATAATTGTAGACGAAGCAGTGCTTGATTGCAGTGGCACTGTTCCTGAAATGGAAGATGCCATGCTCGTCTGTAATGATGCAGGCGCTGCTAATGACATCATACTGCCTGGGGTGGCAGTGGCACCGAAGACGTCAAATCCTCCACTAGCCGCACTGCTCATGGACGGAGTTGGACAAAAGGGGCTGGACACGGGAGGCTGGGGAGTAGCTCCAAACACGTCAAAATTAGTACCAAATGCTGGCACTGGTGGCGTCATTGACGCTCCAACCGACGGAGAAGAGAACATGTCGAACCCACCCCCCACATTGGGAGGTGCAGATGAAGCGGGTGGCATTGAGAAAATATCTGACAGTAGATCAGCATCACTCGGTGTCGAAGCGTGATTGGCAGCAGCCACCGCTTTTGTAATGCCATTTGTATTCGCCACCATCGGGACAACAGTCGAGGGAGCCCCACCACCGAATATATCCTCCAAGTCTAACAAGTCACCTCCTCCCGAAGAAGAAGCAGTCCCCGTCGCAATAGCCGAACCATTTTCACTGCCAAATGGGTCGTCCATTATGCTCATCCGTAGTGCCCCGGCACGTTCCTCTCTCTTCCTTTGCATCAATTTAACATCGACGACTGGCATACGTGCCAATGCCTCCTTGGCCGCGGTCTTGACAGTCTCACTTACAATTTCACTACTACTGCCCGCACCATCCCCTCCGACACCGAATAAATCCTCCTCCTGGTCCACCTTATTGACAGGTGCTCGCTTCACAGAAACGCCCTTAATCGCGTTCAGTAATCGTCCATACTCAATCGAACGCAGTTGCAATTCAAGAGAATGTGAACCCTCATACTTCTCAACTAACGTTTGTAGCCGAGTCAACGTAACGGCATCGGCCGTATCCGCGAATCGTTCACGTAGCTTAGCAAAGCATGTTAATGTACGTTCCTTCGTTTCCTCCTGTATCGTTGTTCGGTCCATTACCGCCTTGACAATATCAACGATTGTACATGGTTCCAATGCCTCAAATGACACAGTCGTTGCGGCAGTTGATAACAATCCATCCTCCCCCGCACCTCCTGATCCTCCTTTGCTGGTAGCAGTAGGAGGAGGATTGTAGCTATAACCTCGTAAGAGCAAATCACCATACTCACCAATACACCATATCCCAACATTCAATAATCCACGTTGACTACCATCATCATCCCGTACTGCCTTTAATAGTCGATGTGTCGAGTAGGCACGTAAATCCTCAGTACTGCCAGAAATGTAAACCGATGTTGAACTTTGTACATTCGAATTACATTCCCGACCTGCAATAGTTAGCATAGTAACTAGTGTATCCACACGCCATCGATCATCGGGACTGTACTTGTCAACGACACGTAGTATACGTGTGCATATATCACTTCGATGTTCACGGGGACATAAAACGAGATAATTTAGTAATTCGGCAGTGAGTGCCTCGACATTGTCACGATTTACTAGATGATATATAAGTTCGAGTGCACGTTGTCGGATACTAATATCTGGATCACGTAAACAATCCACAACAGTCGTACGATGACGTTGAAGTGCTGATGCAGCCGTATTGGCACCACCCTTACCACCACCATTCACTTCACTTCCGTCAACAATGGCAACATCATCACCACTACTACCATTACTACCTTTCCCACCATCAGTAATAATACATCGTGCCAATGTATTAAGTGCAACATACCGTATATTATTATCCCGATTAAGTAAGAACCGACCCAATATATTCACGGCCAATACACGTAACCCATCATCACTTTCAATGGCCATAATAGTTTGCACACATTCATATAGTATGGCATTCCCTGCATTCTTACTCGTTTCGGTATTCGTGGCGACCTGCGCTAGTACATCATTCATATCCTCAGATGCCTTCACGTTATTCATCCCAAGCAGGCGTAATAATGTTAATATTTGTACCTGTAGGAATGGATCCGAGATCCCACCCACATCATGTTCGGGAGAGTACCCCATGGACAATAGGTTACGTAATAGCTTTACGAGCGCTGGTACGAGTTTAAGAAAGGCCTTGCGACATGATGATGATGATGTTGTAGTAGTGACCACATCAGTAGCAGTCCCTCCATCCCCTCCTCCTTCTCCATCCCGATACTCCATATCCATGACGAGTACGCGTGTCATCAATTGTAGCACAGTAATTAGCACCCCGTGCGTCCGATCATTCAATAACCCCACGACCCGATCGACGAAGTCGTCGATCATTTCGGGACACTTCGTCAGGCATCGCGACATGGCCAAACACGCCTTCTTGCGCAAGTAGGGCTTATTACTCGACAAGTGCTTGTCCACCTCGGGGATCAAATCGCGACTCATGTCGGCCGTTGCCAAATTACCAATGGCGCACAACGCCAACCCGGCGATGAAACGATTATCGGTATTGTTCAAATCGTTCTTGAGCGAATTGGTCGCGAGCATGAGTATATCGGCCTGTTCGGATAATAGGAGCATCATCCCCAGATAGCCGATGCGTTTTTCGGGAAAGTTGGGCGATGCCACGAGTTTCATACATTCTAGTTGACCAAAGTGTGTAGGATAGCCTATATACATATACATACATAATATGATGTACAAAAAAAAAGAGTGAGATGTGTGGAGACGAAATAATGTAGGTGGCGTGTGGCAGGAATAAACAAAAATGGATGGTTAGCGCATTGAAAATCAATTTGGTCGAATTGATTACCCCCATCCCCGATCCCTCCCCCCTCTATAATTTCCTGACATCATGCCTCCCCCCCATCCGCACTGCCCCCTCTCAATGGAATACAGTAAAAGGCCAGCACACACCCAAAGCAAGGCGGAAAAAAAAACACTTCATACTTTTTATAATACATCTCTTTTCTCTCCATCTTTGCATTATCATCAAAATAATGAACGAGAACGAGAAACTCACCCAACATGTGCATGAACAACAACTTGGCCACGTTCCTATGACGATGCTGCTCCTTCTCCTCGCGTATGTCGGTGCGTATCATGGCCGATTCCTTGGCAATGACCGCGCGTTCCTCGGCGGCGGTCTTGCATGCGCGGACCTGTCGGATGAGATCTCGTAACTTGAGCGACATTGATGACCTGCTATTAATTTAGATGACGGACGGAGAGGCGGAAATATGTAAAGAAGTTGTCGCACTTGACGACAAAAAGTGGTGGAGGAAGGTGATGTGCAATGCACGTTTGAGCTTGATTAGTTGATCGGATTTCAGAAGTAGTTGTACTGAACAAATAATCTACATGATATAATAATATATCATGAACGCTCCTACTACTGCATCATCTCATACTCACATGGGAACACCCCCTCCTGGGTATCATCAAGAGTGGGCGAAGCATACCGTCCACTGTCATGGCTTCGCGAACCTGTCAGCGGAACGAGGTGCCCGCGTTTATTCGCCCGAATTTATGCTCTTGTGGAATCAATTGCGTCTGGAGATCTGTCCAGGTGGAGACGCATCATCAGACGTAGGAATGGTGTCCCTCTACCTCAATAATAGGTCAGACGAAGTCATTGACGTAGATTTTGGTTTCGGTGTCAATAATGGCAATGGGAAGCAAGTGGAGCACAATCGATCAGCCAGATTGTATCATTTTGATCCCGTGGGCGTTGCCACCCACCGCTGGGGATTTACAAATTTTGCAACGCGGTTATCACTATTAAGTTCGCTAATCAATGGTACCCTGATAATTGAAGTTCATGTGAGACTGGCCAAACCGACTAAATCTGTTCCACCAATCTTCATTCCCGAAAATCCATTTGCCAAGAACATACAGCGTATGATTATGGATGAGAACTTTGGTCATATCTCGTTTGCGGTTGGGGGAAACCAGAAGAAGAATAATAATGCCGAGGAAATTGCCATGACGGCACCAGCCATGTTTTATGCTCATCGGGATATCTTGCGAGAGTGTTCAACCGGTATACTCGCCGACATTTGTGATTTAAAGGTATCCGAAGGTGTGTCCATGTCGTCTCCAGTAGAAATCACTGATGTATCACCAGAAGTTTTTCGACACCTTTTATACTCTGCGTATGGCGGTAAGATATCTGCTGACGATATGAAGCCGCACACCAAGGAGATTATCGAGGCTGCAAACAGGTACGGAGTTGTCAATCTGAAACTAGAAGCAGAAGCATTCTTTGTTGGAGCTACAACTTTTTCTCTTGAAAATGTTGTGGAACAACTCCTTTATGCAGAGTCTATGAACTGTGCATTACTAAAAGAAGCTGCAATGGATTACTTGATTGAGAACAGCGCAGAAGTGATCGACAAAATCTCCTTCAATGATCTTCATACTCCTACCTTGATGCGAGATATATTCGCAGCCGTTTCAAGGGGAAAGAAGAATGTAGGTGTTAGTGGTGGTGAAGATGGTGATGACGACAGTCGGTTCAATTCCATGCGCATTAGTGAATTACGTCAAGAGGCTCACAAGAAGGGATTGAATGTGGATGGATCGAGAGAGATGCTGATTGCTGCTCTCAAGTCGGCAGTACAGGAAGCAGAAGTCGAATCAGAAGAGGATTCTGAAGAGTCCAATGAGGAACCAGAAGAGGAATAGGGCATTGTTTGATATTTTTCAATACCAAACAGTAAAACACTAATATTGATTCATTTCAGTTTGCTATTTACTTTGTTGCTCCTCTTTATGAGGACGAGCCATTTTTGCCCCCACCCCAACCTAATACCGAGGCGCTGTTTTTATACATGTATTCGCCTCCATGACTACATCAGTGCCATGGAGTATTTCGAACGGTCATACTATATTGACAGCAGTCGAATTGCCCTACGACTTCTCATGAATGACCTGCAAATCATAAAGAAAACAAAGACGTTGTACAAAAGTAATCGAACATATACAATCAGGAAGTAATAGACGTAGTCGAATTATTCCAGGTGTTGCAGTCTAGTTTTATGAGTGATAGAAAGAGAGTTCAATTTGGGTACTCTGAGCGAGAGTCAAATTAACTGGAAGTTAAAGAAAGTTTAGAAAGTAATCCAATGTTTTTTATGTAGATCATTTCGACTTTAGTTCATCAGTGGTCACATATAGATCCAGAATCAGGGCTCGCTCCTAAAGATTTCTCGTTTTGCATTGTTCCAAAACATTTAATAATGCGTTCAAGTAGTGTTGCCGAACAGTCTTGCTCATTATTTCATTGTGTTTGATGGCATTTATCAACACCATGATGGCAATGGTACTTGGACGCTGAGTTGCAAGATGATAGTCCCGAACAGCACTCTCGGTTTGGAATGCAAGATCCTCAACGATGGATCCCATCAGTTCATTATTCAACTCACTGACGTCTTGCACGTGGGGTGTCGCTAGTTCCAGTACGATATATCCCACCTCAAGTGCAGTGGGGCCACTCACCTTCCATGACAGACACTCCAGTATTGCACGCTCCATGGCTTCGATATCTTTGACGGTGTACATACCATGCGTGGCCTTTGCACACTGTTCCACACTGAATATGACTTGCTCATTAATCTTGATTGCAATGTAGAGTGCAGACACCGCGAGGAGCTGAAACATTGTACGATCGTACATGATTTCTTGAGGACTGAATAGAGAAGGAGTGAATTGACAAACAAGAAGTCGGTTTGGATTGCTCATGAATCGATCGGCTATGCTCATGGCCACTGCCACATTCGATCTGGCAAGCTGAAGTACGTCAACTACGCTGTAACACCAGTCAACAATCTGCTCTCGGTCCTCTGCTGTGAGCTTATGACTGCTACCATCCTCGTGATCATTGTCGCTGATGCAGTCGTCATTGCTAAGATAATCTCGAAAGGAATGAGTGATTTCACACTCCATCATAGCGCAGAGAACATCCATTGTTGTCATCAGCTGTGGTGCTATCCTTACATCCACATCGTGGTTGCTATGGACGAGTCTCGCAATTGAGGGAGGAATGTTGAAGTAAACACATATCGTAACCTTAAAGTCCAACACAGAACCTTAGTGGGTTGCTATTGAAAGAAAATCGACCTTAAGAAATCGACCTTACCGCTAAAAGGTAGATAAAAGTGCCTAAAGTCGAGGAGGGCAGGAAAAACCGACCTTACCACGTGGAACCTTCTGCCCTCGTCGACTCGACCTTCGAGGGCCAAACCGACCTTAAAAATCGACCTTAAAAATCAATGTCGCGTCTTCATAATCGGCTGCACTCCAAAGCTCTAACTATCGTCACCGACCGTGACACGTCATTACCATCAACACTGTTATCATCATCGCCATCGTACGATAGTACTTCCTATTGGTGGTCATCGCCAGCATCGGCCATGCCGAATCATTCTCACCATCATCATGACGACGTGGTGTTGTCATCATACGACGACGTCGAGAGTTGTTTCCCCATCTCCTACTCTGTGCGTCGTACCGCCTCGTTCACGTGAATCGAACTGGGAGGATGATACCAAGTCAAGTCGAACGAAT
>Ga0247843_1009968_pt1 | contig 10301 bp, 7 predicted proteins | sample LaCruzMarch2017__FD_192420 | JGI IMG/M metagenome (GOLD analysis project Ga0247843, IMG submission 192420) | Freshwater microbial communities from meromictic Lake La Cruz, Castile-La Mancha, Spain - LaCruzMarch2017_8m | ecosystem: Environmental > Aquatic > Freshwater > Lake | place: Spain...
GCACGACCTCGCGGTACTGCGCGGTCAACCCCAGCCCAGTCGCACCCCGCCCCCCATCCGCACTATTGCCGTGAACGAGGCGTGGTGACCCCGGCGACGTCCCGAGCGACACCACCTCGGGCACTTCACGCACCAGAAACGTCGCCACCGACGTCAGCGGCGGGGTCGCCTGATTCGCCACCATCAGCCGCATCGTCGCCGCGGACGGTCGCACGGCCAGGCACCCGCCCGCGGCGCCCCCCGCTCACCCGTTGGGACACACGCGTCCAGCGAGATCGGCACCCCATCGACCAGCACCCCGACCGACGCCGGGTTCGCCGTCGTCCATGGCAGCGTGGCCCGCTCATCGATCATGCGCCCACGGCTGTCCTGGCCACGCCTGACTACGACCCGAACCCCAGCTTTATCGGGCCTGGCCTGGGTACTCGACTCGGCAAAGACACCCGCGTCGGTCAAACCTACCGAGTCGAAGCTACCGGGTCGGAAGCCAACGACGGCCGCCGAAGACGATCAGCCCGAGCAACGCGCCGATCACGCCCTGGGCCCCGCCACCGCTGCACCCGGAGCCGCCAGCGGTGAACTCTTCGGCGGGGGCGCCACCCTGCTCGACGCTCGGGCTGGGCGCCGCACTCGACGTCTCCATCGGGCTTGGCTCATCGACGTCGGTCCCGTCCTCGCCCGGCTCGATGGGCTCGGGCTCTTCCGGCGGCACCACGGGCAACAGCGTCGCCGCCAAACAGTCGTACTCGAGCCCCTCGTCAGTCATCTCGGCGCCGCAGGTCGTCCCTTCGGGGCACACGATCTCGTCCACCTGGTTGTTGGCGCAGAACAACAACGTGTCACCCGCGCACAGCCCGAGCTCGGTCACGGCACCACACCCGGTGTAACGGGTCGCGATGCACCCGGCCGCGCCGTTGAAGCGGTCGTCGTTGGCGCAGAGCTCGCCGGCGTTGCAGCGCATGGTCTGGATCTCCCCGTCTTTACAGAAGACGAGGGTCTTGGCGTCCTGGCAGACACCGTGCGCGGTGACGTTGCCACAGGTCTCGGCGCGTGACGGCGCGGAGACCATGAGCAACACGGGAACGAGGGACGAGAACACGAGGGCTGGGAGTCGGTGGGTCACGAGGGCCACGCTAGCGGAAAGGGGGGTACTGGATCAAAGCGGCTCGTAACCGCATGACCAGTTCTCGGCTTCGATGCTGGTGATGGTGGGGTGATCTCCACACACCGCGCAGTCTGGATTCCGTCCTACTTTGAAGGCGCGAACCTGGACGCCGAGCAGATCTATCGACAAGAGCCGCCCCGACAAGGGGTCGCCAATGCCGAGCAATACTTTTATGACCTCGACCGCCTGAAGGCTCCCCACGACCCCGCAGATCGCGCCGATGACGCCCGCCTCGGCACAGCTCGGCGCCAGGTGGGCCGGCGGCGGCGCTGGATGTAGGCAGCGATAACACGGCCCGTCGCCCATCGAGAACACCGCGACCTGTCCGTCGAAGTGCTGTATCGACCCGTGAACATTGGGGATCTTGGCCATTACGCAAGCGTCGTTGATGAGATAACGCGTCGTGAAGTTGTCGGTCCCGTCGACCACGACGTCCCACCCCTCGACCAGCGCGCGCACGTTGTCGACGCTCAGGCGCACCGGGAAGACCTCGACCTTCACGTCGCGGTTCAGGCGCCCGAGCCGCTCACGTGCGGACTCCGTCTTGGGTCGGCCGACCATGAGCTCGTCGTGCAGGATCTGGCGCTGCAGGTTGCTCATGTCTACGCGGTCGTCGTCGATGATCCCAATCGTCCCGACCCCGGCCGCGGCCAGGTACAGCGCCGTCGGCGACCCGAGGCCACCCGCCCCGACGAGCAGGACCCGCGACGCCAGGAGCTTCGCCTGCCCGGCTTCGCCGACCTGCGGCATGACGACCTGCCGCTGATAACGCGCCCGCTGGGCCGCCGACAGCCCACTGCCGCTATGTACCGGCAACCCCGCCTGCTTCCAGCCGGCCATCCCACCCGCGAGGCTTACGACCTCACGAAAGCCCAGCGTCATCAACGTGTCTGCGGCGAGCGCGCTCCGCGTCCCACCCGCGCAATAGATGGCGATGGGCCGGTCGGGACCGGCGAGCCCTTCGATCTTCTGCTCGAGCAACCCACGCGGTACCGCCGTAGCCCCGGCGATGACCCCGTCGACCAGCTCTTCGGCCTCACGCACATCGAGCACCAACGCGTCGCTCCGCGTGGCGAGCCACTGCAAGAGCTCGTTTGCGCCGACCTCACGTACCCGGGCCCGAACCGCCGCCAGATGCTCCGACCACACCATCGCCACCTCGCTCCAGCCAACCGACCTGCTGGAACATGCTCCGCCAGCGCCGAGCACAAGTCCAGACGCGTTCGTCTCGGCTTCCCGCCCGGGATGAGGAGTGGTAGCAGGCGCGTTGCCGCAAGCTGCACCTCGCCGCACGGAGACCTGATGCTCGCACCTCGCAACGCCCTTTTCGGATTGGTCCTGCTCACGACACTGGCCGCCGGCCCCGCTCGCGCCGAGCCCGTCGAATTCGACCGCGCCCTTGCCGAGCTCTGGGCCATCGCCGCCTGCGCCAAGCCCGCCCCCGAGTCGCGCTTCCCAAAGAAGGAGATCGAGACCCACTGCAAGGGGCTCGACCAGATCTTCGGCGACTACGAGAAGCGCTGGGCCACCCCGGCGCGCCCCTTCTTTGCGGGCCTCGTACCGGCCGACGTGCCTCGCACCATCGTCTACCCGTTCGGCGGGGCAGATCTCTTGACGGCGCTCGCCATCTTCCCGGACCTCGCCGAGATCAACTCCATCTCGCTCGAGGCCGGCGGCGACCCGCGCAGCTTCCTCGAGACGTCCGAGACCGAGCTCGTGAAACACCTCGGCCTGCACCGTGCGTTCATGGCCAAGCTGGTGAAATTCAATCACAGCAAGACGCTCGACCTGGCGCTCTTGAAGGGTACCCCCCTGCCCTCCCAGATGATCTTCGCGCTCATCGGCTTGAAGGTGCACGGCTACGAGCCGGTCGGCCTGCGCGCCACCCGCCTCAACGCCGACGGCACCCTGCACTACTTCACCGCCGCCGACCTGGCCGCCGCCGACAAGCAGGCCGACGGCCTCAAGGGCTCGTCGAAGAACCGCAAGCTCAACGACCTCTTCGCCGGCTACGAGCTGCGCTTCAAGAAGCGCGACGTCGCCAACGCCCCGGTCCAGGTCTACCGCCACTTCCAGGCCAACCTCGGCAACGACGAGCTCGCCAAAGACCCGCGGATCCTGCGGTACCTCGAGGGTGTCGCCAAACGCGGAAAGGAAGGTCGCTTCACGGCCATGACCAAGGCCGCGAGCTATCTCCTCTGGTGGGGCAACTTCAAGACCATCCGCGAGTTCCTGGTACAGAACATGGCGTGGATGATCTCCGACTCGACCGGTGTCCCGCCCCATCACCTCGACGGGGCGGTCTGGGAGCAAGAGGTCCACGGGCGCTTCCTCGGCACCTTCCTCAAGTCGTCGGCCGAGGGCATCGCCGCGTTCCGCGCGCTCTACGACGCCCAGCCCAAGCGCCCGTTGCCGTTCGACTACTTCGGCTACCCGGACAACCGCAGGAACGGCCACCTCATCATCACGCGCCGCAAGTAGCCCTACGTCTCGCCCGGGCGATACCCCGACCTCCCAGGGTGGGACACCCCAGGGTGTTACCCAGCAGCTCAGGCGATGCGCTGGGTCGTGCGGCGCGGGTTGATGCGCTTGCGACGGCCCTTGGCCGCGTACATGGCGCGGTCGCCGGCCGCCAGCAGGCTCGCCGCGTCACCGGTGCCGGGACCGATCGCTGCGGCGCCAATGCTCATCTTGACGGGGTGGTCCGGGTAGCCACGCAGGGCCTCGAGCTCGCGTCGCAGGCGGTTGGCCAACAGCTCGGCGCCTTCGCGGTCCGTCGAGGGCAGGAGTGCGATGAACTCGTCGCCGCCGGTGCGGCACACCACGTCGTGGGCCCTGAGCTGCGAGCGAATGAAACGCGCAACCCAGACGAGGACCTCGTCCCCCTTCTGGTGCCCCCAGGTGTCGTTGACCCGCTTGAAGTCGTCGACGTCGATGACCAGGACCGCCAGCGGATGCCCGTAACGCACCGAGCGCTGAATCTCGCCGTCGAGCCGGTCTTCGAGGTAGCGCCGATTGGGCAGCCCCGTCAGCGCATCCGTCAGGGCGAGGGCGCGCAGGCGCTCGACCTCGGCTCGAAGGCGCTGGTTCTCCTCGACGAGGTCGTCGATGCGAGAGTCCGTGATGGGGAGGTACGGGATCATCGAGGTGGTTCTTGCAGTCCGGTGGAGAGAGATCATGACGCTCGCTTCTTAGGGCGGGCTGTCGGGGGCGTCTAGTTTCCGCCTTTGTCACCCCAAGGCCGGGGTCCGATCAATCATTCCGGTTTGATTTGTAAGGAAATCTGGTTCGAAGCGAGGAACCCGATCTCCGGCGCGATACGGGCGAGCACGACCTCTGGATCTATGATTCCGATCAGTTCGCGCGGCCAGCTCAGCCCGGCAAGGGTCTCGGCCGTCGGCAGAATCCCCCGATGGGCCGCCTCGAGGGCCCGGGCCGCCGTCACCAGCCGCCGCCGGTGGGGTTGGCCCAGACGCAGCAGCAGCCACACCTGGAACAGGCGGTCCGAAAGCAGCACCCCGTGCCGCCCACCCGGCGGCAGCGGCACCTTCTCGATGACCCCCTCCTGGATCAGGCGATGGAGCTGCGCCGACACGACGTTGGGGTGAAGGCGCGAGCGCTGGGCGACCTCCTGCGGCCGAGCCGGGTGCCACGCCGTCGCGACCGCGTGGACGACCATCTGCGACTGCGGCGCGAGCGCGTCCATCTTGGCAATCAGCGTCGGAGTCAACGCGTCGAGCACCGATAGGACCAACGTTTCCGAAAGGTTCTCCGGCGGTTTCGCACCTGAATCGAGCGCCTGTCCGGCCAATTCGTGAACGGCGTTCGCAAGGATCGCCAGCTTTCTGGGCTGGCTCCCGAGCAGGTCGAGGCACGTCTCGAACACCGCTGGCGCCACACGTTGGAGCTGCAGCAGCCGCGAGCGCAGGCGCCCCTCGGCGAGCGCTTCGAGCTGAAGGGCCAGTCGCCCCCGATCGAGCGGGCGCAGCTCGTGGAGCTGGAAGAAGTCATAGAACGCCGCATCGTAGCGGTAGGTCGCCTCGATGGCGCGCGCGGAGGTGCCGATCACCATGAGGCGTGGCTCCGACGAGAGCACCTCACGCACGTGCCACTGGTCCTTCTTCAGCCGGTCCAAGACGACGTCGAGGGTGTCGACGAGCAAGACGAAGCGCAGGCCAATCCGCTCGGACTCACTCACGAGGAGCGCCAGCGACGCCTTGGTCCGCGCGTCCTCATCGTCGGGCAAGGACGCCACCAGGGCTTCGAGCCGCCGAGCCTCTGCCGCTCCAAAGCCAAGTCCTGCCTGCCCGCCCGTCCCACCAGCTCCACTGGGTAGGCCCCGCTCGAGCGCCACCACGAGGTAGTCGAGCGCGTTCACCCACAGGTCGGCTGGACGCGCGACGTCCCACTGCGCCTCGGGAAACGTCAGCGGCAGCCAGCGGCGAGAGAGCTCCGCGTCCTGCAGGATCGCGTGCCGCAGCGTGCGCAGGAGCATCGTCTTGCCCGAGCCTGGTCCGCCCAGGATCAGCTGGTGCTGCGGCGCCCCGCTCGGCCCCAGCCGCTTGAGCAGGGCCAACAACCGCTCGGCCAACGGCCGCCGTAACGAGTGCGTGAGCCCCACCGCGTCTGGGTCGAACAGCGCCGGGTTGTGCAACGCCAACAGGCCCGACCCTGAGCTCTGGGTCGCGCTCACAACACCCGCCGCAGCCAATACTCGCGCAGCAGCGCCGAGCGGAACCGCCAGCGCGCTTCGCCCGGCCCCCCAGCCACCGCCAGATAACCATCGTTTTCGAGCACTTCGAGCAGAAACGTCAGCGCCGGACCACGCGCCGTCGGCTCGGGAACCAGCTCCGACAGCGCGTGGTCGAGTGCTTTCTTGGTCGCCCCATCGGCCCCTTCCGCGGCACACGCCAGCAAAGCCAGCGCCCGCTGGTCGTCGGGCCGCCCGAGCTCTTCGGTGAGCCGCTGCCGCCAGTAGTCGAAGTAAGCCCGGTAGGCGGGCGTCAGGAGCTCCTCGACGACGCGGTCGACGAGCGTCGGGCTCGGGGTCAGCCCGTGCTCGGCGACGAGGTCGTGCAGCCGTGAGAACAGAACTTGTAGGTAGAACGGGATGAGCCACCCTGCGCGCTCGGCGATGCGGGACCGTGTCTCGCGGCTCAGCGGCAGCCCGTAAGAATCCGAGAGTGCGACCAGAAAGCTGTCGGCCGTGTCGATGGAGTACGGCCCAAGCGGGAACAACATCAGGTCGTTGATGGTGTCGCCGAGACGCGCCCGCGCGACGACCGCGTCGAGCCCGATCGACCCGGCCACAACCCACCGCAGCGGCGACCCGACGTGCGCCGTCTTCGGGATCGGGTTTCGCAACTGCCTGAACCAGTTCAGGAAATTACGCGTCCTGACCACCTCCCCGTCCATGCCGCCGTCCTGCCGCAAGAGGTTCAGGACGAAGATGGGCAGCTCGTCCACCAGCACGAGCCACGGCTCGCCCAGCGCATCGATGGCCTCGGCCACCGCTTCGGCGACCTTGGGCCAGCTCTCGTCCGGGTCACCTTTCGCGAGCTCGACCGTCAGGGGGCCGGCCGTGAGCTTGGGCAGTAGCCGCGAGACGAACCGCTTCAGCGGCCCTTTCTGGAGCCGCTTCCAGATCCTGGGCGACGCGGGGTGCGCCGCTATGGCGCCGATGAGCTTGCGGATGACGTCGTCCTCGGTGCGCGCGTCCGCGACGGACACGTAGACCGCGTGCCGCCCGTGGTCGGGGGCCGTGTCCATGAGGCGCAGCAACAGCGAGGTCTTGCCGACCCGCCGCGGCGCCAACAACAATACATGGCTCTGGTCGAGGTGTTGCCAGAGGAGCCGTTGCTCCCGCTCGCGGTCGAAGAAGTTGATTCCCCGGACCGGCCGCCCGACCGAGCTCTCGATGCCTCCCACCTGCCCCCCTTCCAGTGCGGCTCACTGCGCAGCGAATCGCGCCGAACCTCTATACAACAGCCCTGCTGGATTTCCACTTTGCCCAGCCGATGGTATGAGACCCGGGCGCAGAGCGGCCCCGCAGCCCTCGCCGTCAGTACGAGGCCCTGACTCACCACCCCATTCTTCGAGCCGATGCACTCCCACACCCCCGCCCGCCGCGTCGCCCTCATCCTCGGCCCTCTCGTCGGCCTGACGGTCATCGCCCTGGCGCGCGCCGGTATTGGGCTCGGCACGCTCGAGCCGCCGGCCTTCGCGATGCTGGGTGTGACCTTCTGGGTCGCCCTGTGGTGGGTCACCGAGTGCCTGCCGGTCGGCGCGACCTCGCTCCTGCCGGTCCTCCTCTTGCCGCTGTCTGGGGTCATGACGTCTGGCCAGACTGCGGGGTCCTACATGGACCGCTTCATCCTCCTGATGATGGCCGGGTTCATGGCGGCGCTCGCCATCGAGAAGTGGGGGCTCCACCGCCGCATGTCACTCGTCGTCATCTTGCGCGTGGGCACTTCGCCCCGCCGACTCGTGCTCGGCATGATGGTCGCGACCGCCTTCGTCTCCATGTGGATCGCCAACACGGCCGCGACCCTCATCATGCTCCCCATCGGGCTGGCGCTCGTGTCGCGCCTCGAGTCCGACATCCCTGACAAGGCGGTCTTCGCGAAGTTCTCGGCCGCGTTGTGTCTGTCGATCGCCTACGGCGCGAGCATCGGCGGCATGGGCACACCCATCGGCACACCGCCGAACCTCATCTACATGGGTGCCGTCGAAAAACACTTCGGCTCGGCCCCGGGCTTCCTCGAGTGGATGGGGATCGCGGTGCCGATCTGCGTGATGCTCATCGCGTTCGTCTACCTCTACTTCGTCTACAAGGTCGGCCTCCCCGACAGCATCCCAGGCGCCGGCCGCGACGTTCTGCTCGCCGAAAAGGCAGCGCTCGGCCCGATGTCGCCCGAGGAGAAGCGCGTCGCCATCGTGTTTGTGACCATGGTGGTGCTCTGGATCACGCGCCAGATCGACCTCGACTCCGGCCACTCCATTGGCTGGGCCCCGTTCCTCGGCCTCGACAAGACCATCGACGACGCGACCGTGGCCGTGCTCGGCGTCATCGTCCTGTTCACGTGGCCCTCGCCGCGCCACGCCGGCGAACGCCTGCTCGACTGGGACACGGCCAGGCGGATCCCCTGGGAGGTCGTGCTGTTGTTTGGCGGAGGCCTCGCGCTTGCCAAAGGCTTTGAAGCGTCCGGGCTTTCGGCTGCGATTACCGGCGGGCTCTCTCAGCTCGAAGGCCTGCCGACCCTGGTCGTCATATTGACCGTCGTCCTGTGTGTCACATTCCTCTCCGAGGTCACCTCCAATACGGCCATCACGACCCTCCTGATGCCCATTCTCGCGCCCTTCGCCAAAGCCGCCGACCTACCACCGGAGACCGTCATGTTGCCCGCCGCGCTGGCGGCCTCGTGCGGCTTCATGCTGCCCGTCGCGACCCCACCCAACGCGATCGTGTACGGGTCGGGCAGAGTCCCCATCGCCCTCATGGCGAGGACCGGGTTCTGGCTCGATATCGCCGGCGTCTTCATCGTCGGCCTCTGGGTCTGGCTCGTCACCTGACGTCGCAATGCGTTTCCCGCACCACATGGAGATGGAAACGCATGCGACGTGATCGGATCGCTCGGGCCCTCTCCGCCCTCCGCCGGGGCCTCTGGGCCATGTTCCACAGGCCCGACGCCCCCGGCTCCGGCGCTACGAGGACCCGAGCTGACGTTTCCCCCTGACCCGCTCTCGCCCGACCGGCCGAGCCGACTGAGAAACCTGCCGGGTCCGTGACGCTCCTTGGCGCCTGCCGTCGGGACTACCGGTACGTATGCGGAACCGAGAAGATTGACCCCCGGTCAACCCCGCCCTGCGCAAGACGTAGAATGCGAACGTGGTTTTCGTTTTGAACAGTGATTCATTTGCGCTACGGCTCTCCCCCTCGTGGACGGCAGTTGCCTTCATCACCCGGCGTTGCCACGAGGCGGAGAGGGGAGAATGAGCAGCACGCACGGTTTGGCGACGGTCTTCGGTGCACTATGGGTCTCAGCCGTGATGCTCGTCGCCGCGGGTTGTGGCAACGATGCGACGCCGGCCTCGGACACGGGCTCGGGCGATACCTCGGACACCATCGAGACGACTCCCGACACGACCGCCCCCGACGCGGCGGACCCCGACACCACGCCCGACACCACCACACCTGTCTACCCGTGGCGCCACGTCGGCACCATCACGACTGGCCCTCGCCCAGCCCACACCGGGTCGCTCTTCGTCGAGCGCACGGCCGACGCCATCCCCGCCGAGATCGGCCTGCCCGACGCGCGCGCCATGGTTGTCGACCTCGACGGCGACGGGCGCGACGACCTCGTGGCCCTGGGCACGACCGCCGGTATGTTCCCGAAGTTCTTGCGTAATACCACCGAGCCCGGCTCCTCCGAGTGGTCCTTCGAAGACTTCACCGAGACGTCCGGAATCGACCAGTCCATGGCGCTGCTCGTCTTTGGCGACATCGACAATGACGGGGACCAGGACGCGTTCTCGGGCACGTCCTTCCGCTCGGGCGCCGACGGCGCTCACGGCTTCTGGAAGAACGACGGCACGGGCCGCTTCCAGTTCGTCGGCAACGCCGGGCTCGCCAGTCGTATCGTCCAGACGACGCTCTACAAAGAGATGGCGGCCGCCACGTTGGCCGACTTCGACGGCGATGGCTTGCTCGACCTCTACGTCGCGATGTGGAACCTCGGCGACCTGGGCGGCAACCTCTACATCCCGACCGACGACGAGCTCTACAAAGGCGACGGCGCCTTTGGATTCGACGACCGCACCCTGCCGAACCAACACAATCGCCTGACCTCCATCACCGACCCCGACCTGCGAGGGGTCGCGCGCCGCGCCTATGGCTTATGCCCCGCGGACTTCGACGACGACGGCAAGATGGACCTGTTCGTCAACAACTACGGGGCCGGGCGGCCCGCGGCCGACAGTGAGCCGCTCTACTGGGACTGGAACTTCTTGTGGAAGAACGCGGGCGCGATGCTCTTCATGGACGTCGGCGAGGACGCCAAGGTGCACGCGAGCGAGCGCGGAATCGGTGGCGTCCAGCAGGAGACGGAGCTCGTCATGAACGGCAAGACCTACCCGG
>Ga0247843_1009972_pt1 | contig 10293 bp, 6 predicted proteins | sample LaCruzMarch2017__FD_192420 | JGI IMG/M metagenome (GOLD analysis project Ga0247843, IMG submission 192420) | Freshwater microbial communities from meromictic Lake La Cruz, Castile-La Mancha, Spain - LaCruzMarch2017_8m | ecosystem: Environmental > Aquatic > Freshwater > Lake | place: Spain...
GACGAACGCGAGATACGTCGGGCCAGTGCCGCCTTGCGCCGGAAGTAGCTCGGTTGCGTGCAGTTGTATTCAACGGGCGGATTCGTATTTAACAGGGGATTGGCTCGCTGAGGTCCGTTCTGAAAAGAAGAAAGCCGGTCCCCGCAATGGCGCGGTGACCGGCTTTTTCGGCGCTTTTTTTGGCCGGGCAGCAACCTGAATCAGGATTCCCGGCAAGCCTCAGCCTGCAGTCGTCAGCGTTTGGGCGGTGCTTTTGTGGGCTAATTCTGTGTAGGCCGACTTCGGCACCGGCCGCAGATCCCAGATCAGTCCGGTCCAGGACATCATCTTCAGCAAGTAGTAGGTGATGTCCACTTCCCACCAAAAGAAACCCTGTCGCACGCAGGTCATGTGCTTGTGGTGGTTGTTGTGCCAGCCTTCGCCGAGGGTGATGAGCGAGAGGATGAGGCTGTTCTTGCTGTCATCGTCCGTTTCATAGCGGCGGGATCCGAAGACATGGGCCAGTGAATTGATGCAGGCCGTGCCGTGGAACAAGACCGTGGTGCTGATGAAGAAGCCCCAGACGAGCAATTGGCCGCCAGTCACTCCCAGTGAGGGCGCGAAGTGATGGAGCAGTGATCCGATGCCGGTCAACGAGACGGCGAAGAGTATCGGGACCAACAAGTCGAAACGATTGAGATAGACCAGTTCCGGGAACTTGGACAGGTCCTTGATACGGCTGTAATCGGTCGGGAAATTCTTCGAGCAGGTGATCCAGCCGATGTGGGCCCAGAGGAAACCCTGTTGCCGGACCGAGTGCTTGTCTTCGGGGTCATCGGAGTGCTGGTGATGGTGGCGATGTGACGCGGCCCACCAGAGCGCACCACGCTGGACGCAGGTGCCGCACCACACCGCGAAAACGAACTGCATGAAACGCGAGGTGCTGAAAGTCCGGTGGGAGAAATACCGGTGGAAGAAACCGGTGACGGAAAACATCCGGATGAAGTAGAGGGAAATCGCCGTGAGGACGGCCGTCCAGCTCCAGCCGGTCCAGATCACACCCAGACAACCCAGGTGGAGGATGAGAAATGGGAGGGTGCGGACCCATTCGACTTGCTCCGGTTTGTTCTTGAGGGCGAGGACACCTTCGGGGTGGTAGTCGGAGTCCACCCATTGCGTCATGGCTGTTTTGACGTGTTTGAAGGCACGAATGAATACGTTATCGGACATGTGTCGCAGACTGTTTTCGGTTTTTGCCGTCAGCCGACCAGGTTCATCGCCTGACGGACGTAGCAATGGTAAATTGCCATAGGTTGGCGTTTTTTCCAATTCTCTTTGAGGTAAATACCCTGCAACAGTTGTTTTACTGGAGACAGAATCGGGTTCGTGATCAAAAATTCTCCGACGAAAAAGTCAGGCACGGGCTTGTGCCCTCATGCGATGAGTTGCCGGCCGGGGCGGTTCTTGTCGTCTTTGGGGTAGCCACACTTTCCACACAACGGGTCACCGCTTCACATCATTGATGGATTGGGGACCGGCTCCAAAGGGCAGAGGTTTTAGGGTAAGTGAGTCGGTGGGTCTTCGCGGGAACGGTCCTGTGAGCGCGGGGGAGCTCAGAGAAGGATGGTGGTTTCGCGCCGTGTGCGAAGCCAGAGGCTGATCGCTTTCCATGCCTGTTCCGGCTCGGTTCCTCTGCCTCCCCGAAGGAGGGAAGTCCACCGTGGTGAAACATTCTCACAACGACACGAGAGGGGTTCCACCGGTTCTTCCCGAATCCGTCGAAGGAATTCTGCGTGACGGCACCCGCACCAGCCCGGAGTCACTGGTTCTTGAAGGCGAAACCGGTGGGGTCGTTGTCGTCCCAACCGCGTCGGCTGTGGTAGGCCCACCAGTCCTGCTCCTTGGCGCTGCGCTTTTCTGGGGCGGCGTGGGAATCGGCGAACACCAACTGGATGGCTCCGTTGTGCGGCGCGAAGGCGGGCGTCCAGTAGGGCATCTCCCACAGCAGCACTGCAGTGGAGGAGTTGGCCACCGACGAGGTCATTCGACCGCTGACCGGGCGGTCCACATCATAGGTGGCCTGGTTCTTCTTCAGGAAGATGTGGTTCCACGGATAGGTGATCCAGTCGTTGTCCCGCAGCCAGTTGCGGTAGTTGTCGCCACTCAACACGGGATCTTTGCCGCGCAAGCCCACCGGGCACGCGTAGGTGTTGGGTGAGGGCGGGGTATTCCTGCTCTGCACCGTGACCACCGCGCCGGCTCGGTTGGTGCCGTTGTTCTTGCCCACGTATGGCTCCAGCAGTTCGTAGTGGTACTTCTCGCCGATCTTGAAGGAATCGCCCCAGACCTTGCCCCAGTTCTTCGACCGGGGGAACCGCTCACCGTTGTCTCCCGAGTACATGGCCACGCCGAAACCGATCTGGCGTAGGTTGTTGAGGCAATAGGTCCCGTTGGCCTTGGCTTTGGCCTTCGCCAGCGCGGGCAACAACATGCCGGCCAGGATCGCGATGATGGCGATGACCACCAAGAGCTCGATCAGGGTGAAACCGGCCGGAACCGGTCGTCGGGAATAGGGCATTGGGTTCATGGGTTTGGGTCGGTTGTTGAGAGGGTTTATGGCTCCACGGGTCGGTTGCTCAGGGTTGGGGTTTTTTGAGTTGGGGTGGCTCGCCCACCAACGGTTGGGTGCTTCGAAGATAGGCGAAAAGATCGCGCACTTGCTGAGGTTTCCAGCCGTCGAGCAAGCCCTCGGGCATCAGCGACAATCCGGCCGGGCTCAGTTCGGCAATTTCGCTGCGGGCCAGCACCACGTTCTGGTTGTCCAAACCGCGCAGTACGATGGATTGCGGAGTCTGCTCCACCAGGAATCCAGCCAGGGAACGGCCATCCCGAGTCTCGACTGAGTGGTTCTCGTAGCCCTCCCGAATCTCGGCGCTGGGATTGAGGATCGCCAGCAGCAGCGATTCGATATCGGTACGGTCGTGCACTGTCAGGTCTGGCCCCACCTCGCCACCTTGAGCGAAGAGCCGGTGGCAGCCACTGCAACTGGTTTGGAAGAGGCTTCGCCCCGCATACGGATCTCCGGCTTCGGCCCGGATCCAGGCGGCCCGCTCGTGGATCTGGCCGTCGAGTTCCGCGCTCGTGGCCTTGCCGGTTTGTGGCCACATCGACTCGGCCAGCGCCTGCAAGGTGCCGTCCCGGTGCTGTTTGATTTTGCGGATGATGCTCGCCGGAACGTTTTGGGGCGGAATGGGCGGGGCCGCCCAGCCCGAGGGCTTTCGGGCAATGGCCTGCACATAGGCCATCGACCAGGTCGGTCGGCTGGCCAAGAGGGCCTGGGCCGTGGGCAGCGACAACGGTCCCAGTCCGGGGTAGACACTCAAGACCACCTGGGCGATGGACGGATCGTCGTAGGCGGCCAGCGCCGTGAGGGTGGCTTGGCGCAGCGCGTCATCCTTCACGATCCCGCGACAGGCCCGGCTCAGGGCCGGTACCGCCCCGGGGACCCGGACCTCGGCCAGGACTCCGAGGTACTCGAGTCGCTCCGCACGTGGAGCGGTTTCGTCGACCACGGTCTTCAGCGCTTCGGCGATCGCGGCCGGGTTGCCTTGACGCAGCGCAAAGGCGGCTGATCCAACGCCATGGCGTGCCATGGCCCTTCGGAGAGCCTCGGGCAAACCCGACAAAGCCCGTCCCTTGGCAGCCTGTTCCAGGCCGGAGGCCAACCGACGGCTGTGGGACGGACTCGGTGACAGTTCGAAGAGTCGCGCGCAGTTCAAGAGGTCCCGTTGGGTTCCCGCTTGAGCCCAACGGCGGGACATCCGCTCGATGAGGTGGTGTTCGACCAGCGGGCGTCGCCAGAACGAGCCATCCTGCCAGACTTTGAGAACCGCCTCGGGATCGCTTTCTGCATGCGCCTCGATGGCCCACCAGAGCAGCAGCGGTTGCCGGGAGTCCGTGTCGTCTTCGTCGCGCTCCGCCAGTGCGCTCACCAGTGGCAGGCTGGCAGCGGGTGGCAGCCGGCGGGCCGTGCAGGCCAGTTGGGTGCGCACCGCTAGGTCAGGCTCGCGGGTGGCCAAAATGATCAGGGCCCGGGCCATCGGCTCGGACACGGCGCGGGTGTCCCCTGCGAGTCGCACGGCCCACTCCCGCACGGCGGCCTCAGGATGACCGAGAGCCCGCAACGCCAAGGGTTCAGTCCAACCGCCGCTCAGGTTCAAGGCCCAGAGTGCCTCGAGTGCGGTCTGGCCGGTGCTCCGGAATAGGGCCTCGGTCAGCGGTGCCACCAGCGACGCCTCCTTCCGGTCGGCCAGCACCCGCAGCACGGTTTGGCGCGTCCAGCGGTTGGTGGCCTCCAAGGCCTGGATGAGTTGCGCCGCGGTGGCCTTGCCGAGGTCGGGTGTGCGGAGCGGGCGGGCGCCCTTGGCCTTCAACCGATAGACCCGCCCGTTGGCTGCATCCATTCGCCCTTCGTGGTTGCGGAAATGGTTCACTTGCTGGTCGTACCAGTCACACACATACAGGGCTCCGTCGGGCCCGACCTTGATGTCCACCGGCCGGAACCATCGGTCGTCGCTGGTGACCGGATGTCCGAGGTCGTGCGTACGGAAGGTGGATTGGTCGGGCGAGATCTCGCTGAGCACCACCCGCCCTTGCAACGGTTCCACACCGAAGAGCCGCCCGGTATACTGCGTGGGCATAGCGCCGTGGTCGTAGATCACGAAATTGTGGGTGAAGCGCGGAATGCGGTCGTGGGCCATTGCCGGGAAATAGCCGAAGGCGTAGGGGTTGGAGAGCGGTCCGTGCTTCTCGAAGCCCTTCTGGAGGTAGGCGCCCTGCTGGTAGTGGAAGCCCCGGGTGTCACCGCCGTTGTGGCCCGAAAAGATCCGTCCGCGGTTGTCGATCTCGCAGCCGAAGGCATTGCCGCCGCCCTCGGAAAACACCTCGTACACCCGCCGCTCGGGATGATAGCGCCAGATGTTCTGGCCCTGAGAGTAGAAGGCCTTGGCATGGAGGGGCTTCCCGTCGACGCCGTGCACCCAGACGTTGCCGGTCACCGTGCTGCCTTGGGCTCCATAGAGCCAACCGTCGGGACCCCAGCGCAGCGAATTGGCCACGCTGTGGGTGTCTTCGAGGCCGAAGCCGGAGAGCCGCACCTCCGGGTCGCCGTCGGGCACATCGTCTCGGTTGGCATCGCGGTAAAAGAGCAGGTAGGGAGGATTCAGCACCCAAACCCCGCCGCGGCCATGCTCGACAGCGGTGACGATGTTGAGCCCGTCGACGAACACCGAATGGCGGTCGAGCCGTCCGTCACCGTCGGTGTCTTCGTGGATGCTGATGCGGTCCTTGCCCGGGAAATGCTTCGGCGGCGGCGGGGGCACTTTGTCGTACACCGAGCGCCACACGCTGTCGCGGCTGATGCGGGTCAGGCCTGCGGGCGAGGGATACTGGCGGTATTCCACCACCCACAGGCGTCCGCGCTCGTCGAAATTCAGGAAAACCGGCTGGGCGATCTGGGGCTCAGCGAGCAACTGCTCCCATTCCAGGTCGTCGGCCACCCGGAATCGGGCCATCGAGGCCTCGGGACTGAGGGCACCTGCAGGGGCCTCCTGCGGAAGATCCGCTGCCGGCGAGTTCGCAATCGCCACCGGGTTGGTTGCCGGGGGGTTCGCACCGATGGCGGACTGGGCCGACGTCGAGGCCGGAGTGGGGCTTGCCGGAGCGGTCTTCGGCCCGGCGGTGGTCTCCTTGGGAGCCAGCACCGCGGGTCTTCCCGAGATCGGGGCCTCGGCCGGCGGCAGCGGATCCCTCAGGCACCAAAGCATGCCATTGAGCAGCAGGCGTCGGAACGAGGCCGTCTCGAAATCGTCCGGGCCTCCGAGCGATGTGGCGAAGACTCTCCGCTGGTGCGCGGTGTTGATCCAGGCCACAGGCTCCAGGGTGGTTTGTCCCTCCACTCGACCTTGCATCAGCGGCACCACGGTGTCGGCGGGTTGCGACTGCTTGTAGAGGTGCGAGGTGGTGATTTGCCGGGCGGCGGTGACACCGGTCATCACGATGTGGCCGGTCTGGCTGGCTATTCCCTCGATGAGCGTGCGTGGGCTTTGCGGTGGCTTGTTGTTGTAGTGGCCGCCGTATTTCATGCCCAACACGTCGATGTCGAACGTGGGCCAGGCGGCGTATCCGGGTGCTTGGGGAACGGCATCGAATCCATGGCTGGCTGTCCGGATGGCCACTACAGGCTTGCCTGCAGCCACATGTGCCTTGAGCAGGTCGATGAGTCGCTGGGGCGGCGTTCGGCGTCGGGTGCTCACCACCACGAGGTCCGCGTCGCGCAGGCGCTCAATGTCAGCGAAATTGGCGTCACCCTCGCGGGGCGAGGCCATCACGGTGCTCACGTCGTAGCCGCGACCCGAGAGTTCCGCGGCGGCAAAGGCCGGCAGGGTTTCCCAAGTCTGATACTCGTTCTCGCCGATGAGCAGGACGATCTTCTTGCGGACATCGCCGGCGAAGCGAAAGGGTGCTTTTCCGGTGAAGTCGGCTCGCGTGATGCTCGGACACCAGAAGCGCTCGATGTGTTCCACCACCAGTTCGGTGCCCCGAAAGTGCGACACATACGGCGCTTTGCGGTGGTTGTACATCGAGTCGGTCATGTCGCGCATCAGCACCACGTTCTGGCCCTGCTGGACCATTTGGCGGATGGCAAAGGGGCGGCCCAGCACACACATGTTGATGTGAACGCCCATGATGATGACGTTGGTGATCCCGCGTTGGCGCATGAGGTAGAAGGCCTCGGCCGAATCAGTGATGGCGTCGCCGTCGCGAATTTCCAGCGCTGGGTGTTGCCGGGTCCACGCGCCGTATCCGGGGCAGTCCGGGCAGCCGTCGCAGCCGCCGTCGGAATCGTCGATGGGCAGCTGGCCTTCCCGTTCGCCAACGCGCGAGCACCAGTTTTGCAAGGGGATCGAGGTCTTCACGGGCGGAGCCGCCTGGGCGAGTTTTCGGCCCGGGTGGTCTTGGTAGAACTTCAGGGTGTCGCTGGGGCAATGAAGGATGAGCATGCCTTGGGCGCGGGCCGCTTGGATCACCTCGTTCATGGCCGGGGCCATTTCACCGACGCGTTCTGTGGCATCCGGGCAATGATGCTGATCCCACATGTCGCACACCACGACGGCGGTCTTCGAGGCTTCCCAGGTGAGGGAGCCTTCGTGGGGAGTGGAGTCGGCCAGATTGGTGGAGCCCGTGCGCCAGCGCGTCTGGAGGGTGATGGGGCCGGCCTGAGCGGAATTCGTGGTGACCTGCGCCAGTGCGAGACCGAGGCAGACCCAAGCTATCCACAGGCCCACAGAACGCGGCCATGAGCCAGCCATCCACAGAGTACGGGGGATCATTGCCAGCCACATTGAACGGCTCCGTCTCCCTTGGCCAGCCTCCATCCCGCTGCCGCAAGGGTTATGCCACGTGGGGTGTGTTGAGTGGGTTACCGGATTGCCCCAACGGGGCACGGCATACCAGCCCAGGGTGAAACCCTGGGTACGCGACACACCAGGCCGATGCGTTCTGAAGGAACGCCGCAGCGCTCTGTAGGACCAGCCTTCGAAGGGTGCGTCTCGGGTGCTGGCTCCGCGGGACCTTGTCCTCCGCGCGCTCAGGAGGCTCTGGGAAGGCTGGGCTTTCGCGCTGCGCGCGGGTGGGTGTGGTGTTCGCCTCCAAGGCGCGCTACGGCCAAGGTCCCGCTGCGGCCAGGGTGGTGCGATGGGGTATGGCTGCGATGGGGTGCGTTGCAATGGGGTGCGGCTGGGTGGCTTTCCGGAGTGCCCCAACGGGGCACGGCATACCAGCCCAGGGTAAAACCCTGGGTACGCGACACACCAAGCCGATGCGTTCTGAAGGAACGCCGCAGCGCTCTGTAGGACCAGCCTTCGAAGGGTGCGTCTCGGGTGCTGGCTCCGCGGGACCTTGGCCTCCGCGCGCTCAGGAGGCTCTGGGAAGGATGGGCTTTCGCGCTGCGCGCGGGTGGGTGTGGTGTTCGCCTCCAAGGCGCGCTACGGCCAAGGTCCCGCTGCGTCCAGGGTGGTGCGATGGGGTATGGCTGCGATGGGGTGCGTTGCAATGGGGTGCGGCTGGGCGGGTTTCCGGAGTGCCCCAACGGGGCACGGCATACCAGCCCAGGGTAAAACCCTGGGTACGCGACACACCAAGCCGATGCGTTCTGAAGGAACGCCGCATAGCTCAACAGGCCAGGCTCTCGGCGAGTGCAGGCCTGGGCGTTGGTTCGCAAACACGGTCGTCGACGTGCACTCAACCCAGGGGCCGGTTGCTCCGATGGGTTCATTAATGCCCTCATCTAAAACCACCTCCACCAGCCCCCGCCCACAAAACCCCCGTCCCGCGAAGGCCAAAGCGCCTTCCAAGCCCCGGCCACCGGCCGCCGCTGAGTTCTTCGCGTTCCGAATCAATCGACTGAAGATTTTCAAGAATCGCGAATGGGGCGCGGGCGAACTCAAGATGATCAGCTTTGTGAGCACCGGCGACGAAGCCCCCTCGGCCCTCGACGGGCTGCTCCACACCACGGATCTGGATGCCAAGCGCAAGATCTTGCGCGATGCCTCCCGCCAGGTCCTCTCAGTCAAAGAGTTCATCCAGGTCGATGAAATCCGCGACGGGCACATCCTCACCTTTGGCGACACCGGTTACGCCCTCTACACGGCTACCCGTATCCCCATGTCGCTCAACTGGACCTTCCTGATTCTCGAATCCGATCAAGACGTGGTCGAACTGGGCCGCCGTCTGGACGACGTGGTCGACGGCAAAGACTTCGATACCTTCGCTTCCAGCACTCTGAGCCTTCTGGCCGCTGCGGCCACACCTCAGCTCGTGGCCGCTGCGGCCATCGCTAAGTTCGTCTCGCGGGCCATCCCCCAAGTGCTCGTGCGCAATCGCGACGATCAGGTCGGACTGTATTATTTATCGCTCAATCGTCTCGAACACTACCCCAACGGAGAGCGCAAGCGCGATGAGCTGCCCGACCTGAGCAACAATGTCCGCGTCGACTATTCCATCTTCGGCACCACCTATCCGCTTCCATCCTCGCCCCGATGACCCTCCCAGGTAGGGACCGATCTCCGAGCGGTCCGGCGCTGTGGACGCGGCGCTGTCGGAGACATCGCCCTACCTCCGGAGCTCACCTAACCCCAGCCACCCTATAATAAGTCCCACGTTCCTTCCCCGAGCCGCCTCTGGGGTAGGGACCGATCTCCGAGCGGTCCGATCATTCTTTAATTCAAACCAATCGTGCCCATGAAGCCATTTGACCCATTACCACCGAAGAAAGCACCCCGCCGGGTTCGCAAGACTTTGCCGCATTCGATGCCCACTTGGTTGGCTAATGGCGCGGTTTTCTTCATCACCATCAACTGCAGTCCTCGCGGGCAGAACCAGCTAGCTCTGCCCGAAAAAGCCTTAGCCATCGAACGTTCATTGGTTCATCAGCAGTCTTCGGGTGCGTGGTGGGTTCACCTGTTTCTGCTCATGCCTGACCATCTCCATGCCTTGGTCTCCTTTCCCAAGGAAGCCGCCATCCAACGCACAATCCAAAACTGGAAAGGCTTCCTTGCCCGCCAGGAAGGGATTGTTTGGCAGCGGGATTTTTTCGATCACCGACTTCGACACGATGAAAGCCTGACTGAAAAATGGACCTACATTCGCAACAACCCTGTGCGCAAGGGGCTGGTGTCTACTGCCGATGACTGGCCCTACCAATGGGCCTTTCCAGCAAGGCCCGAACCGCCTCTGGGGTAGGGACCGATCTCCGAGCGGTCCGGCGCTGTAGACGCGCCGCTGTCGGAGACATCGCCCTACCTCCGGAGCTCGCCTGAGATTGGCCAGTGGGTGGTAAGATCTGCGTTGTTTAGCCGAACGGCCTCTGGGGTAGGGACCGATCTCCGAGCGGTCCGGCGCTGTAGACGCGGCGCTGTCGGAGACATCGCCCTACCTCCGGAGCTCGCCTGAGATTGGCCAGTGGGTGGTAAGACCTGCGTTGTTTAGCCGAACCGCCTCTGGGGTAGGGACCGATCTCCGAGCGGTCCGGCACTGTGGACGCGGCGCTGTCGGAGACATCGCCCTACCTCCGGAGCTTGCCGGGGATTGGCCAGTGGGTGGTAAGGCCTGTGTTATTTACACGAACGGCCTCTGGGGTAGGGACCGATCTCCGAGCGGTCCGGCACTGTGGACGCGGCGCTGTCGGAGACATCGCCCTACCTCCGGAGCTTGCCGGGGATTGGCCAGTGGGTGGTAAGGCCTGTGTTATTTACA
>Ga0247843_1009973_pt1 | contig 10293 bp, 9 predicted proteins | sample LaCruzMarch2017__FD_192420 | JGI IMG/M metagenome (GOLD analysis project Ga0247843, IMG submission 192420) | Freshwater microbial communities from meromictic Lake La Cruz, Castile-La Mancha, Spain - LaCruzMarch2017_8m | ecosystem: Environmental > Aquatic > Freshwater > Lake | place: Spain...
TTACAAAGCGGTCAGATGAAAAGCAAAGAAGACGTGGTTCGCGGCTTGGACAAATTCCCCCAAACACTATTGAAGCTGTTTAACGGCGAGAACTTCGGCAAGCTGGTACTTGAAGTGGCTTAGGTTTCCCATAGCACGCGCATGGTGTGCGCGAATGCATGGGTCATTGCGGGGTCGGCCCGCTGGGCTACCGCCTTGCCCGCCACATACACCGCATGGTGAGCAACGTCGGGGCTGGAGAAAACCAATGCATCCAGCGCATGGTCTTTAGGGATGCCCAACAGGCTTGGTGCGTGACTGTCGAGCACTAAAAAGTCGGCACGGCATCCGATCTGCAAGCCGCCAAGCAACTGGGCCGTGGCCGCCTGGCCACCGGCCAACGCGGCCTCGAAAAGGTTGGCAGCGCTGCTGATGCTGGGGCCACAATGCGCGGCCACATTGCGCTTTTTTTGCACCAGGCGCTGGCCGTATTCCAGCAGGCGCAGTTCTTCGGTCCAGCTTCGGCTGACGTGGCTGTCCGAGCCCACAGACCAGCGCCCGCCCAACGCGCAATAGGTGCTGAAATCAAACACGCCATCGCCCAGATTGGCTTCGGTGCTGGGGCAAATAACGATACTCGCGCCACTTTGTGCCACGCCAGCGAGCTCCTGCGCGGTCGTGTGGGTAGCGTGCACCAAGTTCCAGCGCGCATTCACCGGCAGATTTTCCAGCAGCCATTGCACTGGGCGCTGGCCGGTGTGAGCAATGCAGTCTTTGATTTCTTGCTCTTGCTCGGCGATGTGGATGTGCACCGGCAGCCCGCGCACCTTAGCAAACTGTGCAAGCTCCGATATTGCTGGCGCGTCGGCGGCGCGCAGCGAATGCACGGCTACGCCTACGTTGACATTCGCCATGCCTTGGGTCTGTGTCAGCACATCGTCTATCAGGCAGGAGATGGATTCGGGCGTGGACGCAAAGCGCTGCTGGTTGGAAAGCAAGCTAGTGAATCCAAAGCCAGAGCGCATGTACAGCGTGGGCAAAAGCGTGATGCCGATACCAACACTTTGGGCGGCGCGCACCAAAGCCATGGACATCTCGAGCGCAGGGGCTGCTGGGGCGCCCAAGGCGGCGTTGTGTAGGTAGTGGAATTCGCAAACTTGGGTGTAACCACCGGCCAGCAACTCGGTGTAAAGGAAGGCGGCAATGTGCTCGAGTTGCTCGGGTGAAATGCGCAAGGCCGCGGCGTACATCCGTTCGCGCCAGCTCCAGAAGTCGTCGCTGCTGACGCCAGCGTTCGCAGGGCTTGCGTCGCCGCGCCGCTCAGTCAGTCCCGCAATGGCGCGCTGAAAGGCGTGGCTGTGGGCGTTGACCACACCAGGCATTACCGGCCCAGCAAGCAACTGCGCACCATCACGCTGCGCCAGCGTGGCGTCCGGGGCAATGCCACACCAGTGGCCAGTGGCGTCTACTGTTAGCAGCACGTCATAGGCCCAAGCACCGTTAACCCAAGCCTGAGGTGCAAAAAAACGCGTTTCAGTGGGCTGCATACACATCCTTGCAAGCCTTTAGCGCAGCACCGAGCATGGCCTGCAACTGGGGCTGAATGAGTTGCGCCCGATCTGGGGCATAGGCAAAGGGGGCTGTTTCTTGCATGTACAGGCTTTGGCACATCTCTAGTTGCACCGCGTGCACGTGGCGCGCGGGCGCACCGTAGTGGCGGGTGATATAGCCGCCCTTGAAACGGCCATTAAGCACGTGGCTGGTCTGCGGCGCGCCAGCGCACACCTCCTGCAAGGCTTGGGCAATAGACGGGTCGGCGCTTTGGCCACTGGCCGTACCGATATTGAGGTCGGGCAACACGCCATCAAACAGCCAGGGGATTTGCGAGCGGATGCTGTGAGCGTCCCACAGCAAGGCGTAGCCATGGATGGCGGTGATACGCCCCAACTCCGCCTGCAGCGCCTGGTGGTAAGGCTGCCAATACTGGGTGCGCCGGCGCGCGCGTTCGGATGCGACAGGGGCGCAGCCGCCTTGGTACAAGGGCTCACCTGTAAAAAAACGCGTAGGGCAAAGCTCCGTGTTCGACGCGCCGGGGTACATGGGCGCGTCATCAGGCGGGCGGTTCTGGTCAATCACATAGCGGCTCACCTTCGCACACAGTACGCTAGCTCCGAGCTGGGGTACAAAGTCGTACAGGCGCTCGAGGTGCCAGTCGGTGTCTTCCAGATCAAGAGCGCGCGGCACGTACTGCGCTTGCAACTCTAGTGGAATGTGGGTACCAATGTGCGGCATGCTCACAAGCAGCGGCGAAGTGCCCTGGCGCAAGGAATAGCTGGGGAAATCGGTCATCGCACCTGGCCTTCAAAAACAGTTTGTATGTGGGGGTTAGCACCCAAAGAATAGGCCAGTTGCGCGGGGTGCGTGACATCCCACAGCACAAAGTCAGCGCGCATGCCACTGGCTAGTACGCCCCGGTCTGTCAAGCCCAGCGCTTGGGCGGCGTGGCGAGTGACGCCAGCCAACGCTTCTTCGGGCGTCAAACGAAACAGCGTACACGCCATATTGAGCATGAGTAAAAGCGAGGTACAGGGCGAGGTGCCAGGATTGCAGTCGGTAGACACCGCCATGGGCACACCGTGGCGACGCAGCAACTCGAAGGGCGGTAACTTGGTTTCCCGTAAAAAGTAAAAGGCACCGGGCAACAGAACGGCCACGCTGCCGGTTTGCGCCATGGCGCTAACGCCTTCTTCGGACAACCATTCCAGGTGGTCGCAACTGAGCGCCCCAAAACTAGCCGCAAGTTGCGCGCCGCCGCTGTCGCTAAGCTGCTCCGCGTGCAACTTAACCGGCAAGCCCAAGGCGCGGGATGCTTCAAACAGGCGGGCGGTTTGCGCTGGACTGAACGCGATACGCTCGCAAAACGCGTCTACCGCGTCCACTAAACCTTCTGCGTGGAGCGCTGGCAGCATGCGCAACACCTCATCCATATAGGCATCGCTTTGGCCGGCAAATTCGGGCGGCAAGGCGTGGGCGCCCAAAAAAGTGGTGCGCACTGCTACCGCTTGTTCAACGCCCAGGGCGCGTGCCACTTGCAGGCATTTACGCTCTTGTTCAAGCGCCAGTCCGTAGCCCGACTTGATCTCGATGGTGGTTACGCCCTCGGCCAGCAGATGGCGCAAGCGCCGCGCCGCGCTGGATTGAAGTTCTTGGGCGCTGGCTTGGCGCGTGGCGCGCACTGTGGACGCTATGCCGCCGCCTTGGCGGGCGATTTCTTCATAAGTCACGCCTTGCAGGCGTTGCTCAAATTCCGCCGCGCGGTCTCCGCCATACACAAGATGCGTATGGCAATCAATCAGTCCCGGTGTAATCAGCGCGCCACCAGCGTCATGCTGGGTGGTGCATTGCGCGCGTAGCACGTCGGGCAAATCGGCCAGCGGACCGACCCATTTCAATGTGCCACCCTGCACCACCAAGGCACCGTCGGGAACCAGACCATAAGGCTGCTCAGCGTCGGGCTGCAAGGTGGCTAACTTACAGTGGTGCCATAGCGTCATGGACATAAGTCAATCTCCATTAACAAGGCATTTGAGGCCATTACTTTGAGAACTGCTTTGGCAGGCAAATCTTGCCAAGCCAGCGTCTGGGCGCTCACGTGGGTGCATTCTTGCCCCAACCAAAGCTCGGCGCCTACGTCGCCTGACCATACCGCCACGGTACACGGGCCTTTGCCCACGGTTTGCAGGCTGCCGGACACGCGCTGCATCTGGGCGCGGGCCTGGTCAGCACGCACCATGAGGTTGAAGTCTTGTGTTATGCCGTCGATCAGCTTGCAATCCACTGGCAGGGCGCCTTCAAAGCAAAAAGGAGCGCTGGCCGGTGTGAGTGCGTGTTCCTCATAAGGCGCTGCCGCACCGATTCTCAGTCGCACACCCGCGCCCGATAGCACCGCAAACCAACGCTGCACGCCGACAAAGCAGGAGAACGGCCCGTCAGCCTGTACCTCGGCCACCGACAGGCGAAACACCCAATCGGCCGGGCTGGGCCAGGCAAGCAACTCTCGGGTGACGCCGCCGCCGTTTTTCCAGGCGCTGGGCACCACATCAGCCAGGGCAACGGTGCGCCAGCTCATAGCGCAAAGTTACCACTAAGGCTATAGCGCATGCCAGGGTAGACCAAGCGCGCTTGGCTGGCCACGTGTGCGCCGCTCACGGTGCAGCGGGTAATTACCAAACAGGGCTCGTTGCGGCCAATGCCCAGGCTTTTGGCCTCGGCGGCACTAGGCAGCGCGGCCTCAACCGAGTAGCGCGCCTCGGTCAGCGGCGCGCAGGCAAACAGGTATTGGGTAGGGGTGGTGGTCTGAAAGTTCACAGTCAAGTAGTCAGGCGCAGAGGCTGGGTTGACGTGACGGTCCTCGAGTTGAATGGCAACGCCGTCTTCCTTGTGCACGATCAACGAATGGAATACCGGCGCGCCAAAAGGGACGCCCAAGGCTTGCACCAACGCGGCGTCAGCAACCACCACTTCCAGACGCAACACGCGACAGGTATGAGCGTGACCGCGCTCAATCACTTCTTCATGGATATCGCGCACCGCCAGCATGCTTGAAATGCGGTTCCAATGCGCCACCACCGTGCCCGAGCCACGCAACCGGGTGACCAAGCCTTCGGCAGCGAGCTCTTTGACTGCGCGGTTGACCGTCATGCGGCTCACGCCAAACTGCTGTTGCAGGGCCGCCTCGCTTGGGACGGTGTCGCCTGACTGCCAGACGCCACTGGTGATCTGCGCCTTCACGAAGGTTTTGATCTGTTCAAAGGCGGGTAAATGGCTGATGGACATTATTTATTTTAATCTCAGGGTTTTCCCGCTATTCTATAAGTTGTATAGACAACTACACTATCCTGACAAACCCTTAACCGATCGTACTTTCAGTCCAATCACCATGTCTACCACCTCTGCCCCCTTTGCTGATTCCAAAGCCCGTCCGGTACGCGCGCCTCGCGGCCCCAAATTAACCTGCGCCAACTGGCAAATTGAAGCGGCCTACCGCATGCTGCAAAACAACCTCGACCCCGAGGTGGCAGAAAACCCGGACGAGCTCGTGGTCTACGGCGGCATTGGTAAGGCGGCGCGCAACTGGGCCTGCTTTGACGGCATCATGGATAGCCTGCGCAAGCTCAAACCTAACGAGACCCTGCTGGTGCAGTCCGGTAAACCCGTGGGCGTGTTTCGCACCCATACCGACGCACCCCGTGTGCTGATTGCCAACTCCAACCTCGTGCCCAAGTGGGCGAACTGGGAACATTTCAACGAACTCGACCGCGCCGGACTGATGATGTACGGGCAAATGACTGCCGGCAGCTGGATTTACATCGGCTCGCAAGGCATTGTGCAAGGCACCTACGAAACCTTTATCGAAGCTGGGCATCAGCATTACAAAGGTGACTTGGCCGGGCGCTGGATTTTGACCGCGGGCTTGGGCGGCATGGGCGGCGCTCAGCCGCTAGCGGCCACCTTTGCTGGGGCTTGTTCCCTCAATATCGAATGCCAGCAAAGCAGCATTGACTTTCGTCTGCGCACCCGCTACTTAGACAAGCAGGCCGCCAATATGGACGAGGCGCTAGAGCTGATTGCCCACCACACCGCGCGAAAAGAGGCTGTGTCGATTGGCCTGTGCGGCAATGCTGCAGACTTGTTGCCCGAACTGGTGCGCCGCGCTAAAGCGGGTGGCCCGCGTCCGGACATCGTGACTGACCAAACCTCAGCACACGACATCATCAACGGCTACTTGCCCAGTGGCTGGAGCGTGGCGCGGTGGAGGGCTGCGCAAAAAGACCCGGCACAACACGCCGAACTCACGCTAGCCGCAGGCCAGTCGTGTGCGGTGCATGTTCAGGCGCTGCTCGATTTCCATGGCATGGGTATTCCCACGGTGGACTACGGCAACAACCTACGTCAGGTGGCCAAAGACTATGGCGTGGCCAATGCCTTTGACTACCCCGGCTTTGTACCGGCCTATGTGCGGCCCCTGTTTTGCAAAGGCATTGGGCCCTTTCGTTGGGTGGCCCTGAGCGGCGACCCCGAGGACATCCGCAAGACCGACGCGAAGATGAAAGAGCTTTTCCCCAACAACGCCGGCTTGCTGCGCTGGCTAGATATGGCTGGCGAGCGCATCGCGTTTCAGGGCCTGCCCGCACGCATTTGTTGGATCGGTCTGGGCGAGCGGCATCTGGCTGGGCTGGCGTTCAATGAGATGGTTAAAAGCGGCGAACTCAAAGGCCCCATCGTGATCGGACGCGACCACCTCGACAGCGGCTCAGTCGCTTCGCCCAACCGCGAGACCGAGGCCATGTTAGACGGCTCAGACGCCGTGTCCGACTGGCCGCTACTCAACGCCTTGCTTAACACCGCCAGCGGCGCGACCTGGGTTAGCCTGCACCATGGCGGCGGCGTGGGCATGGGCTACAGCCAACACAGCGGCGTGGTGATCGTGGCCGACGGTACTCCCGAAGCGGCCGAGCGGCTGGGGCGTGTCTTGTGGAACGACCCAGCCACCGGCGTCATGCGACATGCCGACGCAGGTTACGAAATCGCCGAGCAATGCGCCCGTGAACAAGGCCTGAACCTTCCCATGAAAGCCGTCTGAAATGCGCACACCCGCCGCTTCATCCATCACCATCACCCCCGGCGCGCTGACGCTAGAGCAGCTCATGGCTATTCATGCCGACACGGTGCAAATGCAACTTCCGGACGCAAGTCGCGCTGCTATTCGTGCCAGCCAACAGGTGGTACAAAACGCTGCCGACGGCGACGCGCCGGTCTATGGCGTGAACACCGGTTTTGGCAAATTAGCCAACCAACGCATCAGCAAGTCGCAACTCGCCACTCTGCAGCTCAACCTAATTCGTTCCCACTGCGTGGGCGTGGGCGAGCCCTTAGAACCGGCTGTGATGCGCCTGATGATGGCGCTCAAGGCGGCCAGTCTGGCGCGTGGCTATTCCGGTGTACGCGAGGTAGTGGTCGACACGCTGATTGCGGTCTATAACGCGGGCCTCGTTCCCTGGGTTCCGTCCAAGGGATCGGTGGGCGCATCGGGCGACTTGGCCCCCCTGGCGCACATGACGCTGGCGCTGATGGGCGAAGGTTTTATGTTGGTAGATGGCGCGCCCGTTCCCGCGCTGGGCGTGCTGAAGGCCGCAGGCATTGCACCGCTTGCGCTCGGCCCCAAAGAAGGTTTGGCGCTGATCAACGGCACGCAAACTTCGACCGCGCTGGCGCTTCATGCGCTGCTGATTTTTGAGCCGGTTTTGGAAGCTGCCTTGGTGATCGGAGCACTGACGATTGACGCAGCACGCGGTAGCGACGGTCCGTTCGATCCACGCATTCATATTTTGCGCGGCCAGCCGGGGCAGATCGATGTGGCGCAGTATTACCGTGCGCTCCTTTCGGGCAGCGAAATCCGTAACTCACACCTGCTTGGGGACGACCGAGTGCAAGACCCGTATTGCCTGCGCTGCCAGCCGCAAGTGGTGGGCGCTTGCTTGGACCAACTGCGCCACGCTGCGCGGGTGCTGCTGATCGAGGCCAATGCTGTAACCGATAACCCACTGGTGTTTGCCGAGGACCAAGCCATGCTCTCAGGCGGCAACTTTCACGCCGAGCCGGTGGCGCTGGCAGCTGACGGCATGGCTTTGGCCATTGCCGAGGTGGGCGCGATTGCCGAGCGGCGCATCGCCATGCTCATTGACAGCAGCGTGTCTCGCCTGCCACCTTTTCTCACCGATGACGCAGGCCTTAACAGCGGCTTCATGATTGCGCATGTGACGGCTGCCGCCCTGGCGTCTGAAAACAAGTCACTGGCGCACCCGGCAAGCGTAGACAGCCTGCCCACCAGCGCCAACCAAGAAGACCATGTGTCCATGGCCACCTTTGCCGCGCGCCGCTTACAGGCTATGGTGAGTAACACCGCGCACATTTTGGGCATCGAGCTGCTGGCTGCGGCCCAAGGCATTGACTTTTTGCGGCCCCTGCACAGCTCAAAGGCGCTCGAAGCAGTGCACGCGCTGCTACGCACGCACATTCCAAAAATGGAACAAGACCGCTATTTGGCGCCCGATATTGCCCACGCCACCGCGCTTGTGGAGAGTGGCGCCTTGGCCAAGATATTGCGGACCTTGCCCGCATTGCCTGCTCTTTGGATTGCCGCCTGAGCACCGTACAAACCCGCATTGCCAAAACCGTATACTTTGAAAGGACTCCGTATCGACACCACTACCGACCATGCTTCCAAGACCCGTCCTGGGTGTAGCTGACCTAAGCAGCGCCCCCGAACTTTGATCCTTTGTTAATTTTTTTGACTGGAGACAATCATGAGCAAACGACTTGTACTTAAATCCCTTTTGGCGCCACCCTTGTTCTGGGAATTGCCTTCGGCGCTCAGGCGCAAGACGCACTGGCACGCACCAAAGCATCGGGTATTTTGAAGATAGGAACCGAAACCGCATTCGCCCCCTTTGACTTCATCGACGCAGGAAAGCACGTAGGCTTGAATTCGGATTTAATGGGCGAAGTTGCCAAAGAAATGGGCGTCAAAATCGAATGGAGCACCTTACCCTGGGAAGGCGTGTTGCCTGGACTCGAAGCCAAGAAGTTCGACATGGTGACCGGTCCGGTAACTATCACCAAGGCCCGCATGGAGCGCTACCGCTTCACGCCCCCGATTGCCGAGGCTACTGTGGCCCTGCTCAAACGCAAGGGCGATAAGACCGTAATGAAGCCTGAAGATATCGCTGGTAAACCGGTGGGTGGTGGCAAGGCTTCGGCCCAACTGGCCCAGCTCAAGACATATGCGGAGAGCCTGGGCAAAGCCGATGTGCGCGAGTACCCCGGCAACAACGAGGCCTATGCCGACCTAGCGGCTGGCCGCATTGTGGCGGTGGGAAATTCGTTGCCAAACATCTCTTATGTAGCTTCGCAGCGCTCAGACACTTTTGAAGTGGTCAAGCCCGCTTTTGGCCTAAAAACCTACTTTGGCTACGTGGCGCGCAAGGACGACGACTCTGCATCGCTGATGGCCGCTATCACGGTAGCCATGCTCAAGGTCAAGGCCGACGGACGCCTGGCTAGTATCCAGAAAAAATGGTTTGGGGCATCGTTTGAGACCCCCGATTCGGTGCCAAACCCCGCCCTGTAATCCAGACACCTGAGCCGGGAACCGCGCCACACCGGCGCAGTTCCCGGAGCATCCCAATACTCCCCGGAGCCCGATTTGACCTGGCAACTGTTTGCACTTCTCGTACATGCCTGCGGCTTGACCATCGCCATCAGTGCGGTCTCCATCGTCATTGGCCTCATGATTGGCATTGCTGTCTCGGGCGCCATGCTGTCACGCAATCGCGCTGCTTCTTGGTGCGGACGCACATTTGTTAGCTTTTTTCGTGGTTCGCCCCTGTTGGTGCAGCTGCTCTTGATTTACAACCTGCTGCCGGTGCTGGGGCTTAATGTGCCCAGCCTGGTCGCAGCCGTGGTGGGTCTCTCCTTATGCGACGCCGCCTACCAGGCAGAGAATATGCGCGGCGGGCTTAAAAGCGTACCGCGCGGTCTGCTCGAAGCCGCTGACATGCTTGGCCTGAGCCCGTGGCAACAGTTCTGGCGCATCAAGGTGCCCATTGCGCTGCGCATGACACTGCCCGCGCTGACCAGCGAAGCCATCATGATCGTCAAGGCCTCGTCTCTCGTGTCGGTGGTGGGTGTGGTAGAACTCACGCGCATGGCGCAAGATCTGTCGGCGAGCACCTTTCGACCGCTCGAGTTGTTTACCGCCGCAGGCTTTCTGTACTTTGTGACCAACTGGACGCTGTCTCGCTTGGGCCGGCGCCTGGAACGCTCCTTTAGCTGGGGCATTCGATGATCATTGACTTCACCCACATCATCGAGCAGCTCCCGGAGTTGGTGCGCTCCATTGGCGTGACCTGCATGATCTGGCTGGTGGGCACCGCATGCGCCCTAGTGTTGGGCTTTTTCGTCACCCTGGGCCTGCGCTTTGGGGCCTGGTGGCTACGCTGGTTTTTGAGCGCCTATGTGGAAATCATCCGGGGCACGCCGTTTTTGATCCAGCTTTTCTTGCTGTACTACGGCGGCCCGTTCATCGGCATTGCGCTGGACCCCATGCCTGCGGGTTTTTTGGGCGTGACCGTTTATGGCGCAGCGTATTTCAGTGAAATCTTCCGCGCCGGTTTTGAAGCCGTGCCCGGCGGCCATGTGGAGGCAGCGCAGTGCCTGGGCCTGACACGCTTTCAGATCATCTGGCGCATCCAG
>Ga0247843_1009974_pt1 | contig 10292 bp, 8 predicted proteins | sample LaCruzMarch2017__FD_192420 | JGI IMG/M metagenome (GOLD analysis project Ga0247843, IMG submission 192420) | Freshwater microbial communities from meromictic Lake La Cruz, Castile-La Mancha, Spain - LaCruzMarch2017_8m | ecosystem: Environmental > Aquatic > Freshwater > Lake | place: Spain...
TCGCCTGCGGAGAAGGGATTTTAATTCGCTGATCCGGTAGGCCCCGAACAGCAATATGGCCAGCGCATAGACCGCGCCGCCAGCGGTTACCAAAGTGAACAAAACGGCAATGCGCCGCCACAATCCAATGCCAAGCTGGTCTTCGATAAGTGCATTTCCGAAATAAAGCGCGACGCCCATGACGGCAGCCGCCAAAATTATGCGCCATATCTTTTGCCTCAGCCGGGCATCGACGGCAATATTCCCACGTTTACGCAAAGTGATCCACAGCAACGCGACATTCACCCAAGCGGATATGGCAGTCGCCACGCCGACGCCAATATGCGCCAAGGGCCAAATTAGGATCAGGTTACCAACAAGGTTGACCAGCATGGACCATAAGGCCAGCCGCAGCGGCGTTTTGGTGTCGCTGCGCGCGTAAAATCCTGGGGTCAGCACCTTGATGAGCACATAGGCTGGAACGCCTGCCGAAAACGCCATTAGTACCGCCGCGGTCCCTTTTGTGTCGGCCGACGTGAATGCGCCATGTTCGAATATGCCATGCACAATCGGCATCGCCGACACAATCAACGCGACCGTCGCGGGCATCGCGAAGAATAAGGCAAGTTCGACGGCGCGGTTCTGCGTGTCCGATGCGGCTTTGCTATCTGCTCCGGCAATCTGCCGCGATAGTGCCGGCAAAATGGCTGTACCGATTGCTATGCCAATCAGTCCCAACGGCAACTGGTTCAAGCGGTCAGCATAATAAAGCCACGATACAGATCCTTCAGGCAGGAACCGCGCGGCAAGCGCAGTGGAGATCAACAGATTGAACTGGATTGCGCCTTGGCCAATCGCGGCGGGCGCAATCAAGGCCAGCATCAGCTTCACATCTGGAGTGAGGCGCGGCAAACTCAGCTTCAGGTTAACGCCAGCGCGGTGACAGGCCCAGATGAGCCACAGCAATTGCAGCGCGCCCGACACGGTAACTGCGACCGCTTGCGTGGCCGCCGTTTCAACGGGATTATCCCCACGGAAGAAAATCAGCGCGATAATCATGCAGATGTTCAACAAGATCGGCGCTGCGGCATTGACCCAGAATCGGTTCAGCGAATTCAATATCCCTCCAAGCAATGATACCAATGATATCAGCGCCAGATAGGGAAAGGTGATGATCGTTAAGTGCCGTGCCAGCGCGAACTTCTCCGGCCCGCCATCTGGAAAGCCGCCAGTCATAGCCCAGACAATAGGACCAGCGGCGAGCATCATGAGGGCCGTGAACAGCACCAGAAACGGGAACAGCACGGACAGCACTTGGCTTGCAAAAGCGCGGGCGGCGATCAGGCCTTGGTCAGCCTTCTCGCGCTCGGCCTCAGTCATTTTTTTGTTAAACAACGGCACGAATACCGCTGCAAACGCGCCTTCGGCAAAAAGGGCTCGGAACAGGTTGGGCAAACGCCACGCGATCAGGAATGCGTCGGACGCAAGGCCAGCGCCAACGAAGCGCGCCATCAACATGTCGCGCACTAGGCCCAAGACACGGCTGACCAAAGTCAGTCCGCCGATGGTAATGCTGTTTCGAACCAGGCTCATCTGTTCACCTGGTGCCGTCGGCTTCAGGCTTCGCCGGCAGGCTGCGTCTCTGCCATTTGTTGCGCTTGCGAAAGCTGTTGGATGTAGAGCGCGTTAAAGTCGATGGGTTCAAGCACCAGTGGCGGATAGCCCGCATCACGGACGGCATCGGCAACGATTCGGCGCGCAAATGGGAACATCAAGCGCGGCGCTTCACCGAATAAGAAAGGATGCGCTTGCTCTTCGCTTACATTGCGCAGGCCAAACAAGGTTCCATAATCAAGCTCAACGGAGAACTGTACGCCATCGTCAGTCTCTGCCTTGATGGCAAGCCGTAAGGCGACTTCATGCACTTCGTCTGTAATGGCGTTGGCTTGAATGTTGACCTGCACATCAACTTGCGGCGCGCCTTCCCAGTTAAAACTGTGCGGGGCGTGGGGACTTTCAACCGACAGATCCTTGATATACTGGTTCAACATACCGACGGCAGGCGCTGTGTCTTCGCCATTTGCTTTTACCTTATCGGAAACGATAGTGCCTGTTTCGTCGGCCATGATGTGTCGTGCTTTCTTTTTGTTTGCCACAGCCGCAATACTACGACCCCTGATGGCCGAAGCGCCTAGCAGGCGTGCCGTCAAAGGGCAATGATTGTTGCGCTCGCGCCATGTCCTTAGCCGAGCCTGCATTTTTCTTTGGGCAAAGCCCTTTGAAACCCGTATCGTTAGTCCCTATATGATTTGATATGGGCGTTTGGCGACCAGTTTTCGCGCCGTGACCATGTCTAGATTTTTGCCGAATGGAGGCGTTGTGACGTTTACTATTGTTTTGCTCGCTCTTGTTGCAGCTTTCCTAGGCCTTCGCCTTTATGCAGTGCTCGGCAAACGTTCCGGACATGAACAAGAACCTTTGGCCCACCGCCCTATTGAAGCGAATACGCCGCTATTGTTGCGGCAGCCATCTGCGGGTAGTGACGCGGCGTCGGCTGTGCCCGCTACGGACCTGTCAAACGTCGATATGGCAGCACAAAGCGGCGTCAAAGCGATTGGAAATGCCGATCGCGGTTTTGATCTCGGCACGTTCGTAGAAGGTTCAAAAATCGCTTATAAAATGGTGCTTGAGGCCTATTGGAAGGACGACAAGGAAGCGCTGCGCTTCTTGTGTGATGATGACGTCTATGCAAGCTTTGCCGAGGCGATTGATGGCCGGACTGCGCGAGGTGAAACCCTCGAAAACCGCTTGGTCCGCATTGATGAAATTCGCGTTGTCGACGCAAGCTACGATCACCCCATCGCTCGGATATCGGTTCGTTATGACGCCGATATCGCCGCGATGGTTAAGGATGCCGATGGAAATGTCATTGGTGGATCGATGACAGATGCGGTTGAAACCCATGATATCTGGACATTCATGCGCGACGTGAAATCGGGCGGCCGTAACTGGAAGCTTGACGAAACCGACTCGGTCTGATTCACCCGGGCGATGCTTCGCGCCCTTTTCATTCTCGGTCTATCGGCCCTCACGCTCTCGGCTTGTGCAAGCGGGGTGACACCCCCTGCGGGCCCTGCAACGTCGCCGGGTATATTGGCGTCTGCACCGCCCGTCGCGGATACAGTGGCAACACCTGCGCCGACGCGCGATATCACAACGGCGGCAGGACTCGGCGTCGTGCGCGGTCCGCAAATTGCAACTTTGCAAGTTGATGCGCGCAAGGCGGCACGTGCGATGGATAGTTTCAGGACAAGTTGCCCCGGCCTTGTCCGCCGTTCCGACAATAGCGGCCTTACCCAAAATAGCGACTGGGTAGCCGCTTGCGACGCCGTCAAAACATGGACCAATGATGCCATTTCCTTTTTCGCGACTCATATGGACGCAGTGCAGGTTGGTAATGGCAAGGCCTATGCCACTGGCTATTTTGAACCTGAGATCGCCGGTTGCCGCATGCTGCAAGCTGGATGCGATGTTCCCGTCTATAAACGGCCATCAGACCTGATCGATGTTGACCTTGGGCAGTTTTCTGATGAGCTGAAGGGACGCAGCATCCGTGGCAAGGTCAGCGGCACGAAACTTCTGCAATATGATGACCGCGCAACGATTGAAAACGGTTCATTGGCTGGGCGCGGCCTTGAAATTGCTTATGCGTCCGATGTTGTCGAATTTTTCTTCCTGCAAATTCAAGGGTCGGGCCGGTTGAAGCTGCCCGACGGCAATGTCATGCGCATTGGTTATGATAGCCAGAATGGGCGTGGCTATACGGGCATCGGCCGATTGATGCGGGATCGCGGACTGATTACTGATGCCTCTATGCAGGGGATCGTTGCCTTCTTGCATGCCAACCCCGAAGAGGGCCGCAAGATCATGCAGGAAAATAAAAGCTATATTTTCTTCCGCGAACTGACCGGTGCCGGTCCCTTGGGCGCAATGGGCTATCCCGTGGTGGGTGAGGCAAGCATTGCCGTGGACGTGAAATTCATCCCGCTGGGCGCGCCGGTTTGGCTGTCGATGGACCGCGCAGAACCCAATGGTATTTGGATTGCGCAGGATACCGGCGGCGCCATAAAGGGCGCGAACCGCATTGATACCTTCTGGGGCGCTGGCGAACGCGCGCGCGTAATTGCGGGCGGCATGTCGGCGCGCGGGGCGGCGTTGCTGTTTCTACCCAAGGCTGCGGTTGCGCGGCTGGGCCTGTAAATCTGGCATGGCGCGGCATCTCGACAGCAACGAAAAGTCCCTTTGGGGCCGGGTCATTGCGACCGTAAAACCGATGCATGGCGGCAAGCCAAAGCCAGCGCCGGTTGCGACCCCGTCGGCGGATAAGGCGGTACTGGCAAAGTTTTTGAACGCCAAGCCAAAGCCTGTCCCTGCCGATACAAAGCCGAAATTAGCGCCCGGGCAAAGCAAGATTGCGCCTGTGCTCCACAATCTCGACGGACATTGGGACAAGAGGATCATACGCGGTAGCATATTGCCTGATGTCAGCATTGATCTGCACGATGCGTCCTTGTCGCTGGCGTATAACCGGCTCGATGGCGCGTTGGAGCAAGCGATTGCGCAGCGGATGAAAGTGATATTGCTCGTAACCGGCAAGCCGCGCGCGCATGATCGGGCGAGCGGTGAGGGCAGGGGTGCAATTGCCGCCGTTGTCCGGGACTGGCTGGCGGCGTCGCGCCATGCGCGGCATATTTCGGCGGTGCGCAACGCCCATCCGCGCCATGGCGGGACGGGCGCGCTGTACATTATGTTGAAAAGCTAGGCCTAGGGTCAGGACCTATTAAATCTTCCGCCCTGCGCGGCCTGCAAGCTCAACGGTATAATGCCATGCGATCCGGCCTGAACGACCGCCGCGTCCTTGGGCAAAACTCAGCGCGCCAGCTTCGTCCCAGTCGAGATCAAAATGGCTGGCGTAGCTGCTGACCATTTGCAGATACGCGTCTTGGTCGGGATATTGAAAGCCAAGCTTTAGGCCAAACCGATCAGCCAAGGCCAGACTGTCATCGATGGCATCGCGTGCATTCATTGCATCCGTTTGGTCCGTGCCGTCGCGCTCAACGATGTTTCGGCGGTTGGACGTAACGCAAAGCCGGACGTTGTTCGGACGCGCCTCAACCCCGCCCTCCAGCAATGACCGTAATAGGCGCGCATTTTGGTCGTGCGGCTCGAACGAGATATCGTCGACGAACAATAAATAACGCCGGCCTGAGGCCCCAAGTTCTTCAAACAAGGCGGGCAGGCTCGTCAAATGACTTGAGGACGCTTCGACCAACGCGATGAAGAAGCCATCGTCCTGAAGCGCGGCGACCATAGATTTGATTAAGGCCGATTTGCCCATGCCGCGCGCGCCCCATAACAAGACATCATGCGCCGCTGCGCCAGAGGCGTGCCGCCGGCAATTTTCGTATAAATCGGACTTTTGCCGGTCGACGCCGACGATCAGGTCAATCGGCAGTGGCTTAAAACCCTGCGCCGCTGCCAAGGTCGTGCCGTTCCAATGATATGCAGGCGACGACGACAGATCGATTGGCGGCGCTGGCGGCGGCGAAAGCCGCTCAAGCGCTTCGGCGATCCGTTGCAGCGTCTGTTCGTTCAAGCAGCCAGTTCCTCCGCATCAAGGGCATAGAGCAATTGCGCCCCTGCCATTGCGGTTCCTTTATAGGCCACAGCCTCTGGCACCATGACGTCCAGATAATAGCGGCAGGCCGCGACCTTGCTGCGTAAAAATGCGCTGGTGTCGCCATTGGCGATGTCGGCTTGCGCAGCGCGATGTTGCCGCAGCATCAACCAACCCGACGTCACAACCGCCATCATATTGGCATAAGCGTAGCTGCCTGCCAAACGATCATCGACTTCTGCGCCGAGCATATATTCGGTTACTTCAGCCGTCGCTGCGGCGAGCGCCGACAGGCCGGGATGGTCCACCGCACCTGCCGAAATGGCCGAAAGATGTTTGCGGATAACATCCCCGCCCTGCATCGCAAGCTTGCGACCAACCAAGTCCGCCGCTTGAATGCCATTGGTGCCTTCGTAAATCGCCGCGATACGAATATCGCGATAATATTGCGCTGCGCCTGTATCCTCGACAAAGCCCATGCCGCCATGCACTTGAATGCCCAAAGAGGCGATTTCGCTGCCCATGTCGGTGCCATAGGTTTTGGCCAGCGGCGTCAGCAGGTCGACCATCTCCTGCGCGCCTGCCTCGCCAAGCGTGGCGCGATCAACATAGCCGGAGGCGAGATATAATAAGGCGCGAATTGCCTGTGTCCCTGCTTTCATCCGCATCAACATACGGCGCACATCGGGATGTTCGACAATCGCGACCGATTCGCGCGATGGTCCGCTAGCTTTGGCCGATTGCACACGTTCTTGTGCGAACCAGATGGCCTTTTGCGTGGCGGCCTCGGCAATTTGAACACCTTGCAGGCCGACATTCAGGCGGGCATTGTTCATCATCGTGAACATGGCGCGCATGCCGCCAAATTCGGGACCAATGAGTTCGCCAACGCACGCACCTTCTTCGCCAAAGGCCAAGACGCAGGTGGGGGAGGCGTTGATGCCCATTTTATGTTCAATCGATACGACCTTGATGTCATTGGCTTTGCCGATGCTGCCGTCTGCGGTCACTTGATATTTGGGCACGAGAAATAACGAAATGCCTTTTGTCCCAGCAGGGCCATCGGGGGTGCGGGCGAGGACCAAATGGACGATATTTTCCGCCATGTCATGGTCGCCAAAGCTGATATAAATCTTCGTGCCTTTGATCGCGTAGGCGCCATCACCGCGTGGGGTCGCGGTCGACGTCAGCGCGCCGACGTCGGAACCGGCCTGCGGTTCGGTCAGGTTCATCGTGCCTGAATAGGCACCCGTTGACAGCTTGGGCAGAAATAATTTTTTCTGCCGGTCGGTGCCATGATGGCTGATCGCTTCAATCGCGCCGACCGAGAGGATCGGGCACAAAGCAAAGGCCATGTTAGCTCCACCAAGCGAATCGAGCGCGACGGTCGCCAGCGAGAAAGGCAGACCCTGGCCACCAAATTCCGCAGGCGCGTTGATCGCGCCCCAGCCATTGGCGACATAAGATTTATACGCCGCAACAAAACCGTCGGGCATCACGACTTTGCCGTCGATTAACCGCGCGCCAACGGTGTCGCCAATGCGGTTCAGCGGGGCAAATTCCCCTTCGGCAAAGGCGCCAATGCCTTCGACAATGGCCTGCACCATATCCGGGGTCGCATCGGCAAAGCGCGCATGCTGCGCCAATGCGTCGATACCCACGATATGCTTGAGGACAAAATTTTGTTCTGCGACGGGTGCTGAAAACGCCATAATAAATAAAAATTCCTGTTAAGTCTGGTCTGCATCCGCCTATAGCCGCTTATTATGTTTGGCTCAAATACCTTGGGGAATGGCTGGGTTGTACCCGCTGACGACGCTGCGATTACCGCTGCGGCGCAGCTTCTGCGCGCTGGGCAGATTGTAGCGATTCCCACTGAGACGGTTTATGGACTTGCGGCAGATGCGCAAAATGCAGAAGCGGTTGCGCGCATCTATGCGGCAAAGGGACGGCCGGATTTTAATCCGTTGATTGTGCATGTTCGTGATCGGAAAGCCGCAGAAAAGCTTGGCCTGTTCAACGCTACTGCGCGGGCACTGGCGGACGCTTTCTGGCCGGGGCCAGTGACGCTGGTTCTGCCCTTGCAACCCGATGCGCCCGTCGCCCGCGCGGTAACCGCAGGGCTGCATACTATCGCCATCCGCTGCCCTGCACATCCGGTGATGCAGGCATTGCTCCTAAAAAGCGATTTAAGCCTCGCTGCGCCCTCTGCAAACCGCAGCCGGGCGATCAGCCCGACTCGGGCGGATCATGTCTTAAAAGGGCTTGGCGGGGCCGTGCCGATGATATTAGACGGGGGTCCATCTTCGGCGGGGTTGGAATCAACGATCATTGCCGTGCGCGATGACGGTTGGCATGTGTTAAGGCCGGGACCAGTCAGTTCAATGGAAATTGAACAGACGCTTGGATACCCGCCTTTGTCCTTGGTTACGGGCGCGATTGAGGCGCCTGGCCAAATGGCCAGCCATTATGCGCCGTCAAAACCCGTCCGCTTGAACGTCACAGCGCCTGTGCGTGGCGAATATCTTATTGGTTTTGGCGCAATAACGGGCGACGAAAACTTGTCCCCAACTGGCGATTTGGCGCAGGCGGCGGCGCATTTATTTGAGGCGCTGCACAATGCGGATGCAAGTTTGGCCAGCGCTATCGCGGTCGCGCCAATTCCGCATGAGGGCATAGGCATCGCAATGAACGATAGGCTCACAAGAGCAGCCGTCCGATGATGAAATTGTCGTGATTCTGTGGACCGTTACCACACATTTTTCTTTCACATATTCCTTGCTAACGCTAAGCAAAATTTAAAATGAGTTGCATATTAAAACGCTATTTCATCCTGCGGAATATTCAACTATCAGACGTGTTACAGCCGCGCAGGGGAGGGCCGTTTGCCAGTATCTTCGAAATTTTTGACGGGCCTATTGCTGCTGAGTTCACTCGGCGGTTGCAGTGACAGCGCAAGCGAAGGCAAAGTCGCGCCCAAGGCCGCGTTACCGGTAGAGATATTCACTGTCGAAAATCAGAGCGCAGAGCGCGAGATCAACGCCGTTGGCACGGTACGCTATCGCCGCGAAACGCCTCTGGGTTTTACCACCGCAGGCAAGGTCGCTATTGTGCGTTTTGAAGAAGGTGACTTTGTAAAGCGCGGCGCATTATTGGCTGCGCTCGACACGACAAATGTGGGCGCGGACATGAGTGTGGCGACGGCCGAGCGTGATCGCGTCCGGGCGGAATTTGACCGGGTCCGCGCGCTTTACGCCGATGGTTGGATAACCAAAGCGCGGTTTGAGGCAACTGAGGCATCGTTAAAGAGCGCAGACGCGCGCGTGCGGCAGGCCGGATTTGCTAGCAATACGGCGCGGCTTTACGCCCCGTCAAACGGTGTTGTGTTGATGCGCAATGTGCAGGCCGGGCAAGTCATCGCCGCTGGAACGCCAGCTTTTATGTTGGGTGAGGCCGATAACGGCTTTGTCTTCCGCGTGCCAATCGTTGATCGTGACGCTTCGAAACTGCGCGTCGGGATGGCGGCAGATATATTGATTGAATCCGCAGGTGACACGCCCCTAACCGCGACGATATCGGAGATTGACGGGCGTGCAAACGCCGCCACAGGGGCGTTCTCCGTTCAATTTCGGCTGCCCAATCGGTCAACATTGCGGTCGGGGCAAATAGGGACCGCAACCATAAAGTTGCCAGCGTCGGACGGTGGTTCAATATTACAAATTCCGGCAAGCGCTTTGTTTGGCGTCCGCACGGGCGAAGGCTTGGTCTATGTGGTGGATGCCAAGAACCGCGTTGAAACGCGCAATGTCATCATAGAACAGGTCGCGGATGATTTCGTGAATGTGTCGGGTGGGATACGGCCGGGTGACAAGATCGTGACGTCTGGGTTGGAAAAGCTGCGCACCGGGTCTACCGTGCGTATCGTCAAGAGACTGCCCTAGTCCATGCATATCGCGGAGTTTGCAATTCGTAGATGGCAGCTGACACTGGTGCTGTTCACGCTGCTCTGCGCGTTGGGCTTTTCTGCATTTCAGCAAGTTCCCCGCTCCGTTGACCCGCATTTTTCCATGCCTGTCGTGTCAATTGTGGCATCCCAGCCCGGGGCAGATGCGGCAGAGATTGAGCAAACCATTACCAAGCCGATTGAGGAATTGGTTCAGGGTTTGGAGGATGTCCAAAGTGTCGTCTCGTCCAGCAGCGACGGTAATGCGGTCATTCGGGCGGAGTTTGACTGGTCTGGCAATCCGGACCAATATTTCAACGATGCAGTGCGTGAAGTCACAGCGATCCGGAACCAACTACCTGCGGACCTTCAGGGCCTACAATTCGAAAAAGTCCGCACGACAAATGCGTCAATCCTCCAAATTGCGCTGCTGAGCGATACTGCAAGCTGGTACCGGATGGAGAAATATGCCCGCGATGTCAGCGAGGCCTTGGGGCGGGATAAAGAGGTCCGTCAGGCAGAAATTTACGGCCTGCCCCAACCGGAAATCAGCGTTGCGATTGATTCGGGTAGGCTTGCCGAGTTGCGGTTGCCAGCAAGCGTTGTGGTCGATGCGATCCGCGTTGGCGGTGCGGATGTGCCCGCTGGCGCCGTCATCAGCGGTGCCCGCAGATTCAATGTGGAGACAGGCGG
>Ga0247843_1009976_pt1 | contig 10290 bp, 8 predicted proteins | sample LaCruzMarch2017__FD_192420 | JGI IMG/M metagenome (GOLD analysis project Ga0247843, IMG submission 192420) | Freshwater microbial communities from meromictic Lake La Cruz, Castile-La Mancha, Spain - LaCruzMarch2017_8m | ecosystem: Environmental > Aquatic > Freshwater > Lake | place: Spain...
CATGCCCACGGCGAGCGCGCTCGTTTGCGCAATCGTCGCGCCTCGGCGACGCACGACGCCCGCTAAGGCAAAACGCAAAACAGGAAAACTTTTGAGGCGACCTCTCAACCCGGAGAGCACCCACAACACCAACATACCCAGGCCCGCAAAAAGTGCGGCAGCGGCAAAGAAACCTGCGGCGAGCCCGATGCCGAGTTTGACGTCATTGGCGACCCACCACATCAATATTGAAAAACCAGATAAGCCCAAGGCATAGCCCATGAGACTTTGTAGGGGAATACCGTCTTGCTGGGCACGCAAAATTTGCGAGGGAGGCACATGCCGCAGGCCGTTGAGCGGCGGCCAAGCGAAGGCCAACAATAACCACAAACCGGCAAACACCCCCTGTAAAGCAGGCTCGATACTGGCCTGAGGTAAATCGGCACCAAGCAATCCTCCGAGTGCCTGAACCATCAGTGCCTGTCCGCCCCAACCTAAGGCCATACCGACAAGCGATGCCAACAGACCCGTCAAGACAAACTCGCCCAACAAAATAGCGGTAATTTTGGCTTGCGTCGCACCCAGGCAGCGCATCACTGCCACGCTATTGCGATGGCGTTGGCTAAAACGTCTGGCGCCCAACGCGACCGCGACTGCCGCGATCAGCACTGCCAACATTGCAACCAAGGCGAGAAACTCCTGCGCCCGGTCAAGGGAGCGTCTGATTTCAGGACGTCCCGCTTCGACCGTCACAATCTTTTGTCCAGCCGTCATGGAGCGGGACAACCATTCACGAAAGAGATCAACGGCTGGGAGATCGCCTGCCACTAAAAAGTTGTAGCCAATGCGGCTGCCCGGAGCGATCAGGCCCGAGCGTGTTAAATCCTCCGCCCGCAACATCACACGCGGGGCAAGGTTGACAAACTGTGCGCCACGGTCAGGCTCGTAGGTGATCACGCGCGTCACCTTGAGACTCAAATCACCGACTTTGATGGTTTCACCAATGCTTAAACCTGTCTGACTCAAGACTTGGGCATCTACCCAAGCTTGCCCCACTTCGGGAGCGACAGTTGTTTGCTGCTCGGGTCCACCGAGTACCTCGGTCGTACGTAAACCACCTCTGAGCGGGTAACCCGCCTCGACGCCCTTGATCGAAGCCAGAACTAAGCGCCCATCACGGCCCACCATCGAAGGGAACTGCCAACCGAGCACAGTGCGCAAGCCCAGACTTTGTGCGCGCTCGACAAAAGCAGGAGGAATAGGCTTGGAAGACTCCACCACGAGATCGGCCCCCAACATCTGAGCGGCGTCACGTTCCAAAGCGCGTCCCACACGGTCAGCCAAAAAGCCCACACTTGTCACGGCTGCCACAGCAATCACCACGGCGAGTCCCAACAAACGCAAATCGCCCGCCCGGGCATCGCGCCAAGTTTGCTTAAAAATGACCTTGAGAATATTCATGCTCTCAATCGATCCAGTGCGTCTTGCAAACGATCAACAGCCCACACCTCGAGCCCTTCGATCGGTTGTCGCGGTGCATTGGCTTTTGGAATAATGGCGACGGAAAAGCCAAGTTTGGCGGCTTCGCGTAAACGTTCCTGACCGCGCGGTGCGGGACGGACTTCACCGGCTAAACCGACCTCACCAAAAGCGAATAATCCCTTGGGCAAAGGTCGGTCGCGCAGCGACGACAAAATCGCCAGCAACACGGCAAGATCTGCAGCAGGTTCGGTAATGCGCACCCCGCCTACTGCATTGACAAAGACATCCTGATCGGAGGTCGAGACCCCCGCGTGTCGATTGAGCACGGCCAGCAACATCGCCAGACGGTTACCCTCCAGTCCTACAGAAAGACGGCGTGGATTGGGGACGTGCGCGGTGTCGACCAGCGCCTGGATTTCAACGAGTAACGGTCGCGTGCCTTCTTGGGTCGCCATGACGCAAGAGCCGGATACTTGTGCGGAGTGTTGCGACAAAAATAAAGCGGAAGGATTTGCCACACCACGCAAACCCCGGTCCGTCATCGCAAACACACCCAGCTCATTGACAGCGCCAAAGCGGTTTTTAAACGCACGAATCAGACGGAACGAAGAATGTGTATCCCCTTCAAAATACAACACGGTATCTACGATGTGCTCAAGCACGCGCGGACCTGCGAGCGCGCCATCCTTGGTGACATGGCCAATCATGACAATCGGGATACCGGCCTGTTTGGCGAGGCGTGTGAGTTGAGCGGCACACTCTTTGACCTGAGAGACCGAGCCCGGTGCAGCGGACAGTTCACTCGAATACATGGTCTGGATCGAATCGATGACGGCCACCGCAGGTTTTTGCTCAAGTAAGGCAGACTGAATCGCCTCAAGGCGAATTTCAGCAAATAAATCCACACCCTCGCCTGACAAGCCTAAACGACGTGCACGCAAAGCAACTTGCTCGGCGGACTCTTCGCCCGTCACATACAAGACACGGCGCTCACCCGACATGGCCACCAGCGCCTGAAGCAACAGTGTGGATTTACCAATGCCAGGGTCTCCACCAATCAGGACCACCGCGCCAGCCACCAGACCACCGCCCAGCACGCGATCAAACTCAGGAATACCCGTGGAAATCCTCGGCAACTCCAACGCCTCGACATCAGCCAGGCTGCGTAACGCGGTCGACGCGGCGAGCGGCGCATAGCGATGCTGTTCGGCCTGAGCAGACAACCCTGAGTCGCGGGATTCCTCAAGCGTATTCCAAGCGTGACAATGCGGACACTGGCCCAGCCATTTTGGACTGATGCCACCGCATTCCGAGCAGGTAAAGATCGTTTTAATTTTGGCCATGAAAGTCTCTGGCGCACGATGCACCGCATAACGCTAGTCTAACGCAGGGGCTTACCCCGAAAGACCTGAAATTTGTCCACTAAACCCACAAAATCACAGGGGTGACACACTACACTTTGGTTTTTGCGTCTGCGCATGACTCTTTAAAACACTTTTTACACATGTCGGTTGACCACTACGAGAACTTTCCTGTTGCCTCCTTGTTGCTGCCTAAGCGACTGCGCCGAGCCGTGACGGACATCTATCGCTTCGCCCGCGGGGCAGACGATCTCGCGGATGAAGGAGACGCAACTCCCTCACAGCGCAGAGCGGCCCTGCAAACCTATCGGGAGGCGATTCTTACGATTGAACGCTGCGAGAAACCTGAGGCAAGCTTTGAGCCTTTAGCGCAAACCATTGCACAACATCACTTGCCTGCCAAGCCCTTTTTAGACCTGCTTTCCGCCTTTGATCAGGATATCGGACAAACGCGTTACGCGGACTACCCATGCCTGCTTGATTACTGTAGGCGCTCTGCCAATCCAGTCGGTACGCTGATGCTTTATCTGTATCAAACGACGGATACGCGCTCCATGACCCAATCTGCGGCTATTTGTTCTGCACTGCAGCTCGTCAATTTTTTACAAGATGTCGCGATCGACTGGCAAAAAGGGCGAATCTATTTGCCCCTGGAGGATTTGGAGCACTTTGGTGTGACGGAGCAGCACATCGCGCAAGCGAAGGCAGACCAAGCCTGGTGTCAGCTGATGCAGTTTCAAGTGGATCGCGCGCGGGGCTTGTTAAACTCAGGTCTGCCCCTAGGAAGAACGCTTTCAGGCAGAATCGGCCTTGAGCTTCGTTTAATTATCCAAGGAGGCCTAAGAATTCTCGAAAAAATCGAGCATGTACGTTTTGATGTTTTCCGACATCGCCCGACCTTGCGTGCCCATGACTGGGTCGTGATGTTTTGGCGTGCATTAAGAGCCTGATGCGATGACCCCTAGCGAATATTGTCAAGAAAAAGCAGCCAAAAGTGGCTCAAGTTTTTATTACGCTTTTTTATTTTTGCCACCCGAGCGGCGTCAAGCCATCACGGCGCTCTATGCTTTTTGTCGTGAAGTCGACGATGTCGTGGATGAGTGTACAGACACCTCGATCGCGCGCATCAAGCTTGCCTGGTGGCGCACTCAAATTGATGCCTTGTTTCAAGGCAAACCCGAACATCCTGTCACTCAGGCGCTTGCGCCCTTTTTGACTCCGTTTGATATCACCCAGTCAAGGCTGATCGCGATCATTGATGGGATGGAGATGGATCTGGACCAAACCCGTTATCTAGACTGGCCAGGGTTGGAGAAATACTGCTGGCATGTCGCCGGCGTGGTGGGAGAACTATCCGCCGGCATCTTCGGCTATCAGGATCCAGCAACACTTCAATATGCAAGCAAACTAGGCATCGCTTTTCAGTTGACCAATATCATCCGAGACGTCGGGGACGATGCTCGCCGCGGCCGAATTTATCTCCCGATTAGCGACCTCCAACAGTTTGGCGTGCGTGCCGCCGATATTCTCAACAGCCAATACTCCGAAAACTTTTCTGCCTTGATGGCTTTTGAAGCGGCGCGCGCGCGTGCACTCTACCGAGAAGCGATCAACGCCCTTCCAGAAAGCGACCACCGCGCGCAACGTCCCGGCCTCATGATGGCAGCCATTTACCACGCTCTGCTCGATGAAATCGAAGACGAAAAATGGCAAGTGTTGGATCAACGCATTTCGCTCACGCCCCTTAGAAAGTTTTGGCTTGCCTGGAAAAACTTTGTGGGTTCTGGTCGCAGCGTGCTGCGTCAAATCAGGCGTTCGAGCGACATCACGTGAACATTGCCGTCGTGGGTGCGGGTTGGGCTGGACTGGCCGCGGCCGTTCGCCTCAAAGACCTGGGCGCGACGGTTACGGTCTTTGAGGCTGCGCCCGTTGCGGGTGGGCGCGCAAGGGGTGTCGACGATGTCAACATGGGGCGCATCGATAACGGCCAGCACCTGATGCTCGGCGCCTACACCGAATCACTCAAACTCATCGAACGCCTCCAACCAAGTCCTTCTCTTGAGCAGGTACTGTTTCGCTCGCCCTTGCATCTTGAAAGTGCCGATGGCAGCTTTAAGCTGCAGGCATCCACGCTGCCTGCACCACTCAATACCTTGTGGGCCTTGTTATCTGCTAAAGGCCTCGGACTGTCCGAACGCCTGCGTGCCTTGAGTATGATGCTGCAGTGTCGAATGACGGGCTGGCGCGCGCAGCCAAACGAAACCGTGCAGTCCTTATTGCGACGACACCGACAGTCGGCGATACTTTCCCAGCGGCTCTGGTCCCCCTTATGTCTGGCGGCGCTCAACACGCCCATCGCGCAAAGCTGCGCACAGTTATTTCTCAATGTACTGCGCGATAGCTTGGACGGGCGACGCGATGCCAGCGACTTACTGATTCCGACCGTTGATTTAACGCAATTGTGGCCTGAAGCCGCTGCGCAAACCGTGACGATGCGCTATCGCCATCTTGTACGCAAGATCCGTGCAACTTCCACACAGGTTCAGATTGATCAAGAGCAATTTGATGCTTGCGTCGTTGCGGTACCTCCCTATGCTGCGGCGCGAATTTTGTTCGACCCAAGTGATGATGGCGATGCACTGAACCGTATCCTGCAAGCCTTTGAGTATCGTGCAATTGCGACGCTGACCTTAGAGCTTGAGTCCGACTGGCAATTACCGCAACCCATGCTGATGCTTGATGAAGACTTGGCGCGCGGTCATGTCGGGCAATGGGTCTTTAAGCGCACCAGACAGCCTCGACAACTGAGCGTTGTCATCAGTGATGCGACTGATTTTTTAAAGCAAGACAGAGGATCCTTTGTTCAGGCCATTGCAGCCCAAATTAGAGAGCAATGTGCGATGCATCCCCACAGCATCAATGAAATGCCTACGGTCAAACACCAAAGACTGATTGTGGAAAAGCGGGCAACGTTCGATGCTATTCCGAACCTTGTGCGCCCGACCAATACAAGCCCTTGGCCTCGGATTGTTTTAGCGGGAGATTGGACCGATACAGGATATCCGGCAGTGCTCGAGGGAGCCGTGCGCAGTGGCCTTGGCGCCGCGGCGGTATTAGGTAAAGAACTTAGCCTCTCAGGCTATGCGCTGTAAACAAGCCCAAAAAAGTTAGCATCAGCGAGCCCGCGAGGCTCATCCCGGCATAAGAGACGGCCATGCCGAAACGACCTTCTTCGACAAAGGCGATCACCTCGGCTGAAAACGTGGAGAACGTTGTGAGTGCCCCCAAGAATCCCGTCACGAGCAGTAAGCGCCAAAACTGCGGCCACTCTGGATGTGCCGCCACCAAGCCCAAAATTAAGCCCACCAAATAACCGCCCATCATGTTGGCCACGAAGGTGCCCCAAGGCAACATATCCGCATGACGGTTCAGCCATAAGCTCAAGAGCCACCTCAACCACGCCCCCGCTGTCGCACCAAGCGCCACAGCCAGGAAATGGGATGGGGTCAGCATTTGCATGAAGCTCAACTCCCAGCGTGCTCGGTGATGTAGGCGCGAACACTTGCAACATCGCAAGGCAAGACCGTAAAGCGCTGCGGCAAGGACTCTAGATTTTCCAGGCCCTCGGGCAAAGGTGCGGGTACGCCAAGCGCCTCTTCGATCACCTCAGAGAACTTGGCCGGCAAGGCGGTTTCGAGAACCAACATCGGAACCCCAGGCTCGACATAGGATGCAGCCACTTTGATGCCATCCGCCGTGTGCGGATCAATCAACACCCCGGTGCGCGCATGTACGTCACGGATCGTAGTCAAACGATCTTGGTGAGTACTGCAACCTGCGACAAACCCATAACGTCGCTCAAGTTCAGGTTTCATGCTTGATAGATCGAAGAAGCCCTCTCGCGACAACGCTCGCCAAAGTCCAGCGACTCGCTCGGCATCGCGTCCCACGAGATCGTACACAAACCGTTCGAAATTCGAGGCACGCGAAATATCCATCGAGGGACTCGAGGTCGCGAAGGTTTGGGCTGCCCCTCGCGGACGATAAATACCCGTGCGGAAGAACTCTTCGAGGACATTGTTTTCGTTGGTGGCTAGCACCAACCTGCGAATCGGCAAGCCCATCGAACGCGCGATATGACCCGCCAGGATATTGCCAAAATTTCCGGAAGGCACCGTAAACGATACTTCTTGTCCAGGACCCGAAGTTGAGCGGAGCCAACCATGAAAATAGTACACAATCTGTGCAGCGATACGCGCCCAGTTGATCGAGTTGACCGCGCCTAGACGATACTTAGACTTGAACGGTAGATCGCTCGCGAGCGCTTTGACAACGTCTTGCGCTTCGTCAAACACGCCTTTGACCGCGATATTGTGAATATTGGCATCCTGCAGCGAATACATCTGTGCACGTTGAAACGCGCTCATCCGTCCATGCGGTGACAGCATAAATACCGCGACAGCCTCCTTGCCACGCATCGCATATTCGGCTGCCGAACCGGTATCTCCAGAGGTCGCACCAAGAATGTTGAGTGTCGACCCGCGTTGCTTGAGCACATAAGGAAACACTTGACCTAAAAACTGCATCGCCATGTCTTTGAACGCCAACGTGGGTCCCTCGGACAAGCTCAACAATGACAGACCCCCATATAAGGGACGAACAGGCACAATCGCTTCGGTTTTGAAGGATGCTTTGCAATACGCAGATGCCGTCATCGCAGCCAGTGTGCTGCGCTCGATATCCGTCACAAACAAAGACAAGACTTCGGTCGCCAACGCGTGATACGGCAAGGTGCGCCAAGATTCGAGGGTCTGCGTAGAAACTTGAGGAATATTTTCCGGTACAGCCAAGCCACCGTCGGGGGCTAAACCTTCTAACAAAATATCCGAAAATTCGAGAGCCTGCATACCCCCACGTGTTGAAACATATTTCATGACAAGCTTTCCACTCTCAATCGGGTCACGCTGGAACGAATGAACTTCAGGGCTTCGATTCGGGCAATCGCGATATTGATATTGCGTTCTAGCGCTTGATGCGTCAAAAAGATCAGATCCGCGCTGCCATCAGCGTCGGACGGCTGTTGAATCATCGAGCCAATCGAGATGCCGGCATCGGCCAACACCCGGGCGATGTCCGCCAAAACGCCTGGCTGGTCCGCGACGGTCATCCGCAAATAGTATGAGGTCACGACGTCTTCGATCGACAAGATCGGGATATCAGACATCGCATCGGGTTGAAACGCCAAATGCGGGACGCGGTGTTCGGGATCTGCGGTATGTAAACGTGTGACATCGACAAGGTCGGCCACGACGGCCGAAGCCGTTGGTTCCTCGCCGGCGCCCTTGCCATAATAAAGTGTCTGTCCAACTGCGTCACCACGCACCAAGACTGCATTCATCGCGCCTTCGACGTTGGCAAGTAAAGAAGCGCTCGGCACGAGCGCAGGATGCACACGCAACTCAATCCCGTTGGGACGACGCTTTGTAATACCAAGGAGTTTGATCCGGTACCCTAAGCGTTCGGCAAGCTTGATGTCCTCAGAAGCCAGTGAGGAAATGCCCTCAATGTGGGCCTTATCAAACTGCACAGGAATACCAAACGCCAACGATGCAAGCAGGGTGAGTTTGTGTGCGGCATCAACCCCTTCGATATCGAAGGTCGGATCCGCTTCGGCGTATCCCAGCTTTTGGGCCTCAGCCAGCACGGTCGCAAAGGGTAAACCACGTGAACGCATTTCTGACAAAATGAAATTGGTCGTCCCGTTGATAATGCCGGCAACCCATTCGATGCGATTGGCCGTCAAGCCCTCGCGAATCGCTTTGATGATAGGAATACCGCCTGCAACGGCAGCTTCGAACGCGACCATCACGCCTTTGGCTGAGGCCGCGGCAAAAATTTCCGTGCCGTGTTTGGCGAGCAAGGCTTTATTCGCCGTCACAACATGTTTGCCGTGGGCGATCGCCTCTAGCACTAGTTCGCGCGCGAGGGTATCGCCACCAATCAGCTCGACCACAATATCGATGGAAGGATCTCGCACAACGGCAAAAGAGTCAGTGCCAAGCTCGACAGCATCGCCGAGTAACGCGCGCGCTTTGGCGATATCGCGGACCGCCACACGGGTGACTTCGATGTTGCGACCCGCACGACGAGAGATTTCACCCGCATTACGCGCCAACACTTTCCACGTGCCGCCACCGACGACGCCTAGACCCAACAAACCGACCTTGATTGATTCCATTACAACAACCCATCCTTACGAAACATTTCTTTGATGCCGCGCACCGCTTGACGCGTACGCTGCTCATTTTCTATCAAAGCGAAACGAACATACTCATCGCCATAATCACCGAAACCGATACCAGGCGACACCGCGACCTTGGCCTCTTCGAGGATACGCTTGGCGAACTCAAGAGAACCCGCCGCACGATAGGGCTCGGGGATACGCGCCCAGATATACATGGAGGCTTTGGGATTGTCCACCATCCAGCCTGCATCGTGTAGTCCTTTGACTAAAACATCCCGTCTATTTTGATATTTCTCCACGACCTCGGCGACGCATTCCTGCGACCCCTCGAGTGCCGCGATGGCCGCAACCTGAATCGGGGTAAAAGTACCGTAATCGTGATAACTTTTGATACGGGCCAGGGCGTTGACAAGCTCGGCATTGCCCACCATGAAGCCAATCCGCCAGCCCGCCATGTTGTAACTTTTACTCATCGTAAAAAACTCAACAGCCACTTCGCGGGCACCGGGCACTTGCATAATTGATGGTGCCTGATAACCATCGAAACAGATATCGGCGTAAGCAAGATCGTGCACGACGATGATGTTGTGCTCTTGGGCGAGCTTGACCACGCGCTCGAAAAAAGAGAGATCCACGCATTGCGCGGTGGGATTGCTTGGAAAACCCAAGATCATCATTTTAGGCTTTGGAATAGACTCTCGCACGGCACGCTCGAGTTCTTCGAAGAAATCGGTTCCTGGTGTCATGCGAACAGAACGGATGTTGGCTCCTGCGATCACTGCGCCATAAATATGAATCGGATAGCTCGGATTGGGTACCAGAACGGTATCGCCCGCATCGAGGGTCGCCAACATCAAGTGGGCCAGACCTTCTTTGGAGCCGATTGTCACGATGGCTTCAGAGTCAGGGTCGAACTGCACCTGATATCGACGCGCATACCAGTCAGTGATCGCCTTGCGCAAACGCGGAATCCCTTTTGAGACAGAATAACCATGCGTCGTCGGGCGCTCGGAGGCTTCGACTAGTTTGCTCACAATATGAGGGGGAGTTGCCCCATCGGGATTGCCCATGGACATATCGATGATGTCCTCGCCCCGTCGACGCGCCGCCATTTTGAGCTCTGCCGTAATGTTAAAAACGTAGGGGGGCAAACGCTCTATGCGAGAGAACTTCCTCATCTTGAGTCCTTGTATAAGAAATTCTTAATATTGCTTTATATGCAGT
>Ga0247843_1009977_pt1 | contig 10290 bp, 13 predicted proteins | sample LaCruzMarch2017__FD_192420 | JGI IMG/M metagenome (GOLD analysis project Ga0247843, IMG submission 192420) | Freshwater microbial communities from meromictic Lake La Cruz, Castile-La Mancha, Spain - LaCruzMarch2017_8m | ecosystem: Environmental > Aquatic > Freshwater > Lake | place: Spain...
CCAGCCATCGTATGTCAGATCTGTGGCACAACCATATTATCAAAGTATCGTCTTTACAGTATTAAACAGACGATTTTGAAGAATGTATTTATACTTTTAATCGCCATTTCGGCTTTGTCTGCTTTTGTAAAAATAAGCGTTACCAAAATTATTTTTTTATAGTGGATTCATAGATATTAATCCATTCCTGTGCCGATATTTTAGATACGAGTTGCGCGATAATTTCAAATGGAATTTGCTCTGGTTTTTTAAAGCGAATGCAACTTTTTCCCATATCAGGTTTCTTTCCGCAGGAATTAAAATATTGGTCAGCAAACCAGTCCATAATTTCAGGCATTGCGTACAATCCCATGTGGTAAAATGAGATTCCAGTTTTTCGGACTGCTATACTCATGAACGGCAGGGGTTGTTTAGGGTCACAATGGTATCCCGGTGGATAAATTGTGTGCGGTACGACGTACGCAGGCATATTATATGCAATGACCTCAACAAAGCCACTCGGCAAATTATCGAGTATTGTTTTGCGTAAGGTGTCAGAGGCATCCCGCCAAGGCGTTTCCACAGCTGCAAAGTAGGAGTTTGATGTTGTCATAATATAAAGTGTATGCATGTAAAGTTATGAATGCAATGGTAATTTTATTGTGTAATTGTTTTTAGCTTTCTGATATTATTTTTCCGAATTTTAATATATTGTATTTAATATATTTAAAATCAATTACTTATGTTTTTTGTTTTAAAGTTTAGTTCAAAAACTGTCCATACATTTTTTTTCTTTTGGTTGTAACTAGCAGCAATCAGTACAGGTAACATTTCTGTACTGCTTAAAAGATATGCGAAAGTTAATTCCTAAAATCAAAGAGATTGTCCCGGGTAAGGTTGTACATGTAATTAAGTTCTGTATTGATGACAATAATTACCTAACGTATCCAGAATGTGCAAAGACGTTTCGTGATGCGATTCAAGTTCATTTATTGCCGGTGGCGCGTTTTTTAGGGTATGTTATATCACAAAAGACGATTGAAATTATGTTGATGGCACATCCGGAAGAGGTGATTCGGCAAGTTCCAAGAAATTGTAAACACATACATACTCGATTGCGTGGCGACCAAATGATGAAGAGATATCTTGATGGTTCACTGTCAATTCATGATGTTGAAGATCCGGCATTGCTTTGCACCGATGGTAGCGTTCACGATGTTGTAACCAAAAAAATAGCAACTGTATTGCAATGTTTGACCTTGAAGTATAATAAGTGTAAAAAGCGCAGATGCCGATTAACACAGCGTAAATATTTTTGGCATGAGATTCCAGTGAGTAAGTTGAAGGAGGTACTGAGCATGCAAGGTGCAGTGTCAGCCGTACAAGGCCATAATTTGGATCCTATGGATAATGCATGTTCTGGTTTTTCAGATATAATGCAACAAGATAGTACACTAATTGATCAAGAATTTCTGGCAAGGTATTGTAAAAATTTACGTAACGATGTAAAGTCTAAGATGAAGTTGTATATGATTTCGTTCGGTTCGCTAGAGCTAAATAAAGACATGATGCTACGGAGTTCGATAGATTGGTTGGAAGTGCTGAACATGAAGCCGGGCTAATGGGAATTAGCGGGAATCTAAGGCTTTGATGAGAGAGGAGGTTTAGGTTAGGTATGCTGTGGGTGTGAGCGATTGCGAGATGGGCAGGGAGAGGTATGCGCTGATAGGGCGCATTTTTGTTGTTAGGGTGATTGATGGTTGGATGTTTGGGGTTACGGGGTTCGATTTGGTTTTTTTAATGGTGAGTTGGGTGTATTTATTGGGTGGTGGAAATGGAATTAAGAGTACTTTGTTGGGTGATGCGTCTTATTAAGGTTGTTTAATAATTTTTAAAGGTTTGATAATAAAGTATATAAGTGTATTTTAAAAGGGAGCATATAAAAAAGACACCTTATCTTGCAGTTCAAAATTTAAGCCTTAGTTTACCCTGTTTTTTAGAAAATAAATGTAGCAATTGGCTCAATAGGAGAAGCTTGATGATTACGGGTAGGATGGTAAGCAATACATGGCTTGACTAGATTCGATTGGGGTCTTAATGGGGTGGTAGATTTGTATTTAAAGTTTGCTTTGTTGAATGATGTGTCAAAGAAGGTTGTTTTAACTTTAGTTATTTATTTTTATTAAAATATGTAATTGTATTAGAAATTGTTGCACTAAATCCAGATACCTAATCTGACAGGTCAAACCTCAAGCTCTAGTTTACCCTTTTATTCAGTTGATTTATAGTGCAATTACCTAAGCGCAGGCAGCAGACAGATTTGTTTTTGCATAGTTCTTCGCCTAAAATTAAGGCTTGAACATTTAAATGAGCCTAGTTATAAAATCATCTCCCAGACAAAGAACATATACAATGGCTCATGAATTCCTATTTTGAAGACACTATCATGTGTTCATTCTTTTTTCCAATATATGATAAAGTGGCTTTTAGATGATGTTTTATATGAATAATATATTGTTTGAATAAGTCCTGTTCAATATATACTCGCATTTTAAACATGCGTGCCGCTCTGGTATCCATAAATTATTGGGTATTATCAGATTTACATGGTAGATTTTTATAATTAAGACTGTCTCTATCTCACGGCATTTTACCAAGGTTGCATTATGTTATGTTAGAACGACACTCAATTTTTGATGTATTGAACATATCCTTTTGCATGAATGATTCAAGCATACCTGTATATTTGCAATCATGTACTCAAAGCTTCATAAATCTAGAAATCTGATTGAGGATAAGCATGTATATTCAAGGCTTATGATAGTAGCCTTGATTATGCTGATAGTTAGCGTATTAGTCAGAACGGCATGGGTAAGTGACGATGCGTTTATCACTCTCAGAACGATAGATAATTTTGTGAATGGTCATGGGTTAACTTGGAACGCAGGCTATCGTGTACAAGCATTCACACATCCATTATGGTTGGGACTTTTAACCCCCCTGTATTACATATCTGGGGAACCCTATTTTAGCACTTTATTCCTTTCGGCAGTTGCAACTCTGTCAGCGCTGATTCTATTAGCTTTCCAGATCAGGATTACCAGGTATCAGTCGCTTCTCGGTCTTTGCATGCTTATGCTTTCTAAATCATTTACAGATTTTGCAACATCAGGACTCGAGAATCCTTTGCTCTATCTGCTTGCTGTTTTGTTCTTTATAGATTACCGTAGCCCACATATTACATTCAAGTTATTATTTTTGCAATCATTATATACAGGCTTGCTTCTACTTACCCGTATGGATATGGCCTTAATTTTTTTGCCACTGTTGGGATATTCATTTTTTAGATACAAAAAGGTTTTAGGCTTTTTTGCTGTTGGAACCGGACTGCTACCGTTTTTCATTTGGACAATCTTCTCTGTCATCTATTATGGCTTTCCGTATCCTAACACTGCTTATGCAAAACTGCTCACTGGAATCGCACCAGCAGAATTATGGTCACAAGGTTTTGCTTATTATCAGAACAGCCTGAGATTAGATCCCATTACTTTGTTAGGGGCATTTGCAATGTTGTTCTTTCTGTATCGCTCTAATCGCAAACGATGGAGAGTATTATTCTTTTCTATACTTGCATACTTCATATATATACTTAGTATTGGAGGTGATTTTATGAGTGGTAGATTTTTTGCCCTTCCGTTTTTGTGTTTAATCATTGGAATGAATTCTGTGCAGTTTAGTCGAGCCCCTATTTTCCGCGCAGTTACTGCTGCCATTGTGTTTGCATTAGGAGTTTTCTCACCCTATTCTCCTCTGTTTGCTGGCAAATCATACCGAGCCAAAGACGCCCTTGTGGAGCTAGTGGACGATAATGGAATATGTGATGAACGCGCTTTTTATTTCCCATACACAGGGCTTTTGCATCAACAAAATACAATCAAGTATGCTAATCACCCTGATGCCCAAAGAGGTAAACTCGCAAAATCCATTCGACAAAAAGTAAATATCAATGGTGCCGTAGGTTTATTAGGATATTTTGCAGGCCCTGATGTTTTTATTCTTGACTTTCATGGTCTTGGGGATCCCGTTTTAGCTAGATTGCCTACAGTCTCAGAAGATCAAGACTTTGTCGCTTGGTATAAACGATTAAAGCAGAAAGACCCCGAGCGAAGTTGGAGAATTGGGCACTTTAGAAGAAACATTCCGCAAGGATATATTCCTAGTATTATTACTGGTCGTAATCTTTTTCAAGATTCCGCATTATCACAAGGTTGGTCTTTATTATTTCCGGTGCTTACCGATGATATTTGGAGTGCTAAGAGATTAAATGCACTTAGTATCATTTGGCTTACCTATGCGGGAAATGTTTTCCCTGAAAACATTAAATCCAATTGGGTTGCAATGGATTTAAATGAGATTCTTGTTTATGATTCTACCTGTGTCACATCGCGCTTCACAAGGGCTCAGCAATACTTTATGGCCGGAAAAGTAGATTCTGCTGCAAGAGATTTGAAAATTATCCAAGAGGTCTCTTCTTATTTTGTTTCGGTGAATCAACAAGAGTTTGCTGCCGCTTGGCAAATAATTGCACAGCGATATGCAGAAGATAAAAAATATATTTCCGCTCTTCATGCCCTTGAATATGCAGAAGCATTAGGTGGTGGAATTCCAATAGATTCTAAGCAGGCTTTAATCGAAAAAGCTGAAGATGAGGCCTTATTGTTTCCTGAAAGAACCAAAAGGTTTTAATTTTGTTAAATTCTAAATAGAGTATTTCATGCAAAGTTGGTTTCTTCATATCCGTTACGGCCTACAATCTGTTTTACAGGGCATGAAGTTGACTTGGCGTCATTTTAAAAATGCCAGAAAACAACAGCAGGTTAAAGGTATTTCAGATCCTATGTATTTTCAGCAAGCAGAGGGAATTGTAACCATTGAATACCCGCATGAACAACTTCCCTTGCCAGATCATGCACGATATCGACTCCACCTAGAAACGGAAGATTGCATCGTTTGTGACCAATGTGCGAGAATCTGCCCTGTAGATTGTATCGCAATTGAAGGAATTAAAACAACAGATGATCTAGGTCTAACCTCTGATGGCACCAAGAAAAAGTTGTACTTGCCTGTATTTGATATTGATATGGCTAAGTGCTGTTATTGTGGGCTCTGCACTACAGTCTGCCCAACTGAATGTCTTACGATGACAAAAGTGTATGATTTTAGTGAGTTTGATCGCGATATGATGAATTACCATTATGGCAATTTAACTCCAGACCTTGCCCAAGAAAAGAGAGCAGAATCAGCACTTCTTGAGGCTGAACGCAAAGCTGCTAAACTAGCAGCTATTTCAACCAATATATGAGTTTAGAAATCGGAATCTTTTGGGTCTTTGGGATTGCTGTCATTTCAGGGGCTTTGATGGTGGCATTTTCCCGGAATCTAATTTACGCAGCAATCGGACTTCTTTTGGCACTTTTCGCCGTTGCCGGTATTTTTGTCATTTCAGGGGCTGATTTTGCCGGGCTGATTCAACTTATTGTCTATGTCGGTGGCATCTTAATACTGCTCTTATTCGGAATCATGCTTACCCGAAGGTTTGCTGGAAACGTTGGTATTACAGGGTCCGCTTATGTATTGCCAGGCACTATCTTAATTGCCCTATTGGCAGCAATGATGATTCATATTCTCCTTCAAGGTGATTATATGCCTGATAGACTCGGGGTATTAGATTATACTCAAGACGGAAGCACGGAAACTATCGGGGTCTTAACGCTAACGCATTATGTTTTGCCATTTGAAGTCGTTTCCTTCTTACTATTAACCGCTCTTGTCGGTGCGGCTTGGTATGCCAGAAGAAAACCGCCCGTCCCTAGAGATATGCTAAAATCCAAATCCGATATCGCATAACAGGTCTCTTTTATTGAGCCCTTCAATAAGAAAACATCACAACTCGATAATGTTGGTTTCTAAGGGTGTTGGCCTGTTTTGCACCTAATAAGGTATTAAAATATTCTGAGAATGGTACAGCCCATTTAATCCATACATGTGTTTGCTAACCTGGAATTTATTTTGAATCAAAATTTTGTAATGGGATACCGAAAAGAAATAATGTAGCTTCTATAAAACTACCCTAGTGAGGGATAGATTAGCTTCTAAGTAACCATAACCTATAGAATGTTCTGTTCTATCACAACATTATTGCTTAACTTGCGTTATGAACTCGTTTAAATTTTGATACAGATATGAAAAAAGTCCTTTTAATCTCCGGAGCCATTGTTGCTATTGTTGCCGGTTTTTTTATCGGTCGCATGTTGTGTGGCGCTTGTAATTCACAATCCTCATGCCCTGCTACTTCTGCAAAGAGAATGAGCGCTGTCGCCTTTCACGGTGGCGAAGCCTCTGTAATTCAAATGAAAGTGGCACAGGTTGTTGGTTCAGAACAAAAATCAGATAAGCTTAAAGCCGCGGTTATGAAAGTAGAAGGCGTCGAAAAAGTAAGCGCATGCCTCGAAAGTGGAACGGTTACCATTCGATTTGATCATGTAAAAACCGGTGGTATTGACCCCGTAACTGCCGCAGTTAAAAAGGCAGGTTTCAAATATGAAATGGCTGGTGGTGCTTGCTGTTCGAAAGGAAAAGGCAAAAGTGCTGCTAAGTCTTGCGCACCGCAAAAATCCGCCTGTACAGGCAAGGATAAAGAAATATAATCTTATATCCCTCGCATTTATAAAAACCGGCTTTAAGTCGGTTTTTTATTTTTATTATACTCTCAAAGCGATATGCAAGCTCCTGATTCTATAAGACTTACCACACTCAGCTCCGCTTCCGGATGTGGTTGTAAAATTGCCCCTAAAACCTTGGAAGCTATTTTAGTGCATCAGCAAAATATACCACATCTCGAATCCTTAATCGTAGGTAACGATACCCGTGATGATGCGGCGGTAATTTCTATATCTGATAAGCAAGCACTCATTGCAACGACCGATTTTTTTACCCCTATCGTAGATGATCCTTTTGATTGGGGTTACATTTCCGCCGCTAATGCATTGAGCGATGTGTATGCTATGGGTGGTAAGCCCTTAATTGCTTTAGCAATTCTTGGTTGGCCCGCAGATCTACCCCCTGAATTGGCCGCGCAAGTATTGAACGGTGGCAGGGCTGCATGCGCTACCGCTGGTATACCCATTGCTGGGGGGCACAGCATACATACAAAAGAGCCTTTCTTTGGTTTAACGGTCAATGGACTGGTGCCACCTCTAGCGGTAAAGAAAAATCATAGTGCAAATCCAGGAGATTGCATTTTTATGACCAAGCCCTTGGGAACAGGTATTCTAACTGCTGCCGCTAAGCGAAATCAAGTGAGTCAGAACCATCTTATGTTGGCAATCGAATGGATGAAAAAAATAAATTACGAGGGCGAAACGCTCGGCGCTTTGGATTATATATCTGCAATGACTGATATTACTGGATTCGGGTTCTTGGGGCACCTGCATGAAATGTGCGGTAGCAAACTTAAAGCTTGTATTCAAGGTCGAGATATCCCATTGATGGAGGCAGCTATAGGGTATGCAGATCAATTCATTTTTCCCGATAACACATGGCGTAATTGGCAGGCATACGCTGCAGATACAAACCTAAGTGATGAAACACTTATGCCGTGGATATGCGACCCTCAAACGAATGGAGGCCTTCTCTTTACCATAGACCCTCAAAAAGAAAATGCACTTATCTCCTTTTGGAATTCGCTACAATCTGATAAAGTACTCGTGAAAGTAGGATATATGCAGACGCAAACCTCTAATATCAGAGTAGAAATTGCTAATGACTTATAATCAAATCGTTAAGAATTGTGAATTCCTTTATGTATGGAATTAACTTAATCGGTTTTGCGCGGAAACTTAATGGAGCAACCAATCGCCTTAGTTGTTGGCTGGCTTACAGGTTTTCCGGATATGAGTTCCTCTAATGCATTCTCAAGATATTTTACCTTTACATCGTTTGCATTGCGACTATTATCATCAATAGCACCTATATAGCTCACTTCTAGCTCTGTACCTTTCCGGGTCAAAACATATATGTGGGGTGTTTTAGTAGCCCCGTATTTTTGAGCATACACAGCGCCCTCATCCAGAAGATATGGAAATCCGAATTTCTTTTTCTTGGCACGTTTCTTCATGTTGTCGAAAGAATCTTCCGGTTGTATTTGCGGATCATTAGGATTTAGTGCCACAACAAGATACCCTAAGCTTTTATACTTCTCATCGATTGCGATAATACGGTCTTCATAGGCTACCGAAAATGGGCAATGGTTACAGGTGAAAACAATGACAAAGCCCTTCGCATCCTCAAAGTCTGACAGTGAAGTCATCTCACCATCGGTGCCTTTTAGGCTAAATGCCTCAGCCTTATCGCCAACGGCATAACCTTTTAATACTTCTTGTGCATTGAGCGTAAGTGAAATAAAAAGAAGCGAAAATAGAATGATTGCGTTTTTCATGATTTTTAAGGTAATAAAGGATGAATAAGGGACTTTAGTTCTTCATAATTTAAACTCTGTTCATGAAATCCGGCATAGCTGCCGTTGGGTTTCACAATCAGAGTAGCAGGGATGGATCCAGTCCAGTTTACATCCACTGCGTCTATCCAAGTATTGGGGTCGCTTTCAGTCATTAACCATACTTCTGATTGCAATTTCTTTTTTCGAATAAAGGCGTTCACACGAGAGTCCAATTGCTTGGGATCATCTTGGCTGACGAGAATGACTTTTACTTTTTTTGCAAGAAAATCTTTTTGAATTTGTTCGAAATATGGTAACTCTTCTACACAAGGCTTGCACCAAGTGGCCCAAAAGTTTACAATTAATAGGGTATCTACATGCTTGTGCTTCCAATAATATTCGGCTTCTGCAAAACGGATGGGTACCGCATTTTGACAGTAGCTAATTCTGGTGTTAACCGAAATCAAAATAATCAGTAGCAAGCAAAGTCTAATCATTCCATAATCTTTATCACATTGGTGATTTTTACCGAAGGCGCTAGCGTTGCATATACCCCGCAATACTTGTCTTGTGACATGTTCACTGCTTTCTGTAGATTCTCTAAAGGCACATCGCTGCTTACTTCATATGTTAGTTGAATCGACACTATTTTTCTTGGATGCTCATCGGTGGTTTTCGCTTTTGCTTTTATTTCAAGATGCCGGGGTTCGTATCGCATTTTTTTAAGAATGGCAATCACGTCCATAGCTGTGCAACCTGCCAATGACATTAGCAATAAAGGCTTAGGGCGTGGTCCTAAATCATTACCTCCGGTATCTGAGGATGAATCCATTGTGAGTATATGCCCATCTGATTCAGCCTCAAAAGCCATTCCGGATATTAACTTGCAGGATATGTCTATCTCGTTCTTCATGGTATAAATTTAGGTAATTATAATCTGTTCCTGCGTAAATGGGTTCAGCCCATTCATACGCAATAAAACCTGACAGGTTGTTATCACGTCTTTTTCACAATAGCTTTTGATCCTTTCGATATTCTTTTCCTGCCAATATACACGACCTACATCTGCGCCACTGATATCATCTTTGGGCGTCGGTATGTCAAATACAGCAGCCAGTAAGTCTAAGCTCGTATAGGCTTTATAATCGCCAAATTTCCATAATTCCATCGTATCTAAGTGGGATACTTCCCATGGTTTTTTACCCTGCAGGTTTAATATTCCTGGGATAGGTAATCCCTGAATTAATAAACGTCGGCTAATGTATGGAAAGTCAAACTCCTTTCCATTATGTGCACATAGGCTTTTTATGCCCGCACTGCGGTTCAACATTTCACTAAAATCTTGAAGTATCTTTTTCTCGTCATCTCCATGGTATGATTTCAAGCGAAAGGTAAATCCCGTTTCAGAACGTACCACAACTCCACAACTGATACATATAATCTTCCCAAATTCTGCATATATCCCAGCACGCTCATGGTACATCTCGCTAGGTGTCTTTTCCGATTTTCCGTGTTGCAGTTGGCCTGATTTCTTCTCCCATAATGATTGCAACCTTTCTTCAACCTGACTATAATCAGGGTTTTTACTCACCGTTTCTATGTCCAGAAACAAAACGGATAGGAGGTCTGTGTATTGTAGCATAACTTATTTTATGTCATTTTGTGAAATTTCAAGCACTAAAGCTAAGTATTTTTTGATTGCTGGATTCGGACATTTTGAAGTCTGCTCCCGATTGCATGATGGTTACAGCCTTGTGTTCAGTTGTGTACCATAAAAAAGGGTTGTGCCTGCCATTCGCTTCCTGATTTTTTTA
>Ga0247843_1009978_pt1 | contig 10290 bp, 2 predicted proteins | sample LaCruzMarch2017__FD_192420 | JGI IMG/M metagenome (GOLD analysis project Ga0247843, IMG submission 192420) | Freshwater microbial communities from meromictic Lake La Cruz, Castile-La Mancha, Spain - LaCruzMarch2017_8m | ecosystem: Environmental > Aquatic > Freshwater > Lake | place: Spain...
CTTCAATCTTCTTTAAATGTTGAAGCTGCTTCTCGTCAAGCTGCTGACCTTGCAGAGCAATCTGCTCGCGTAGCTGCCGATGACGCTCTTGACGGACGCCTCGATGTCCTTGAAGGCGACAATCAAACAGTAGGCTCTGTTGCTAAGGCTCTTAAAGACGCTAAAGACTACACAGACGCTGAAGTCGAAGCTGAAATGTCACGTGCAATTGCTGCTGAAGCTGCTCTTGGCGTAAGAATCGACAACGTACTTTCTAATATTGACCCAGTTGCTTTAGACTCCTTTACCGAAGTAGTCGCTGCATTCCAAGCGGCTGACGGTAGCCTTAATAGCGCAATTAGCATGTTGGCTGGCAATAGCTCAACCAACTTAGACGGTGAAGTGTCTGCTCGTATTGCTGCCGATAACGCTCTTGACGCTCGTCTTGACGTACTTGAAGGCGCTGACTCAGTCGTTGGTTCTGTTGCTCACGCCCTTAAAGAAGCTAAAGACTATACTGACACTGAAGTTACGGACGAACAAAACGCTCGCGTTGCTGCTGACCTAGTTGAGCAGTCTGCTCGTATTGCTGCTGATGACGCCCTTCAAGCTGCTCTAGACGCTGAAGAATCTGCTCGCGTTGCTGGCGATTTGACAGAAAAAACTCGCGCAATGGCTGCAGAGTCAACCCTTCAAGCTGCTCTTAGCGCTGAAGAATCTGCTCGTCAAGGTGCAGATAGCGCACTTAGCAGTGCTCTTGATGTAGAAAAGACCGCTCGTATTTCTGCAGACAACGTCCTTCAAGGCAATATTGACACTGAACAAAATGCTCGTATTGCAGCCGACGCTGCAGAGCAATCAGCTCGTATTGCTGCAGACTCTGCAGAATCCGTTGCTCGTCAAGTTGCCGACGCTGCAGAACAGTCTGCTCGTATTGCTGCAGACTCTGCAGAAGTTGCTTCTCGCCAGGCTGCTGTTTCTGCAGAAATGTCTAGCCGTCAAGCTGCCGATGACGCTCTTTGGACACGAGTTAATGCAATTGAAGCTGATGAAAATACAGACGGCTCGCTTCTTAAAATCTTTAAAGATTCTAAGATTTATGCCGATTTAAAAGTTAATATCGAAAAAACTCGCGCAATAGCTGCCGAGTCAACTCTTCAGTCTTCTCTTAATGCTGAGCAAGCTGCTCGTGTTGCTGGCGACTTAGAAGAAAAAACTGCCCGTATGGCGGCAGACTCTGCTGAAGCCGCTGCTCGCGCTGCTGGAGATGCTGCAGAAGCTGGCTCACGCCAAGCTGCTATATCTGCTGAAGCTGGTTCACGCCAAGCTGCTGTTTCTAATGAAGCTGGCTCACGCCAAGCTGCTGATGCTATTCTTCAGGGAAATATTAACTCTGAAACAGTATCTCGTGAATCCGCAGACTCTTCACTTCAGTCAGCAATCAACGCTGAAATAGCTTCTCGTCAAGCTGCAGACAGTGCCCTTGATGGTCGCCTAGATGTTCTTGAAGGTTCTGACACAACCGAAGGTTCTGTTGCTAAGGCCGAAAAAGACGCTAAAGACTATGCTGATGGACTAGCTCTTTCAGCTAACAGCAACTTGCTCGCCGCTGTTGATACAGAAAAAACAGCACGTATCAACGCTGACAACTCTGAACAAGCTGCTAGAATTGCTGCTGATAATACTCTTCAAAGCAACATCAACGCAGAGATTGCTGCTCGTCAAGCTGCTGTATCTGCTGAAGCTGCCGCCAGAGAAGCTGCTGACCTTGTTGAGAAGACTGCACGTATTGCAGCAGACAATAGCCTTCAGGGTAATATCAACTCTGAAGCTAACGCTCGTTCGGCTGCTGATACAAATCTTCAAACCAACATCAACAATGAAGCTAATACTCGCCTTAATGCAGACAATGCACTAGATGCTCGTCTTGATGTTATTGAAGGTTCTGACACAACCGAAGGCTCTGTCGCTAAAGCTGAAAAAGACGCTAAAGACTATGCCGACCAGTTGGCGCTCAACGCAAACAGCAATCTCCTCAATTCAATTGCTGCAGAAACTACTTCTCGTCAAGCTGCTGTTTCTAACGAAGCCGCTGCCCGCGAAGCTGCTGACCTAGTTGAAAAAACTGCTCGTATTGCAGCAGATACTTCCGAGGCTAACGCTCGTTCGGCTGCTGATACGACTCTTCAAACCAACATCAACAATGAAGCCGCTGCACGTTACAATGCAGACAACTCGCTTTGGGCTGCTCTTGATGTAGAGAAGACTGCTCGTATCACTGAAGATGGCTACCTAGACGCTCGCCTTGATGTTATCGAAGGTAATGCAAGCGTTGAAGGTTCTGTCGCTAAGGCTGAATCCGACGCTAAGGCTTACGCTGATAGTCTAGCACTTTCGGCTAACAGCAATATGATTAATGCAATTAACTCAGAAATCACTGCACGTATTGCCGCTGATAATACTGAAAAAACTGCTCGTATTGCCGCTGATAATGCTCTTGATGGTCGCCTAGACATCATTGAAGGCTCTGATTCAACTGAAGGTTCTGTCGCTAAGGCTGAAAAAGACGCTAAAGACTATGCTCTTGGCCAAGTTAACTCTGAAAAAACTCGCGCAATGGGCGCTGAATCGGCATTAGGTGTCAGAATTGACAATGTGTTGTCAAATATCGACCCTGTAGCTTTGGACTCATTCACAGAAGTAGTTGCTGCGTTCCAAACTGCTGATAACAATATCAATAACGCAATTAGCAATATTTCTGTCAATATTTCTGCTAGCTTGAATGTAGAAATCACCTCTCGCCGCGCAGCAGACGACGCTCTTGATGCTCGCCTTGATGTTATTGAAGGTGGAGATACCGTTAGCGGTTCTGTTGCTAAGGCGCTTAAGGATGCTAAGGCTTACACTGATAGTGAAGTTTCTGCAGAAGAGGCGGCTCGTATTGCTGCTGATAACTCAGAAGTTACTGCACGTCAAAATGCAGACAATGCTCTTCAATCTGCTCTTGATGCAGAAGTTACCGCTCGCGTTGCTGGCGATTTGACAGAAAAAACTGCTCGTATGTCTGCCGACAACGTCCTTAGCGGTCGTATTAGTACCCTTGAGGGTGATGCTCTTACTCCTGGCTCATTGGCAAATATTCTTCAGCAAGCTAATGGTTACACTGATAGTGAAGTTGCTGGTGAAGAAGCTGCTCGTATTGCCGACATAAACGCGGAAGAATCTGCACGAATTGCTGCAATCAACAATGAAGCTTCTGTTCGTCAATCTAACGACACAACTCTTGCTGCCCTTATTGCTTCAGAGAGCGCAAGCCGTTCGACAGCAGTTTCTAATGAAGTTGCTTCTCGTCAGGCTGCTGATGCTATTGAGCAAGCTGACCGTATTGCTGGCGACGCTGCTTTGCAGGCTGCCATTAATGTTGAGATTACTTCACGTAGAGCTGCAGACACATTGTTGCAAGAAGATATTGACCTTGAAAACTCAATGCGTATTGCTGCAGACGCTGACCTCCAAGACCAGATTGATAACCTTAATTTCAACGTAGGTGAAAATCTTGGCGCAGCAATTGCTACTGAAGAGTCTTCACGTCTTGCTGCTGATGACGCAATCATGGCTGCTCTTGATTCTGAAGAAGCTGCTCGTATTGCGGCTGACGCGACTCTACAGGCAGCTATTGATTCTGAGATTACTGCTCGCACAGCAGACGTAGACGCTGAAGAGGCTTCCCGTATCGCTGGTGACCTTGCAGAGCAATCTGCTCGCGTTGCTGCTGATAGTTCGATTCAGTCTGCTCTTGATGCTGAAGTTTCTCGCGCAATTGCTGCTGAAGCTAGCATCAACTCGGCAATCAGCTCCATCAACGCTATCGCTAACCGTAAACAGAAGTTTGTGTTGTCTGCGCAAGATATCACCAACCAGTTCGTTACGCTAAGCTACTTAGCTGTATCTAATTCCGTCATCGTGACGGTCAACCGCTTGTCTGCTCATCAAGATGAAGACTACACTGTCAGCGTTGCTGGCGGAGTCACAAAGCTTACCTTTGCAGGTTCTTTGGCGGCTAGTGGACTTGAAGAGTTGACTGAAGGGGATGTATTATTTGTGAAGTATTTGAGCTAATTGGTTGAAATAACACAAAAAGAGAGAGAGGCATAGGTAATGACAACTAGTTTACGAATTATAAAGAAAAATATCAGCCCTGACGCAGTCGATGGAACCAAGATTAAGGTTCTTGACGGTCAGGCCCTTCGCGGGACGAATGCAGCCGGCGAAACAATCGAAATACTTAAGGTCCAAGCTAATAAGCTTTTGGGTCTTGGTATTGAGCTTGCCACTTTGCCTGCTCTCCAAGCTGAAGAAGCATCTCGCATTGCCGGCGACCTTGCAGAGCAATCTGCTCGCGTTGCTGCCGATGCTACATTACAAGCTGCTATTGACAAAGAAATCAGCGACCGTGGCGCTGCTCTTGAGGCTGAAGCTGGCTCACGCCAAGCTGCTGACCTGTCTGAGCAATCTGCTCGCGTTGCTGCTGTAGAAGCCGAATCTGCTTCTCGTCGGGCTGCTATGACTGCTGAAGAGTCAGCTCGCGCTGCTGGAGATGCTGCAGAAGCTGGTTCACGCCAAGCCGCTGTATCTACAGAAGAGTCTGCACGTATTGCTGGTGACTTAGAAGAAAAAACTGCTCGTATTGCTGGTGATGAAGCCGAAGCTTCTGCACGTCAAGCTGCAGACGATGCAATCATGGCCGCTCTTGATTCTGAAGAATCTGCTCGTGCTGCTGCTGATGCAAGCCTTCAAGCTGCTGTTAGCGCTGAGGCTGCTTCGCGCTCTGCTGCTGACCTTGCAGAACAATCCTCTCGTGTTGCCGCTGATGCTGCTCTTCAAGCTGTTATTGATGAGCTTGAAATGGCTATCAAGACTCAGCAACAAGCTTCTAGCGCCTCCCTGAGCGACGCTCTTAGTGCTGAAATTGCTTCTCGTCAAGCCGCAGACCTTTCTGAGCAATCAGCTCGCGTTGCTGCTGACCTTAATGAAAAGTCTGACAGAATCTATGCTGACACTGCGATTATCGCTAACCTTGATAGCGAAAAAACTGCTCGTGCTGCTGCAGACCTAGTTGAATTATCACGCGCAATGGCTGCAGAAGCTGCTCTTGGCGTAAGAATTGATAATGTATTATCAAACATTGACCCAGAAGCTCTTGATTCTCTCTCTGAAGTAGTTGCTGCATTCCAGTCTGCTGACGGAACTCTTAATAGCGCAATAAGCACACTTGCTGGCAATAGTACAACTAACCTTGGTGTAGAAGCTGCTTCTCGTCAAGCTGCTGATTCCGCTGAACAGTCTGCTCGTATTGCAGGAGACGCTGCAGAAGCTGCTTCCCGTCAAGCTGCTGACCTTGCAGAACAGTCTGCCCGTATGGCTGCTGATGCTGTTCTTCAGTCTGCTCTTGATGCTGAAGTTTCTGCTCGTATGGCCGACGTTGCTTCTGAAGAATCTGCTCGTATTGCTGGCGACAACGCTCTATCCGAATCTCTTAGTGCAGAAGCTGGCTCACGCCAAGCTGCAGACCTAGCTGAACAATCTGCACGTATTGCTGCAGACAGTGCTCTTCAGTCTGCTCTTGATGCTGAAGTTTCTGCTCGTATGGCGGCTAATGCTACAGAGCTAGCTTCTCGCCAAGCTGCTGTTGCCGTTGAAGGGTCCGACCGAGTTGCTGCTGTAGAAGCTGAAGCCGCTTCTCGTCAAGCTGCTGACCTTGCAGAGCAATCTGCTCGTATTGCTGCTGATGCTTCTGAGTCCGGTTCTCGCGTTGCCGCTATTAATGCAGAATCTTCCGTTCTCCAAGCTGCTGACCTTGTTGAAAAAACTGCTCGTATTGCTGCTGATTTATCCGAGCAATCTGCTCGTGTTGCTGCAGACCTTAATGAAAAGTCTGACAGAATCTATGCTGACACTGCGATTATCGCTAACCTTGATAGCGAAAAAACTGCTCGTGCTGCTGGCGACATCGCTGAGGCTTCTGCTCGCGCTGCAGGCGACGCTGTTCTTCAGTCCCAAATTGATAACCTTGACACTGGTTTTGGTGCCCTCCAAGAAGTCACTGTCTATAAAACAAGCGTAGTTATCAATAGCACTCACATTTCTAACGGATATGTAAATATTGCTTACAGCGGGTCGCTAATTCGATTCTCTGCTGCGATTGACCGTCTCAACTTGTTTGAAACAACTGACTATACTCTCACAATTCCTTCTGCTGGTACACTCAGAGTCACCTTCACAAGTGCTTTCTTGACTGGCTCAGAAGCTATTGCTGATGGCGACGTTATGCACAGTGAGTTCTTCCTTGGACAGTACATTGCTGCTCCATATGATGGAACTTTCTATGATGACCTCGATAACCGCGTAGGCGTTTTGGAAGCTGGCGATACAACTCCAGGTTCTGTCGCTAAGGCTCTTAAAGACTCTAAAGACTATACAGATGCTCAGTTGAGTGCCGTTGTTGGCGCTGCTCCTGAATTGTTGAATACATTAAGTGAACTTGCTGATGCTATTGGCGACGACGCTAACTTTGTAAGCAACGTCAATGCCAAGATTACTGCTGAATCTACCAGTCGCGCTTCTGCTGTAAGCTCATTGCAATCTTCAGTGTCTGCTCTTGAATCACAAGTAGGAAGCAGCCTTCAGACCGCAATCTCTGGTTTGCAAGCCGCTGACTCTTCATTGCAATCTGCAGTAACATCGTTGCAATCACAAGTAGGAAGCAACCTTCAGACCGCAATCTCTGGTTTGCAAGCCGCTGACTCTTCATTGCAATCTGCAGTAACATCGTTGCAATCACAAGTAGGAAGCAACCTTCAGTCAGCTATTTCTGACTTGCAAGCTGCTGACTTAGTTGAAAAGACTGCCCGCATTGCTGCTGATAGTGCTGAAAAAACTGACAGAATTTATGCCGATACAGCAATTATTGCTAACCTTGATAGCGAAAAAACTGCTCGTGCTGCAGCAGACAGTGCTCTTCAGGCGGCCATCAACGCTGAGATTACTTCTCGTCAGTCTGCTGACAGCTCACTACAGTCTGCTGTTGCCACAATACAATCACAAGTAGGAAGCAACCTTCAGACTGCAATTGCTGATTTGCAAGCCGCTGACCTAGTTGAAAAAACTGCCCGTATGGCAGCAGATTCTTCTGAATCCGCTACTCGCGTTGCTGCCATTAATGCAGAATCTTCCGCTCGCCAAGCTGCTGTATCTGCTGAAGAATCTGCTCGTATTGCTGCTGACAGCTCACTACAGTCTGCTGTTGCCACAATACAATCACAAGTAGGAAGCAACCTTCAGACTGCAATTGCTGATTTGCAAGCCGCTGACCTAGTTGAAAAAACTGCTCGCCAAGCTGCTGACAGCTCGCTACAGTCTGCTGTTTCTGCTGAAGCCGCTGCCCGCGAAGCTGCTGACCTATCTGAGCAATCTGCTCGTATTGCCGCTGATGGCACTCTCCAGGCTGCTGTTTCTTCTGAAGCTGCTGCTCGTCAAGCTGCTGACCAAGCTGAACAAGCTGCTCGTCAGGCTGCCGATACTGTTCTTCAGGGAGACATTACTGCTGAAGCTGGTGCTCGTCAAACAGCTCTTTTATCTGAACAGTCTGCTCGTATTGCTGGCGACGCCGCAACATTGGCTTCTGCCCAGACATACGCTGATAGTGCAGTTGCTGCTCTTGTTAACAGTGCTCCGTCTGCCCTCAATACTCTTAATGAGTTGGCTGCTGCACTTGGCAATGACGCTAACTTTGCAACAACTGTTGTAAACCAAATAGCTGCAGAAACCTCTTCTCGCCAATCGGCGGTTGATGGTCTCGACGCTCGTCTTGACATCATCGAAGGTGCAGATACTGTTAGCGGCTCTGTTGCTAAGGCATTGAAAGACGCTAAGGACTATACGGACTTATTCTTTAATGACATAGAAGCTCTTGTAGTTTCTAAAGAATCTGACGTTATAGATGCTATTGAAAGTTTTGATGGCCGTTTGTCTGAAATTGATGCAGACAGAAGCGTTACAAGCGCTTCCGCAAGCGGAACTCTCTTTACTGTTGCAGGAACAGTTAGAAGCCTCGTTGGTCAAATTTCTGTCTATGTTGCATCTACAGGCAAAGCAGAAGTCTTTGATATCAAGGCTGTCTACAACGGAACAAGCTGGATTATGGCTCAGTCTAGTGCTGGCGACGATTGCGGAGTTTCCTTCTCAATCAGCAGCTTGGGCGTCGTAAGCTTCAGTGGTTCTGCTGTTAGTAAAGTAATGAAGTACAAGTATTTCACAACTCTCATCTAACAAACTCTAAAGGGGGGATAACATCTCCCCTTTTTTAAAAAGGAATGTAAAATGGCTTTACTAATTAGCAAACCAGCCTCGGTAACCAAGGGAACCCCCCAGGTTATTAGCTTTGACCGAGACGAAGTTGCAGCACTTATTTCAGATGAATATTTCCAAGACCCGTTAAACTGGTCAAAGGTTACGTTTTATTATAAAGATGCTACAGGGGTACAAAAAATTTACTGCCACATGGATTTAGTTTCAGACAGCGGTTCGTTTAAGGTTTCGGTTAGAGCGTTAACAAATACATGGCAACTTTTTAAAGTCTTTGTTGAAGACTTTGACGGCGGTCTGCATGTAATTAGACGCGCTGACTTAGGTTCAAGTGACGACCTAGTAGTAAGTGCTTAATTTTGTTAAAAAAAGGAACTGACTGTGGCTTTACTAATAAACAAACCCAAGAGAGTTACGATTAACACGTCGGCAACTCTAACTCTTAACAGAGCAGAGCTTGCTGGACTTCTTTCCTCCAGCGCTTATTGGTCTAACACAAGCAACTGGAGTAAAGTTTATCTGTATTACTCTGATTCTACAAAAAAACAAACAATTCCTTTGACTTACGAAACAGGAAATGTTGCTATATTTTCTCCGTCTGGACGAGTAAAACAATCTCGTTGGGCGCTTGAAAAGATTATTATTAGAGATTACGAACGCGGCTTGACTACATTAAATAGAAGCAGATACTTTTCAGCACTTAGTGAGTGTGATATCGTTGTTTCTGTTCCCAACAGAACTCCCTCAGATATCTTCTTGTCTAATACCTCTCCTTTAGAGAACCAAACTTTTGTCGGGAACCTAACGGCTACCGACCCTGATATTGAAGACCCATTGGTTTATTCAGTTGTTGCTGGTTTTGGAGACGCTGCAAGCTTTCAAGTTGTGGGAAGTAACGCTTTACACTTTGTAGCAGCTCCTAACTTTGAAGTTAAAAATCAATATAGTGTTAAGATTCGAGTAACAGATTCTAGTGATGTTTTTTACGAAGAAGTTTTTACAATTAATGTCGTTGACGTAAATGACGCTCCGAGCAACATCACACTCTCAAGTAACACTATCAATGAAAATTTATCAATTAATACAGTGATTGGCACACTTAGTGCTAGTGATGAAGACGCAGGGGCTTCTCACACGTTTAGTATTGTTGGTGGAGACACAAGCTCTTTTAACATCAATGGCAATCAGCTTAGGTCTTCTGAGGTCTTTAACCACGAGGTAAAGGCTTCTTATTCCGTTACGATTAGAGCAACCGACAACGGTGGGCTTACATACGATAAGTCCTTAAGCATTAGTGTATTGAACGTAAATGAAACGCCTACAGGAATTGCCTTATCTAACAATACGATTAACGAATATGTTGCTGTTAATACAGTTGTTGGCGTATTAACAACAACGGACCCTGATGGCAGCGATACCTTTACCTATAGCCTTGTTGGCGGAGACACTTCCTTATTCAATACCAATGGTAATCAGTTAAGGTCATCTGCTATTTTTGACTGGGAAGGAGTAAACAGCTATTCGGTTACTGTTCGCTCTACGGACGCAGGCGGTCTACAGACTCAGGCTACTTTTGGCATTAATATTGCTAACGTGTCAGAAGCTCCGACGGATATTGCTTTATCAACAAATACTATAAATGAAAATGCTGCAGTAAATACTGTAATTGGCACACTTAGTGCTACAGCTCCGACTATTCAGTCTGTTTCTTATAGCCTTGTTGGAGGAGATGTATCTTCGTTCAATATTAGCGGTAGTCAACTTAGGTCTTCAGCTAGTTTTGACTTTGAAGCAAAATCGTCTTACAGCATAACAATTAGGGGCAGTGTAGGTGGCGAAACTTTTGACAAAGTATTGTCCGTCAATGTAAATAACGTGCCAGAATCTCCTACAAACATTCTATTGTCCTCACAGACGATTACTGAAAATAATGCGATAGATGCCGTC
>Ga0247843_1009981_pt1 | contig 10287 bp, 7 predicted proteins | sample LaCruzMarch2017__FD_192420 | JGI IMG/M metagenome (GOLD analysis project Ga0247843, IMG submission 192420) | Freshwater microbial communities from meromictic Lake La Cruz, Castile-La Mancha, Spain - LaCruzMarch2017_8m | ecosystem: Environmental > Aquatic > Freshwater > Lake | place: Spain...
TAGCAGCAAGGCACGAGTAAGTTTGGTAATTTTTCGATTGCCAATACGAGCATTAACAATAAAAAAAATAGAGGAATGCATGGATTTATTTAACCGCTTTTAAACTCAAGTCCATACTAACTGCATGATGTATAATAGCTCCGGCAGAAATAATATCTACACCAGTTGCAGCAAAAAATTCTATTGTTTCCAATGTAATGCCACCGCTTGCTTCAGTTTCAAATTGACCTTTTGTATGCAGTAAACTTTCCTCGATTTGAGCTGGTGTAAAATTGTCGAACATAATACGTTGAATACCGCCGTGGGCCACAATTCGTTTGACATCATCAATGGTTCTTGCTTCTATTTCTATAGGTAGTTTCAATTGGTTTTTGGTTAAATATTCGTTTGTTTGATCAATGGCTTTTTCTATGCCACCACAATAATCGATATGATTATCCTTTAGCATAACCATATCGTATAATCCCATTCTGTGGTTGTAGCCGCCACCAAGTACAACGGCTCTTTTTTCAAACCAACGAAACAAAGGTGTAGTTTTTCGTGTATCGTATAATTTGGAATTGAATACAGCTATTTTTTCTACATAGGTATTGGTTAAAGATGCTATTCCACTCATGCGTTGCATTATATTCAGTACAAGTCGTTCAGCTTTCAAAATGGTATGCACAGAAGCAATAACATCAAAGGCAGTATCTCCTTTTTGTACTTTTTCGCCATCTTGTTTGTAGCAGGTTAATATAGCTTTAGGCTCAATGGTTTTAAATATTTCTACGGCCACTTCTATACCAGCAATAATGCCATTTTCTTTTATTTTGAGTACAGCTTTACCCATTTCTCCTGCGGGTATACATGCTAATGAAGAATGGTCGCCATCTTTAATATCTTCTTCTAATGCTAAGGCTACAAATTGTTTTAAATCCATCATTCTTAAACTTGTTTACGCGATTTTTTGATTTATCTAATTCTTCTTAATGTATTCTTTCAACTGGTTAATAACAGATTTTATTTTTCAAAACGCATCTCTTTTAAATAATAAATGCCCTTTTTCTGAAGAAAAAATAAATAGATTTTATAGTCTCCGTTGGAAGTGGAAAGCCTGCCAATACTGTAATAGGTATTGTTGTATTTAGAGTCACCGCTTTTGAATTTTTGAAATTGTTTAGGTTCGACTTTAGAAAAAAACTTCTGCAAAATAATTTCGGCTTGCTTTTTGCTATACGTGTTAGACTCTTCAGAAAATGTAATATCAACTGTTTTGTCGAAATATGCGGACACAGCACTAGCATCTCCTTGGTTTAATGCATTTGAGATATTTTTCAAGTATTCTTGAGAATATGACCCCGAATGTATTGTTACAAGAAGACAACCTAGTAGTAAAAATTTTCTACAAAGTAGGCTAGAAAATATTTTTATAAGTGACCTCAAATTCAGATAGTTAGCACTAATTTAGTGCAAATATTGCATTAATTTCGCGATTATGTCAAAAAAGTGTGTATTAATAATCATGGATGGGTGGGGCCATGGTCTCAAAAAGAGCGCTGATGCTATACAAAATGCCCATGTACCCTTCGTAAAATCGTTGTATTCTGCATATCCAAACACCGAATTGGTAACTTGTGGTGAAGCCGTAGGACTGCCTACTGGACAGATGGGGAATAGTGAAGTAGGGCATTTAAACATTGGTGCTGGTAGAATTGTATACCAAGAATTGCAACGCATAAATGTTGCTTTACGTGATGGTGAAATAAATACAAATTATGAATTTATTAATATGTTAAAGTATGCTAAGCAGCATTCAAAAACGCTTCATCTCATTGGTTTAGTGAGTGATGGTGGCGTACATTCTCATATTAGTCACCTCAAAAAAATCTGTGATTTGTGTCATGAGGCTGAATTGACTAATGTTAAAATTCATGCCTTTACAGATGGTCGAGATACAGATCCGAAAAGTGGGTTAGGTTTTATGACTGAGTTATCAGATCACCTGCAACATTCTTCGGGACAAATTGCTACTGTTACAGGTCGATATTATGCTATGGATCGTGACAAACGATGGGATAGAGTAAAATTGGCATATGATGCCATGGTACATAATCAAGGTATACATACGACCAATCCTATTTTATCTCTGCAAGAAGCCTATGACAATGGGATAACAGACGAATTTTTAAAACCATTAATTGTTACAGATAATGCTGAAAAACCAGTAGGAACAATCAAAGAGGGCGATATTGTATTTTGTTTCAACTTTAGGACTGATCGATGTAGAGAAATAACCGAAGTCCTCACACAACAGTCATTTCATGAACAAAACATGCATCCTTTAGATTTGTATTATGTTACCATGACCGAGTATAATAAAAACTTTAAGAATGTCCATGTGTTATTTAAAAACGATGATTTAAAAAATACACTTGGCGAAGTCCTTGAAACCAATCATAAAAAACAAATTCGCATTGCTGAAACTGAAAAATATCCGCATGTAACATTCTTTTTTAGCGGTGGTCGTGAAAAAGAATTTGAGGGTGAACGACGTATTATGCGCAATTCGCCTCAAGATGTAGCGACCTATGATTTGAAGCCTGAAATGAGTGCTCGAGCTCTTACTGAAGCTATTTTGCCTGAAATACAAAACCAAAACGCAGACTTTATTTGTTTAAACTTTGCAAACGCTGATATGGTAGGTCATACAGGTGTGTGGGAAGCCGTGATTAAAGCTGTAGAAACTGTGGATCAATGTGTGGAACAACTTGTAACTGAAGCACTCAAGCAAGATTACACTATATTTTTAACCGCGGACCACGGCAATAGTGATTATATGATCAATGAGGATGGAACACCTAATACTGCACATACTTTGAATCCTGTGCCTCTGTTTGTGATATCCAATGACTTTAAAGGCGTGCTTAACCCAGGTAAATTGGGCGATTTAGCTCCAACTATATTGCACGTAATGGGACTTGACATTCCATCAGAAATGACAGGCGATATTTTGATACAATCAGATTAAATTCTAAGTTGTAAAAATCAAAATAACTACCAAAGCATAACAAACAGAAAATATCAATAATCCGACTGAAAAATCCTTTTTCATAATAAAACATTTTTTAAGTTAAAAAAATAAGGAATGTATTTAAATCTATAGACGAGCAAATTAGAATGATTGTTGAGTAATTATTAATTATTTTTTAGAAAATAGAATCAATACTATATTTGTGAGTATAACGTGAATCAATTAATTAGAATTGTATAGACTCAAGCCGATAATCGCCAACTTATTGTTAATACTTTTTATGAGTATGAACAGTTGTATGATATGGAGTCATTTGGGGATTCAAAATCACAAACGTGATGAGAAAAAATCGAAGAAAAAAAATATTTATGTAACCCTTACATCAGCAGATTGGGCTCATATTGAGAAAGTGCATGCAGATGAAATAAAGATTTACGGGAAAATGTTTGATGTTAAATCTGTCTTCATAGAAAAGGGTCAGGTTGTTGTATACGGCCATTATGATGTCAAAGAAGATCGTTTGTTGGCACAAGCCAAAGATGTAGATTCAAAAAAAAATCAACTTAAAAAATCTTCTAATGTTAGCGTGTTGTTTTGTAACGATATAATTGATTTTTCACTTGATAAAATTGTTTATAGTCAAAATCAAAATACGTGTAGATTGCAGTCCTCACTGATAAATCAGTTTTTACACATTGAATCTCCTCCCCCAAAATGGGCATAAGGTTTCTTCTTGAAACAAACATAATTCAATCAATGAGCAACTAGATAGAATAAGTTGCAATAAATTTTTTTAAATTTTTAACGATTCGAATTTTCTGTTTGAATATTTCATACAGAAAAAAATTATTCCTATATGTTTCCTATATCAAACTTTATCGTGGTGCAGTAATACCAATCGATTATTAAAAAAAGCTAAGGCATTTTGTATTGTATCTGTATTCTAAAGTTGAAATAAATATTGACATTATTGTTATTTCAAATCAGTATAAATAAACTGATTTTTATTTGCATTTAAATGCAATAGAGATTTAATTCAATATAAAAACTTAAACAAAATATTTTATAACAATGAAGAAATTAACTTTAACCATATTGTGTATAGTATCATTACTAAAAGCACAAGCACAAACAAAAGAACAAAAAGATTCTATTAAAAATATAGACTTAAATACAGTCGTTATATCAGGTAATAAATTTGCCGAAAAAAAGAAAAATATTGTACAAAAAATAGACATCATCAGTTCAAAAGAAATGAAACAAATGAACGCTCAAACAACGGCTGATGTATTAATCAATACAGGACAAGTATTTGTTCAAAAAAGCCAGCAAGGTGGTGGAAGCCCAGTCATGCGGGGCTTTGAAGCCAGTCGTATACAACTCAGTGTAGATGGCGTGCGTCAAAATAATGCCATTTCACGTAGTGGCCATATGCAAAATATTATTTCAATAGACAATAATGCACTAGATCGAATTGAAGTGCTAAATGGCCCTGCCTCTACAATACATGGAAGTGATGCATTGGGAGGTGTTATATTGATGAAAACAAAAGACCCTAAACTAGCTAAAACATCTAAGTATGAATTGACAGGAGCAAACGCATTGGTGCGATATTCATTGACCCAAATAACTTACGCAGATTTTGATGATTTGGTTCAGGGGAAAAATGGTGTGGATTCTATCATGAATCGATGGAAAAAGAAATTTATTGTTGAGCGTATCAATGGAGTTGATTCAATGGTAAAAAATCCAAATCCATACAAGCAAGTTAGCTCTGGTTATTCTCAATTTGATTTTTTGCAAAAGTTTACCATCTTACAAAACAAAAATACTAAACATGGAATCAACTTTCAATTATCGAACTCCAGCAATATACCGCGATATGATCGTTTGACCGAAACCTCTGCAACTGGCGTACCTAGAAATGCTGAATGGTATTATGGTCCACAGTTTAGGACATTGACTGCCTATACATTTGATGCGACTAAAATGAAAGGTTTTTTCAATGATTTGACATTTAATATCAACCACCAATACTGGGAAGAAAGCAGGCATAATAGAGGTTTTGGTAAAACTGCTTTGAATCATCGAACAGAACAAGTCAATGTAGCTGGATACAATTTTGCACTCAGACACAAAGACGATATGAATGAGGTTACAATTGGAACAGATGCACAGTTTAATTTTGTAAAATCGACTGCATTCAAAACTGATATCGTAACGAATATAAGTTCACCGACAGATACGCGTTATCCAGATGGTAAAAACAATATGAATTTGATGGGAATTTTTTACCAACATATTTTAAAATTAGATGATGGGAAAGTTGTTATCAATGATGGTTTAAGATTTAACTACACCACATTAAGATCAACCTTGGTTGATACGTCAATACAGTTCAAACTTCCGTTTGCAATTTTGGAACAAAAAAACACTTCCTTAACTGGCAATTTAGGTGTAGCCTATATGCCCGAAGAAGAACTCAGAATGACTGCTAATTTTTCTACTGGATTCCGTTCGCCAAATATTGATGATTTAGCAAAAGTATTTGAATCAGTTAGTGGACAACGTCTTATAGTTCCTAATGTAAATTTGAAACCAGAATTTACGAAAAATATTGATTTTGGTATTCAGTATAATAATGGTACTTTAGATTTGAGTGCTTATGGTTTTTATACACTTTTTACCAATGCAATAGTAGCAGATCGATTTACCTTTAAAGGGCAAGATTCTGTTATCTATAATGGTGTTTTAACTCCTGTATATGCCAATCAAAATAAAGCTAAAGCGTTTATATATGGTGGTGGTGTTAATGTAGTTTACAGACCTTTATTGCATTTTTCAATATTTGGTTCAATAAATTACACCTACGGTAGATTTAATAATGATACCGTTTTAGTTCCATTGGATCATGTGCCTCCAGTAACTGGCCGTTTAGGTATGAAGTATGAGAAAACCAAATGGTATGCAGAATTGTACAGCATCTACAATAGTCGTAAACGCTTAATAGATTACAACCCCAACGGGGAAGATAATATACAATATTCTACACCTACTGGAACACCAAGCTGGTTTACAGTCAATTTTAGAACCGGAGTAACTTTGGCTAAGCATATTATGGTCCAAGCTGGCGTGGAAAATATATTGGACAAAAACTATCGCTATTTTGCATCTGGAATGAGTGCGCCGGGACGAAATTTGGTCTTAGCCATTCGGTACAATTATTAACCCATACGTTATTCGATTCCTAAAAAGCCATTTTAGACTATTTCTAGAATGGCTTTTTTTATCTTTACCATCTTAGTGCAACATCAGTATGAAAAAACATTGCTTATTCACTTTATTAATTGTTTTCTTTTTTGGAAAAACCCATGCAGACAGCCTCGATATTAAAATAGGCCAAATGCTGATGGTTGGTATGTCTGGTAAAAGTGTCAGTGCTAATTCATCTATCCTTACTGATATTCGAAATGGAAAAGTTGGCGGTGTATTGTTATTTGAATATAATTTAAATCCTATCAACACACAACAAAATTTAGCAAAGCTAACGGACGATTTGCAACAAGTTGCTTCAATACCATTACTCATTTCTATTGATCAAGAAGGTGGACAAGTCAATCGATTAAAAACAAAATATGGATTTAAAGCGATGCCTTCTGCTAAGAGTGTTGAAGATAAAAAGGATTTGAATTATGCCGTAGAAGTATCTACAACTATTGCTCAAGCGCTTTCTAATTGTGGTATCAATTTAAATTTTGCACCCGTAGCAGATATCCATTATCCTTTGTGCCCAGTATTGGGCAAACGAAATAGGTGCTTTTCGGCTGATCCAAAGGTGGTTACGACGTATGATTCTATCTATATCCAAAGTCATCATAACTTAGGTATTAAAACGTCATTAAAGCATTTTCCAGGCCATGGTAGCAGTAGTGCCGACTCGCATTTAGGCTTGGTAGATGTAACACGTACGTGGCGATATGAAGAACTCATACCTTATGCATCCTTAATTCAAGAAGGTATGGTTGATATGATTATGACAGCACATATCGTAAATAAAAAATTAGATAAAAGTGGTTTTCCCGCTACATTGTCATACAAAGTTATTACAGAATTACTGCGCGAACAGATGGGCTACAAAGGTGTTGTAATTAGCGATGATATGCAAATGCATGCTATAAGCAGTCATTATAGTTTAGAAGAAAGTCTAAGGTTAGGAATTTTGGCAGGTATAGATATGTTTATATTTAGTAACAATATTGCAGGAGCAACTGAGTATACACCTTCAAACGTGCATGCAACAATTCGTAGATTAGTCGATAAAGGAATTATAACAGAGGCGCGCATTCAGGAAAGTTATAAACGAATCACGGCTTTAAAACAAAGTCGTTAGAATTATCTATGAATTAACTTAATGTAGGATGTCGTTTAAATTCGAGTTCGCGATTGAAAAGATAACGATATGTACTTAAACGTCGTACTTCCGAAGCTTCAAGATTGGCAGCAAGGTTGACCATTTTAGGGTTAAAATCACCTATCCATTGCATTTCGTATTTTTGATATCGCAGCGTTGTTTGCACTACCTTACCACATTCTACAATCATGTATGCATCGGTTCCCTTACCTTGCCATTCGGGTACTACGCCATAAACAACACCGACAAATCGTTTGCATGCACCAGTGAGTTTTAGGTATAAGAAATGTAATTTTTGAAGTAAACCAAAGTTGCCATTAAAATGTTTAAAATACTGATTCAAATCGGGGATATTGACCCACATGGCTATGGGTTCATTTTTGTAATAGACAAACCAAGTAATTTTTTCGTCAATTACAGGTTTCATTTTTGCAAAAATGAGTTTAGCTTGTTTGAGTTCTATTGTTTTACCTCCCCCGTGTTTTGCCCAAGCTTTATTGTATATGGTAGAAAAATCTTGTGCATATTTATCTAAATTATTTTTTTTGATATGCTCAACAGAAAAATCAGGATCCTTTTCATAATGGTCGTGCCAACGATTCATTTTGTCGCTCAAAGGCGTTGTCACATCCATGCCAAAACACAATTGATTGAAGTAGACTTTAAAACCGTATGATTCAAATAATTGCTGATAGTAGGGTGGATTGTAATTCATGCAATACAATGGTTCTTCAAAACCGTTGACCAATAAGCCCCACCATCTGTCTCGTTCGCCAAAATTGATAGGACCATCCATAGCTTCCATATCTCTGGCAACAAGCCATGCTTTAGCCTCATCAAACATATAGTTTGCTAAAGTTTGATCATTGACGCTTTCATAAAAACCAATACCACCAGTAGGTTGGTCGTTAATATACTTTTTGTTGACAAAAACGGCTAGTCGACCAATATTATTGCCAGCATTATCTTGAAAAAGCCAGCGCTCGCAGTTGCCTTGTTTAAAAAATTTATTTTTGGATGGATCAAATACTTCTTCTACATCTTTATTGAGTGGACGGATATAACATTTATCGTTTTTATATATAGACAAAGGCATTTCTAAAAATGCTTTGGCCAAGGTATCATTATTGACAATAATTTTTTTCATGAACAACAAAGATAAACATCTATTTCATAGCAATAAATCTTAGTTTTTCAATGTGAGTTATTCTACTTAAATCATTTTCTTCGTACTTTCACCACATGGATAAAAAACTATATTTACTTGATGCGTTTGCCCTCATATTTCGTGCTTATTATGCCTTATCTAAAAGTCCGCGTATCACCTCAAGTGGTAAAAATACCAATGCACAATTTGGTTTTTTAAATGCTTTGATGGATATCATCAATAATCACAAAGCAACTCATTTGGCTGTTTGTTTTGACACCAAAGATAAAACCGAACGACATGACGATTTTGCTGATTATAAAGCCAATAGACAAGAAACTCCCGAAGATATTTTAACTGCAGTGCCAGACATTAAAAAAATGTTGCGTGCATTCAATATTCCTATTGTTGAAGTGCCTGGCTACGAAGCCGACGATATCATAGGCACCTTAAGTGTAAAAGCTTCACAAGCTGGTTATGAAGTCGTGATGGTAACTCCAGATAAAGACTATGGACAATTGGTTAATGATAAGGTTAAAATCTATAGACCGGCTTCAGGATTTGCAAAAGCAGCATTTTTGGGAGAAAAAGAAATCTTAGAAAAATGGGATATTGCAACTGTGAGTCAAGTGATAGATATGCTTGGTATGATGGGCGATGCGGTTGATAATATACCAGGCATAAAAGGTGTAGGCGAAAAAACTGCTGCCAAATTGTTGAAGGAGTATGGCACTATGGAAAATATGTTGGACAATGCCGACAAAATAAAAGGTTCTATTGGTGAAAAAATACGCAATGGAAAAGAGGATGCATATATGAGTAAAAAACTCGCAACCATTATACTCAATGTGCCATGCGAATTTCATGAAGAAGATTTTTCATTGAGTGAATGGAATAAAGAAGCATTGGCAGAAGTGTTTAATGAATTGGAGTTTAGAACATTGGGTAAGCGTATTTTAGGACAAGATTTTCAGGTAGGAAGTGTTGCAAAAGCAGATACTCAAATTGATTTATTTGGAAATGCGGTAGCGTCAAAAGTAGATAGTAAAAAGTCGAATGATATACAGCAAGATTTATTTTCTCAAGAAATTATAAATCATAAAACAATCTATGATGTAGAACATACATATAAGTTAATAGCAACAAGCGAAGAGCGAATAGCTTTGATCTCACATCTCACATCTCACATCTCACATCTAAACGAAGTGTGCTTCGACACTGAAACTACTGGACTAGATGCCAACACCTGCGAATTGGTAGGAATGAGTTTTGCAGTCAAAGCACATGAAGCTTATTATATTCCCTTGTCAGACAATAGAGAAGAGTGTATTTCGGTATTGAATGAATTCAATGATTTGTTTAAGAATGAAAATATTGTGTGGATAGGACAGAATACAAAATATGATTTGTTGGTCTTAAAAAATTATGGTTTTGCACTCGCGGGTAAATTATTTGATACCATGTTGGCGCATTATTGTTTTGAGCCAGAAGGCAAACGAAGTATGGATATGTTGAGCGAAAATTATTTGCAGTACAAACCAGTTTCCATTGAAGAATTGATTGGAAAAAAAGGTAAAGGACAAGGAACTATGCGCGATGTAGAACTAGAGAAAATTAAAGAATATGCAGCAGAAGATGCCGATATTACTTTACAATTAAAACAAAAATTTACTGACTTACTCAAAGAAAAAGATGTCGAAAAGGTATTCAATGAAG
>Ga0247843_1009982_pt1 | contig 10286 bp, 8 predicted proteins | sample LaCruzMarch2017__FD_192420 | JGI IMG/M metagenome (GOLD analysis project Ga0247843, IMG submission 192420) | Freshwater microbial communities from meromictic Lake La Cruz, Castile-La Mancha, Spain - LaCruzMarch2017_8m | ecosystem: Environmental > Aquatic > Freshwater > Lake | place: Spain...
GGTCACTGGTTGTCTCTAAATCAAAACTCGGTGTGGTTTCACCAAGAAAAAAGGTGCCTGTGTATTCTTTTTCTTGGCTTTGAATGGATTCAATGGATTTGGTCATTTTGCCGGTGCACATGATCAATAACCCTGTAGCAAGGGGGTCTAATGTTCCTGCGTGACCAATTTTTTTTGATTTTAGTCCGAATTTTACCTTCTTTACCGCCTGAAAAGAAGTCCATCCGTAGGGTTTATCGACTAAAATTACGCGTGCGGGTTCTACTTCTGGGTTCAATGGATAATGATTTTTCTAGTTTCAGAGAGTCCTAAGTTATCCATTAGTTTTAATTGATATAATCCAATGGGTAAGTTGTGGGTATGCATTTTGTACAAATGGGTGCCTTCTTCAACTTTAAATTGAAAGTTATAGTGATGAGAGGTGGCAGAAACACTTTGACCATTCATTAAATACAGTTCAGCATTTAAAGTTTGGGCTTGTTTGGTTTTCCATTCTATGTTTACAATTCCTTGATTGCTGGGAACGGGAAAAACGCGAATGTCTGAAACAGGTTGTTCCCAAACCGTATCTTTTAGCCGTACTCTTGAAATAAAAGAACTCATTCCTGAGGACTTTCCATAAGATCCAACCATATAGAATACGCCGGGTTCATTGAATTTTAGTTGAATCCCTTCATAATCTCCCCAGCGTTGTTCGTCTGGATTAATTCCACCGTAATTAATGAGGGATTCACCGTTTTTGATTTTTACAAATTTCGAATATTCACCATACCTATTTTGATAAAACATGCCCATTCCCGGGAAGTCTTTTAAGCTAGAAAACACGGCGGTAGTGATGGTACTTGGGTCTCCGTCATTCATGCTAGCGTAAGCCATTGCGGGATAACCAAATTCTAAGGTATCGTCAGTGAATAGATGCGCCTTTATAACAGGGGTTTCTGTGGCTTTGTAAATGTGTCCGTGAAGTAAATGTGCATGCATGGTTTCAAAATTCATACAGTTTTGCATGTACTGAATGTGGTCTCCATTGCGAATGGCCGTTAAAACCCGGGCATCGTTGGTGCGTAATTTATAGTTTAAGTTAACACTGGGTTGTAATGCACTAGGAGGGAAGGCATAAGGCACGTCAGATTTAAGAACTTTCAACTCATAATTTGCCAAACCACTCTTTTGAGTATTGGTAATTCGGTGCAAAAATACAGTATCATTTTTTTCAGTGTAAGGTCTAACACTCAGAAAATAATTGTCGATTCCATCTGGCATTGGACCATTCTGTGCGGCGCAGATACTCCAAATACTTACACCCTCATATTTAATGTTGTGAAAAAAGTTCTTATGCAGGGTATCTCCGTTGTATCCATCTTCTTTTCTCACTTGCCAAATTACCGCTTCGCGAAATCCCTCTTCCCAACTAGAGCCATTGGCCAATAAATTTACCGTAAAGAAAAGGTCTTCTTTGGTTTGACTTACAATTGGATAATCACTCCATACCGTGTCGTTAATGGGTTTTCCGGGTACCTTGTATACATTCCACGGTTTTAATGGATCGCCTTCTTGTGAAAATCCAACCACAATGAAGCTGGTTTTGTCTGTAACACCGTGCATATATAACACAATAAAACGGTCAGCGTATGGATCATAAACAACCCGTGGATCATAAATACGCGTTAAAGCTGGAATGTTGTCTACTTTAATATTTGTATTTGGGAAATATTGTAGTGACCATGATTTTAGCACTTTTCCAGTATCGTTGTGAACGCGAATGATGGTATTCATCACGGATATAAATTTTCCGTCGTTTGCAACTGCAATGTGGTTGTCGTTTGGTGTGCCACTTCCCAATGCGCCATCCGTTTTCGTTTCTATGGTTGGATTTAGGTCTGTGGCTTTTGTTGGATTGCCTTTAATTATACTCCTTTGGTTTTTTTCACGTCTAATTTTAGCATCTCTTTTAGCGTCAATTTTTTTACGAAGAATATCGTCTATTCCCAAAGGTAGGGGCATTTCTTGTTGGTTTGCAACTGCTGTTTCTACCCATACATCTGGAACCGACATAGGGTCAAATTTATTCCAAAGTGGACTTTTTACATCGCGAATAATTTGCACTTGACTTGATACAGTGCAAACAGTCGTGGCTAAAAATATAAATAATCCCGTTTTTAAGATAGATGTATAATATTGAAAATTTGTATTCATTAGATTCCACTAAATTACCAAATATTCACTTCGAATTCCAAATGAATTTGAAATTTATTGTAAATATCACGTTGAATTTTTTCTGCCAGTGTTTTTATTTCGGATCCTTTTCCCCCACCATAATGCACCAGAACGAGGGCTTGATTTTTGTGCACGCCAACATTTCCTTCTTTGTAGCCTTTCCAGCCGGCGGTTTCAATTAACCATCCAGCCGCTATTTTTACCTGTGTTTCATTGATGGAAAAGGATTTTATATTTGGATACTCTTGTTGAATGTCGGACAATTGGGATTTTGAAATAACAGGATTTTTAAAGAAAGAACCTGAGTTTCCAATGTCTTTTGGGTCTGGCAGTTTGCTGCTACGGATGGCTATTACGGCGTCAGAAATATCTTTGATTTTGGGGGATGTGATTTCGCGCTCCGTTAAAATTTGTTGAATGTCGCCATAGCTGCTGTTGATTTTGGGATTTTTGGAAAGGGTAAAAGCAACATAACAGATTATCCATTCGCCTGGGTACTGTTTAAAATAGCTGTCTCTGTATCCAAACTGACATTCTTCATTAGAAAACCGACGAAATTGGCCTGTTTTGGTATTGAATGCGCGGAGTGATTCAAACGTGTCTTTGATTTCAACACCATAAGCACCAATATTTTGAATCGGTGCTGCCCCTACAGAACCTGGAATTAAACTGAGGTTTTCTATTCCACCCCAACCGTTATTTACGCAATACATCACAGCATCGTGCCAATTTTCACCTGCTCCGAAATGTACAGTCACCGTAGTTTCTGTTTCTGAAACAAGTTCTTTTTTCAATAGTTTATTGAGCAGAACCAATTGAGAAAGGTTTTCGGTTAGCAATAAGTTTGAGCCTCCACCTATTGTTTTGTATGGTTGATTAAATTGTCCATTTTGGTATAATTCAATTATATCTTGCTCACTGTGAATTTCTATCAATTCGGTGGCAAGAATGTCGAATCCAAACGTGTTTAAAGATTTTAAGGAGACATTTTCAAATTTAATCACATACAAATAAAGTTATAATTTTGATAAGTCTCAATAGAAATGCCTTATATTGTATGGGCATTGGATCAGATGAAGATTTAGAATTGGTTTTTTTTAATGAAATTTTAGAAATTCTTAAACCAAATGTGGGGTATTTTGTTTAACTTAGACTATGAATGTTTTAACAAACATGGGCATACTGCTGTTTTTTTTCATCCTTATGGAAGGAGTTGCTTGGTTTACCCACAAATATATCATGCATGGCTCTATGTGGTTTTGGCACGAAAGCCATCACAAACCAAGAAAAGGAGCCTTTGAACTAAACGATTTGTTCGGTTTTATGTTTGCAATTCCGTCTATTTTGTTAATCGTATTGGGTTCGTTTTCTATGGACTGGCGGTTTTTTGCAGGTTTAGGAATAGCACTGTACGGTTTTGCTTATTTTTTGGTTCACGATGTCTTTGTTCACCAAAGGGTTAAATGGTTGAAGAAAACCAATATTCCGTATTTCAGGGCCATGAGAATGACCCACCACTTACATCATGCAGTACATTCAAAACACGGAGCAGAGGCTTTTGGATTTTTGTTTGTATTGCCAAAATTTTACAAAAGATTTAATGACAAATAAAAAAGTAACAATTGTAGGAGCTGGACTGGGCTCGTTGGCAACCGCTTTGCGGCTGTCCCACCAAGGATATGCTGTAACAATTTTAGAAAAAGAAGACAAGGCCGGTGGACGATTAAATATCCTTAAAAAAGACGGATTTACCTTTGATGTAGGACCTTCGTTTTTTTCAATGAGTTATGAATTTCATGAATTGTTCAACAGTATCAACGAACCAATTCCTTTTGAACTCAATGAACTTAATCCATTGTATACTGTAAATATAGCAGGGTCAAATCGCGTGTTTCAAATTTATAAAGATTTGGACAAGCTTGCAAAGGAATTTGAAGGCATAGAAGATGATTTTGAACGCAAAGTCAGAAATTATTTGAAAGGCGCAAAAGAGATTTTTCACGATACCGAATATCGGGTTGTAAAGAAAAATTTTGATTCTATAATTGGGTTTATTCGCTCAATGGCCACCGTACCACTAAAGCATCTTCCCAAATTATTCCGCACTTTTTGGCAAGAATTAGAAAGACATTTTGATTCAGAAGAAGTAAAAATTATTTTCTCTTTGGTTGCATTTTTCTTGGGTGCCACACCTTTTAATACGCCTTCGGTATATAATTTGTTGAATTATACAGAATTACAACACGATGGATATTGGAATGTAAAAGGAGGTATGTATAAAATTGTAGAAGGGATATTGCCAATTTTAGCGAAAAAAGGTGTTGTCATTCAATACAATACAGAAATTGTGAAAGTGGTTGTTTCTAAAAAGCAATTAACCGCTGTTGTAGATCAAGATGGAACTGTTTATGAATCCGATATTTTTGTGATAAATGCAGACGCAGCTTGGTTTAGAGGGAAATTCTTAAATCGTAAAAAGTTTACAGAAGAAAAATTGGATGCCATGGAATGGACTTTGGCCCCTTTTACCATTTATTTGGGTGTAAAAGGAACTATTCCAGGAATTCACCACCATAATTATTTCTTGGGCGATAATTTTAGAGGCTACGCCGATACTATTTTTAGAAGCTCAGTGGCCCCTAAAAAACCATATTATTATGTAAATGTGGCCAGTAAAAGCAATCCAGATTGTGCGCCTGAAAATTGTGAAAACTTGTTTATATTGTGTCCTGTCCCTGATTTAAGGGTAAAGCCCAATTGGGATGATGCAGAAACGCTCGCAACAGAAATCATTGCCGATTTATCTGAAAGAGTAGGTTACGATATCACAAACAATTTGTTATCTAAAACTGTTTATACTCCAGTGGATTGGCAGAAAATGTTTAATTTGTATAAAGGAAGTGGATTGGGATTGGCACATGGTTTGAATCAAATTGGTGCATTCCGCCCATCCAACAAAGACGAAGAATTATCCAACCTTTATTATGTAGGCGCAAGTACAGTACCTGGAACTGGTCTACCTATAGTTGTAATAGGATCAAAATTAGTAACAGAAAGAATTAATCATGAGCATTCAATTATTTGATAAAACATCCAAAGAAATAAGTAAAAGAATCTCTTTAAATTATTCTACAAGCTTTTCTTTGGGAATCAAATTGCTATCGAAAGATTTTCGTTGGGCCGTTTTTGCAACTTACGGATTTGTAAGATTGGCTGATGAAATTGTGGATACATTTCACGAATACAATAAAGCCAGAATGTTGTCCGATTTTAAATTTCAAACCTATCAAGCAATTGAAGAGGGAATAAGTATAAATCCAGTATTACATGCTTTTCAAATGGCAGCAAATCAATTTGGAATAGGCCGCGATTTAATAGAGCCATTTTTCCAAAGTATGGAACAAGATTTGAAGAAAAACACCCACGATATCTCCTCATACAACGAATATATCTACGGTAGTGCAGAGGTAGTTGGTCTAATGTGCTTGAGAATCTTTTGTAAAGGAAATGACCAAGAATACCTAAAATTGTTGCCTGCCGCACGCAGTTTAGGTGCAGCTTTTCAAAAAGTGAATTTTTTGAGGGACATAAAAAGCGACATAGAGGAAAGAGGAAGGGTTTATTTTCCAGGAGTAAACTTTGAATATTTTACCGATGAAGATAAAATGACCATCATTGAAGACGTGAAATTGGACTTCGAAAAAGCACTCATTGGCATAAAACAACTTCCTTTGGGATGCAGATTGGGCGTTTATACTGCTTACATTTACTATCTCAAACTATTGGAAAAAATTGAACGAACTACTGCCACAGAAATAATGAACAAGAGAATTCGCATTCGCAACTCCCAAAAGATTGTTTTGTTGGCCGAAAGTTATGTTCGGGAAAAGTGGATGTCGGCTTAACCAAACAACCATCCAAAAACTTCATCTACCTTGCCAAACGCATGAATCTTTAGTTTGCGGTTAGGGTCTTCTGGGATTTTGTTGTATTTAGAAACTATCATATCTGTAAATCCTAATTTTTCAGCTTCGGTAATACGTTGTTCAATTCTTTGAACGGCTCTCACTTCCCCCGATAAACCAACCTCCCCAGAAAAAACATACCCTTGCGGAATGGCAAAACCTTGGTAACTGCTCATAATTGCAGTCATTAATGGCAAATCCAAAGCTGGATCTTCTAATCGCAATCCACCAGCAAGATTTACGAATACATCGGATTGACCCAACCTAAATCCACACCGTTTTTCCAATACCGCCAATAACATATTTAATCTACGAAGATCAAATCCCGTGGCAGAGCGTTGGGGCATGCCATATACGGCTGAACTAACCAACGCTTGTACTTCTAATAAAAGGGGTCTTATACCTTCTAATACACATCCTATTCCTATTCCACTAAGGGGCTCATCTCGTTGTGCGAGCCAAATTTCTGATGGGTTTTTTACAGGCACCAATCCGGAACCTTGCATTTCATAAATCCCCATTTCTTGGGTGCTACCAAATCTATTTTTTAGAGTGCGCAATATTCTATAAACATGATGGCGGTCCCCTTCAAACTGCAAAACAGTATCTACCATGTGTTCTAACAATTTAGGTCCGGCAATGGCCCCGTCTTTGGTAATATGTCCTATTAGAAAAACCGGCGTATTTGTTTCTTTTGCAAATTGCAAAAGTTTTCCTGTACACTCCCTAATTTGAGAAATACTTCCGGGACTTGCTTCTAAAACGTCTGAATACAAGGTTTGAATAGAATCTACAATTAATATTTCTGGTGGTTCTTTGGCTACAATATCTAAAATATTCTCAAGCATTGTTTCGGTAAGAACCCTGCATTGGCTATTTTGAATTCCTATACGTTCTGCGCGCAGTTTTATTTGGGATTCGCTTTCTTCACCACTAACATATAAAACGTCTGAATTCATCTGTAAAGCCATTTGCAAGAGCAATGTACTTTTCCCTATTCCAGGTTCTCCTCCCAATAAAACAACTGCTCCTGGAACCAAACCTCCTCCTAAAACCAAGTTTAACTCACTGTCAGATATTGGTTTTTTTTCAAATCCTTCAGGTGATATTTCGTGAATTAGGGTTGCAGAAACCAATTTTCGGGTAGATTTTTTCCACGCATTTACAGAGTTTGTGGCCTTAATCTCCTCGGCAAAGGTATTCCACTCGTCACAACCCGGACATTTTCCGATCCATTTTGAACTTTCAAATCCACATGAGCGACAGAAAAAAGCAGATTTTGTTTTGGCCATATTACAAATTACATGAGTTTCATCGGAAATTCCTTTTTTTTACACAGAAATTCCTTTAGATTCTTTCTAAATAATTTTCTTTTTGTTCGACAAGTGTCTTAAATTTGTGGTTATGGAAAAGAACATCAACGACATCGTCACCGTATATTCTGAGGCTACACCCAATCCTGAAAGCATGAAGTTCGTGGCAAATAGAATGTTGCTGGCCAATGACAGTGCTGATTTTAGGAATAAAGCCACAGCAGAAAGCAGTCTTTTAGCCAAAGCGTTGTTTGAAATGTCTTTTGTTCAAGGGGTGTTTATCATGAATAATTTTGTGAGTATCACAAAAAATAGCGACTATGAATGGTTTGATCTTATTCCAGATTTGAGAAACTTTTTTATTGAATGGATAGAAGATGGAAAAGAAATCGTATCCCCCAAAAAAGAATTGAGCTCAGAAGAAGAAACCGTTATTGAGCGTAAAATAAAGCAATTATTGGAAGATCATGTGCGTCCTGCCGTTGAAATGGATGGTGGAGCCATTGATTTTAAAAGCTTTAAGGATGGGATTGTTACAGTACAATTAAAAGGCAGTTGCAGTGGTTGTCCATCATCTACAATGACTTTAAAATCGGGGATTGAAAATTTATTGAAGCGCATGGTTCCTGAAGTGGAATCTGTAGAAGCAGAAAGTGTTTAATACTTTACATTAAAGCACTCAAGTTCTTTGTGATTGTTGTTTTTTTAACAACAAAAGAGCATATTTGTCAACTTATTACAGTTTCTACATGACAAATAACGCAGAGCAAAGAATGAAAAATGATCCTGGGTTTAAATCCCTCCATCATTTTTTTTTAAATTCAGCAAATAACATTCACAATTTAGATCATACCTATCTTATTCAAAAAAATGAAGGTAATTGGAAAGAATTTTCCTACCGTTATTTATTGAATGAAATAGATAAAGTAACCGCTTTTTTAATGCAAAGTGGCCTCAATAGAGGAGATCGCGTCGCAATATTGTTAGAAAATTGTCCAGAATATTACGTCATTGATCAATCTTTACAAAAATTGGGTTTGGTCAATGTTTCTATTTATCCAACCTTAACTCCTGAAGAAACTAAATTTATTATGAATGATTCTGGATCAAGGATGTTGTTTGTGGGCAATCCATTTTTGCTTAAAAAGTTTCAAAAGGTAGAAGGTGAATGCCCAAGCGTGCAAAAAGTTGTCTTCATGCCTTCAGATAAGGAAGAAGGCGGATTGGTTATAAATTATACAACCTTAATAAATCAAGGGGAAGCTGTTTTTCCTCAATTTAAAGATTCCATTGAAGAACGGTTCTCACAAATTGAAAAATCCGATTTGGCAACACTCATTTATACCAGCGGAACCACAGGCGTTCCCAAGGGTGCTATGTTGACACATTACAATTTCATGAGCAATTGCTACGACGCGAAAGAACTCTGTAATGCCATTGACGAAACCGATTTATACTTGTCTTTTTTGCCGTTAAGTCATGTATTTGAACGTATGGCCACCATGTATTTAAGTACTTGGGTTGGGGCATCGGTTGCTTTTTCAGAAGGCATAGAAAAGGTAGCCGCAAATATCATGGAAATAAGACCCACGGTTATGGCAACAGTTCCGAGGTTATTGGAAAGAATTCATGAAAAAGTGGTGAAAAATGCCACTGCTGGTGGAGGAATTAAAGCCAAAATATTTAATTGGGCCATTTCTGTAGGTGAGGATTTAAGAGAAACAAAAGATGCTGGCAAAAGTATTGGTCCGGTGTTAGCTGTGAAAGGTAAAATTGCTGAAAAATTGGTTTTCAGTAAAATCAAAGCCAAAATGGGTGGACGCATGAAAATGTTTGTTTCTGGTGGCGGTGCTTTGCCCCAACATGTAGGAGAGTTTTTTGCCAATTTGGGATTAAAGGTTCAAGAGGGGTATGGGTTAACTGAAACATCTCCATTTGTTACCGTAAATGAATTTCATCGACAATTATACGGCACAGTGGGCCGAGTTGCTCCTAGACAATTTGTGGCCATTCAAAATATTGAAACTTTAGAAATTATAGCCATACAGAACTTTGACGACTTCAATGAAAACTTTGCAAGTGAAGAAGGTGAAATTTTGACCAAAGGACCAAATGTAATGGCTGGTTATTGGCAGAATGAAAGTGAAACTCAAAAAGTTTTTGACCAAGATGGGTGGTTCCATACCGGAGACATTGGGCGTTTTGACAGAGGCTATTTGAAAATCACAGATAGACTAAAGAACATGTTAAAAACCTCTTTAGGGAAAAATATCTATCCAACACAAATAGAGAACGTTTACCTCAAAAGTCCACGAATTGATCAGGTTTTTATAATTGGTGATAAACGCGAATATCTAACAGCCATTATTGTGCCAAGTGCCGATGCGCTCGCTGAAGAATTGCCAAATAGGGCAGAAGTGTTAAAACAAGATGGGGTTTTTATTAATGACCCTGAAATTGAAACATGGATTGCACAAGATGCAAAAAAATTGGGAATGGGAATGGCCAAGTTTGAACGTATCAGGGACTTTTTAGTGAAAAGGGAACCATTTAGCGTTGAAAGCGGGGAAATGACCATTTCGTTAAAAGTGAAACGCAAGGTAGTGCACGATCGATACGAAAAAGAAATTGATGAAATGTATGCCCGCCAGGATTGTCCGCTTTAAAATCCAAGCTGAATAAGTATGTAAAGTCCTACAAAAAACAGCAGTTGAATCACATATAGGGAAGAAGCAATCTTGTTTTTTGTGGGTTTTGCCATGTAATTGTATAGTCTATTAAAGATTAAGGC
>Ga0247843_1009986_pt1 | contig 10279 bp, 10 predicted proteins | sample LaCruzMarch2017__FD_192420 | JGI IMG/M metagenome (GOLD analysis project Ga0247843, IMG submission 192420) | Freshwater microbial communities from meromictic Lake La Cruz, Castile-La Mancha, Spain - LaCruzMarch2017_8m | ecosystem: Environmental > Aquatic > Freshwater > Lake | place: Spain...
AACCCAAAAACAGCAAGCCCTGACATGATGCAATCTTGCCAACTGTATTCTGAATTTCTCATTACTTTAAATTTTTCTCGAAGCAGACTGTGTTTCACTATCTTATGCAAACCATCTGCAGACAAATATTTCCGTACAAATCCCAACTACTTTCCTAAGTAAAATAATAGCATGACAATAGTTTACGAAAAATTAATTTCTAAATCATCTATGATCCGCGAATTTGCTGGATATTTTTTAATGGTGGGAACTGCTACATAAAGCCCATGTTCCCTACAGTAAATTCCAACAGCTGTTTCATCTAATGAAGCTGTAGCCATTAAATGAGTAAATCGCCAAGATAATGGTAATACTTGATTGTTTTTAACAGACTTTACTGGGTCAATTATATCACCATTTCGGACTTTTCTGATCCATTTTTGCAATGTAGAATAGCCAATATTGTGCAACTTAGCTATTTATCCAACCGTTCGACCATCTCTTGCCAATACTTTATCAATAATCGCCTGCTTTGCTTCTGCTGATAATTTACGCATTTTTCACCTCTAATTGCCCCCTATGGGTTTTTCAATCAGAGGCGACATCTATGCTGACATAGGGGGCCAATTGTAATCTCAGATGAGTAAGAGTTTACGAGAAGTCTTTTTTAAAAACCACCTTCTAGAACAAATTAACTAGCCCCAGGAACTCCTGGAAGATCGTTATCCTGTTGAGAAATTTGTTTGTACAAAGCAAAAAGGAATTAAGGACGCCTGGTATTTAGCGAGTAATCGTGAAGAGCTTTCTGGCTCTCAAATGGTAAAATTTTATGGAAAAAGGTGGATGATCGAACCTTATTTTAGAGATATCAAAAATCAGCGTTTTGGTATGGGCTTAAGCGAAACACACATTGGGACACCAGAGCGTCGAAATAGATTACTTTTCATCTCAGTAATAGTTATCGCATTACTCACAATTCTTGGTGCGGCAGGTGAAAGCATTGGTTTTGACAGAAAATTAAAGGTAAATACAGTGAAGACACGAACACACTCAATGTTTTAATAACTTTAAAGCGCATGAACAAGATGCGTTATTGACAGTTTTAAATGAACTTTTGGTGACACAACCCTACTGGACAGATCTTTATTAAGTCTTGCGCCAGCAATGGTTTAGATTGTGTGCTTGGAGGCTGGAGTCATCCTTCTGCTGATAGAGGCACCTCCTCTGGAGTTATTTATGTCACGCATAATGGAGGGGTATCCTGGAGTAATCCTTCAACAATTGTAGCCTCATCTACAGATTATCCGACCATTCGACTTAATAATGTTGCCTGCTCTGCTACAGGCAGTTTTTGTTTAGTGGCTGGAAGCATTGGTAATAGTTCACAGTCTGGGGCAACTAGCAGAACATCCTATCCTTTTGCATCTTATACTTATGATGGAGGACAAAGTTGGTCATCAGCCAGTCAATTGTATCCTATTGCGAGCTATGGAAACTCTGCCTTTACGGCAGCTTTGGTGACCCAATAAAGCTGCCAATAAAAAATAAATAGCAGGTGTTCCCAAGCCACAAATGTTTTAAGGCGTGCAACATGTATAAGAATGATCGAATATTGATGTTAAGTATAAATGCTTCAATTTTCGGTGAAAAAAAATGACTAAAACTATTGCCTATATTCTTGCTTTAACTGATAGATCAGTCGAAAAATAACCAAAGCAAGAAGAATAGACTGTAGTCGACCCCAACGATGAGACAATGATAAAATCCGGTAGAATGATCACTATTGGTATGTTAGGTAAAATTTGTGAAGAAACCCCACAAGCATTTTTAGTGGACCATATTGGCTGGCGTCAAACCATGACCTAAATAGATTTTATTAGCATACTGTTATGCGCTGATTATTTACTTTATGGCAAAAGACGCGCCAGCAAACACGATAACAAAAAACACTGAAGTCGACTTTACATCTTAAAGGAGGTTTAATCTATATATGCACCCCTGTATTTTGTGGTCTATGCCCCCCCTTACCTGATGCTAAAGCTTAATATTGATAAAGAAATTGTTATGCGAATACCATTTCATTAGTATTGCTAGGCTGGGCTATCGCAAGCCCTTTATGGGGAATCTTTACCAATTTTATTGGCCGACGAAAACTGGCTCTTTATCTTAGTGCCATTTGCTCATTGATTACCTTGTCCATCGTCATTTACATGCCTATTAGTAAAAATATGATGAATATGATTGGTATTGCACTTGCTCAACCGTTGGTCGGATACTTTTTAGATTAAGTATCGTAAGGTCAAATCGATCACGATATTCGCATCTATTCACTTGTGTCCTACCAGCAAGCTTTAAGCTTACTACCGGTTAGTTTATTGCTAGCGATGTGTATTGTCGCCTTTATTCGCGAAGTTTCACCGAAAAAATTGCAAAAAACAGTTAAATTGGTTTAAAATCACCCAAATTATAATTGAGGAAGCCGTTTGGTATCCTATCTACATTTCCGGACAACGCCTTGCAATTGAACTAAATGCGCAAGATATGCAACATAACCGCATAGATAATTTTTAATAGTCTTAGAATCATGCTCTTGGAAGCTTATTAATATTCCTAACACAACTATCGCTGATAGGTTGTTAATATTAAATATAGATGGATTTTTGCTTGGATAATGATTAAAATTTATCTTTTTCTTTCAATATTACACATTTAAAGGCTTTTGCATGAATTTAGTCCAAGATAAACGTCACATGGCATGGATAATCTGGGTATTAGGCTGTTTATTTTATTTTTACGAGAACTTTCTTCAGGTTTCTCCAAGTGTGATGAGCAATGAACTTATGCGTGCATTTCATGTCACCAGTCAAACCTTAGGTGTTTTATCCGGTGTTTATTTTTATTCTTATGCTGCATTACAACTCCCCTGTGGATTACTCATGGATTTCTTTGGTCCTAAGCGTATTTTATTTATTGCAACCGCTATTTGTGCTGGGAGCACCATTGCATTTGGCACAACAACACACTTCACCATGGCTTGCATCGCAAGGCTTATGATAGGTTTTGGCTCGGCTTTTGCAGCCGTTGGTACGATGAAACTCGCCTCGAATTGGTTTGGTGCTGAAAAATTCGCCTTACTTACCGGTATGATGGTCACCATTGGTATGTTAGGTGGCATTTGTGGAGAAACCCCACAAGCATTTTTAGTGGACCATATTGGCTGGCGACAAACCATGACCTACATGGGGATTGTTGGCATCCTTTTAGCGATGATTATTTATTTTGTGGTAAAAGACGCGCCAGCGAACACGACAGTAAAAACATTTAAGTCCACTTTAAATCTTAAAGATGGATTATTAAGTATGTTAAAAAACAAACAACTGTGGTTAGTCGCTTCCTATGGTGGTTTAATCTATATGTGCACCCCTGTATTTTGTGGTCTATGGGGCGTCCCTTATCTGATGCTAAAGCTTAATATTGATAAAGAAACTGCTGCGAATGCTATTTCATTGGTATTGGTAGGCTGGGCGATTGCAAGCCCTTTATGGGGAATCTTTACCAATTATATTGGCCGTCGAAAACCCGCTCTGTATCTCAGTGCCATTGGCTCATTGATTACCTTATCTATCGTCATTTACATGCCTATTAGTAAAAATATGATTGAACTATTTCTACTGATGTTTGGCATCTTCTCTGCAGCATTCTTGCCGGCTTTTTCTATTGCACGTGATATCTGTGAAGGGCCTTATGTGGCGACTGGATTAAGTTTTATGAATATGATGAATATGATTGGTATTGCACTTGCTCAACCGTTGGTTGGATACTTTTTAGATCAACTTTGGCAAGGTCAAATCGAGCATGATATTCGCATCTATTCACTTGAGGCCTACCAGCAAGCTTTAAGCTTACTGCCGGTTGGTTTATTGCTAGCGATGTGTTTTGTTCCGTTTATTCGCGAAGTTTCACCGAAAACAATTGCAAAAAATAGCTAAATTGGCTTAAAATCACCCCAATTATAATTGAGGAAGTCGTTTGTATGTCTAAAAAACTTTTTATTAAAACCAATGGCTGCCAAATGAATGAATATGATTCAGGAAAAATGGCAGATGTGTTGCATGCTTCTCACGGTATGGAAGTTACTGAAAATCCCGAAGAAGCCGATGTAATTTTACTTAATACTTGTGCCATTCGTGAGAAGGCCCAAGAGAAAGTATTTTCCCAATTGGGTCAATGGCGTGAATTAAAAAAGAAAAACCCCCATGTTATTATTGGCGTGGGCGGCTGTGTCGCCAGTCAAGAAGGCGGTGATATATTAAAACGCGCACCCTACGTAGATGTGGTCTTTGGACCTCAAACGCTGCATCGTTTACCTGCATTGATTGATGAACGTTTAGCACTCAAAAAACCGGTCATTGATATTCGCTTCCCAGAAATTGAAAAATTTGATCATTTACCAGCACCACGTGCAGAAGGACCGACCGCTTTCGTATCGATTATGGAAGGATGTAGCAAGTACTGTAGTTACTGCATTGTACCCTACACGCGCGGTGAAGAAATCAGTCGCCCCTTTGATGATGTCTTGGCTGAGTGCTATCAACTGGCTTCGCAAAATGTACGCGAAATTAATTTATTGGGCCAAAATGTCAATGATTATCGGGGCAAAATGCATCCCAATGGCACTGCTGATTTGGCACTATTAATTCGTTATATTGCAGCCATGGATGGAATTGAGCGCATTCGCTTCACCACGTCCCACCCTATCGCGTTCTCTGATTCCTTAATTCAAGCCTATGCTGATGTGCCTAAGCTTGCTAATCATTTGCATCTCCCCGTACAAAGCGGCTCAGACCGAATTTTGATGCTTATGAAACGAGGCTATACTGCTTTAGAATATAAATCTAAAATTCGTAAATTAAAGAAGGTAAGACCTGACATCCAATTATCAACGGATATTATTGTAGGCTTCCCCGGGGAAACCGATGCCGATTTTGAGGCGACTATGAATTTAGTCCATGAGATGAATTTTGACACCTCATTTAGTTTCATCTATAGCCCAAGGCCAGGTACTCCTGCAGCTAACCTTGCTGATGAGATCCCAATGGAAATTAAAAAACAAAGACTTCAGATCTTACAAAATCGTCTTAATTTGCAGGCGCAAACCCATAGCAAAGCATTGATAAACTCCATTCAACGGGTTTTAGTGACGGGTCGGTCTAAGAAAAATACTAACCAATGGGCTGGGCGCACCGAATGCTATCGTGTGGTAAATTTTGATGGTCCTGAGGGTTTGCAAGGCCAGTTGGTGGATATCCATATCCAAGAAGCGATGCCAAATTCATTGCGTGGTCGCTTAATAGTAGAAACAAATAATGTCTAATCAATGGAAATTTGAGTGTGTGGTCCCCGAAGAATTGAATCAGTGTAGAGCTGATGTTGTATTGGCTAAGCTTTATCCGATGTACTCTAGAAATCAGTGGATTCAATGGCTAAGGGAGGGCGGCATTGTTTCTCAAGATTTGCCACTCATCCCTAAATACAAGCTTAATGCTTTGCAGGTATTGTCCGGCAATGTGAACATCGAGACGCCATTTATAGAAGCCCTCGCTGAAGATATTGCGTTAAATATTGTCTATGAAGATGACGATATTTTAGTGATTAACAAGCCTTCAGGACTTGTTGTTCATCCAGGCTCAGGGCAGCCTAACCAAACCCTAATGAATGCATTGCTCTTTCATCAACAATCATTAGAAATCTTACCACGTGCTGGTATTGTGCATCGTTTAGACAAAGACACCACCGGGCTTATGGTGGTGGCAAAAACCCCGTTGTCCTACCAAACCTTAATTCAAATGATGCAAGAAAGACAAATAAAAAGACATTACTATGCGCTGGTGCATGGGCTATTACGTTCATCAGGTACCATATCCACTTGTTTTGGTCGACACCCACAAAATAGACTTAAAATGTCAGTGCGTCCCACAGGGAAAACAGCTGTGACGCATTATCGAATCAAACAACATTTTCGGCAGAATACCTTGCTGAATGTAGCTTTAGAAACCGGACGCACCCACCAGATTCGTGTGCATTTAAATCATATAGGTTTTCCTATCGTCGGCGATAAGCTTTATGGAAAACCAAAAGCGATAGGCAAAAGTCATATTACAGAAATTCTCAACCAATTTCCCAGACAGGCCTTGCATGCCTATCATTTAGCTTTTATGCATCCAATTTCTAAAAAACCATTGACTTTTGATGCTGTTGTGCCTGATGATTTTGCTTTACTCCTTGAATCCATTGAATCGTAAACTATGAATTTTTTACATGCCAACTGGAAAGCCCCACAATTTGTCAAAGCATGTACCACCACAGCTGATGAATGCGACAAGGACTATAATCTTCGTCTTGGCAATACACGTGATTGGATTAAACAACAGTTTGACTTCAAAGAAGACCCTGCTTGGCTGCATCAAACCCACAGCAATATCTGTATCAATGTTGATAATACCCATGAACGTCAAGCCGATGCGAGTGTGACACGAGCAATAAAAAAACCTTTGGTCATCCTCACTGCAGACTGTTTACCTATTTTAATCTCTCATCGACACCAACCTGAAATTGCAGCAATTCATGCCGGCTGGAAGGGCTTGTTTAATGGTATTATTGAAAAAACCATTGCAAATTTATCTGATGCGCCAAAAAATTATCTGGTTTGGTTTGGACCAGCCATCTGTCAACAATGCTATGGGATCAGTGATACATTTAGGCTTGATTTTTTAAACCAATACCCCCATTCAGCACATTGTTTTGAATACCGTTCCCAATGGCATTTTAGTTTAACTCAAATGGCCCAACAAATTTTTAACAAGCATGGCATTGAAGATATCAATTATTCAAATGCATGTACTTTTGAAAACGAAAAATTCTACTCCTACCGACGCAGTCAAGGTACGGATGGCAGAATTGCTACTTTTATCTGGCTAGAGGATGCATCATGAAATTACGGACAACTTTGCAAACCATCACCGCAGCTGTATGCTTAAGCATGGGCAGCTCATATGCCCAATCTAATGAAATATCACCTGGAATGCCAAGCTTATCGCCAACACTTAAACAAATCATGCCGGCTATTGTCAATATTGCTGTACAAGGGATGGCACCTGGCGTTGCTCAGCCAAATACAAGTCAAGCAAATGATCCCACCTACAATCCCCCTCCACGTAAATTTCAAAGCATAGGCTCTGGGGTAATTGTAGACCCTAAGCATGGAATTGTGGTCACCAATAGTCATGTGATTCGCAATGCTGACTTAATTACTATTACCTTAAATGATGGACGTCGCTTACAAGCTAAAAAAATTGGTGAAGATACTCTTACTGATATTGCGGTATTAGAAATCAAAGCAGAAAACCTCCAAAGCCTTCCTGTAGGAGATTCTGACAAAGTTGAAGTCGGTGATTTTGTAGTGGCTATTGGCAACCCATTTGGGCTCAATAGCTTTGGCAATAGCCAATCCGCCACCTTTGGCATAGTCAGCGCCTTAAAAAGAAGTGAACTCAATATGGAAGGTATTGAAAACTTCATCCAAACCGATGCCGCCATCAACCCCGGAAATTCAGGTGGAGCCCTGGTAAATACCAAGGGCCAACTGGTTGGTATCAATACGGGGATCCTATCACTTACAGGTGGTAATATTGGCATTGGTTTCGCAATTCCTATCAATATGGTTAAAGACATTACCAAACAAATCTTACAATATGGTAGTGTAGAACGTGGAGTCATGGGAATCTTTGTTCAACACCTAACGCCAGAACTTGCAACTGCGATGGGTTATACGAGCGCCCAACAAGGTGCATTGATAGCGCAAGTCAACCATGATTCAACCGCTGAAAAAGCAGGTATTATAACTGGTGATATTATCACCAAAATCAATGACGCTGTTATCACGGAAGCCAGCCAAGTAAAAACCACCGTCAGTTTATTAAGAGCCGCCAGTCAAGCCAAAATAACTGTGCTTCGTAATGGTCAAACCAAGGTGTTAAATGTTCTCGTCACCGACTTTAAAAAACATGAACAACAATTACAATCCTCAAATCCATTTTTATATGGTCTGGCACTTCGTAATTTCGAAGAAGATGCACCACCCAATGGATTAATCAAAGGCGTGCAAATTGTCGGGGCTTTGGAAAACAGCAATGGATTTAGAGCAGGCTTGCGCCCAGGCGATGTCATTATTGCAGCCAATCGTAAACCAGTCATTCGTATTGATGCACTGCAAGCAGCCGTCAAAACCGACCAAAAGAAACTTTTACTACAAATACTCCGCGGAGATGGTGCACTCTTTATTGTCGTCGACTAAAATGAAGATCAATATTATTGGCACAGGAAAATTAGGCATGACCATGGCCTATTTATTTCTGAAATACCCCCAATATCAATTATGTGGAGTATTGAATAGACATTTAAAAACAAGTATTCAAGCGATTAAAAAACTTGGCAGCGGCAAGGCAATATCGACCTATGCTGAGCTTCCAGTGGCTGATATGACATTGATTGCTGCTGGTGATGACCAAATTGCCTCTGTCAGTCAGATGCTCCACCAACATGCGCCCCTGCAAGCCGGGCATATCCTTTGGCATAGCAGTGGATGCCTTGATTCTAATATCCTACGCCATCGAAAACATCCTAATATATGGGTTGCAAGTCTTCATCCCTTAAGAAGTTTTGCTCATCCTAAAATGGTTGCGAAAGACTTTACTGGGACCTTCTGTGCTTTAGAGGGCGACGAGCAAGCACTTGCGATCTTGCGCCAATGCTTTGAAAAATTTGGAGCTAAAGTATTTGATATGCCCAGCAACAAAAAAGCTCTCTATCACACAGGATGTATATTTGCTTCCAACTATTTGGTAGCACTGTCTTACCAAGCCATCGAATGCCTCAATCATGCCGGTATTTGCTATCAAGACGCCAAAGACAGTATCCTAAACCTCATGGAAACAACTGTACATAATCTAAAGATGTCTCAACACCCAAAACACGCACTGACCGGCCCTATTCAACGTGGTGATATTAAAACCATTGCCGCACACATCCAAGCCATGGACAGCAAGGAGCAAAAAGCGCTTTATAGCCTTCTTGGCCTAAGCGCTTTGAATTTATGTGATCATGAACCAAACATGACTGAAGAAATCAGGCAAATCCTTTCAGAAAAATAATTCTTATACAAATATCCTTGACAACATCACGAAAAAAAGACAAAATCCTTTCCAGTTGGCTATGTAGCTCAGTCGGTTAGAGCGCGGCACTCATAATGCTGAGGTCGGTAGTTCGAGTCTACCCATAGCCACCAGAATTTCAAATTCAATTAGATTGCCATTCGAATCAAAGTTATTATTCCAATTAATCAGAAAATTCTTAGTATTACAAATTTGTAACACTCTTGGTCTCATTAATAATTATTCCTTATTTCAAAGAATTCGTTTCCTGACCTTCTATACCTCAGATTGTTTCTATATGTTTTTATCATCCAGTCCAGGCATTTTTCATCAATTCAAGCTAAAGCTTCTTATGAAGCCTTTTTAAGCACAACATTATATTTTAAATGTTGATGCTGAAATTGTTCCCTCATCAGCAGCTCAATCAAGGAATTGCTTGGAAGCACCTTGCTTCTTAGCTAATAGTACCTAAAATCATTCATTCGCAAAGAACGAAGCTAACAAAAGTTATAACAATCCAAATATCCTTAGTTGAATCCAAGGCATTTAATACTTTTAGAGATTACATTGAAAACGAGGATATGTTAGCCCTCAACAAATTATTATGGGTCCTTTGTCACACCTTAAATAAGAGATAAAGTATATTAAATATTTCTATACGTTATATTTACTTAGATTTATCCAACCAATGCTCTAACTCCCAAGTTGCCTTAAAAGTAAAATGAAAATTAAATGCTGAAAATTTTTATAGTATCTTAACCCATCTTTGATCGTGATTTAAAAAAAAATTTTTTAAATCAATGAGTTGAAAACTAAAAAACCGTTTTGGGGCACTACAGATTTTATTTTTGTTGGTATTTAAAGATAGGTTTTTTCAGTTTTTGCAGGAGATGGGGCAAGGCCGAGTGCTTGATAAATCGCAGATTGCTCTGCGTTTGGAGAAGTTGTTTTGCGAATTTTAACCATTTTACCGTTTTCCATTTTTAAACTACTTGTAATACGACACTGTGTTGCCAAAATTTCACGAAGCGTCTGCCAGCTGGAGTGGATCCCTTTTGCTTTGAGCTGGTAACGAATACTGTGAAGCAGGT
>Ga0247843_1009989_pt1 | contig 10278 bp, 8 predicted proteins | sample LaCruzMarch2017__FD_192420 | JGI IMG/M metagenome (GOLD analysis project Ga0247843, IMG submission 192420) | Freshwater microbial communities from meromictic Lake La Cruz, Castile-La Mancha, Spain - LaCruzMarch2017_8m | ecosystem: Environmental > Aquatic > Freshwater > Lake | place: Spain...
TCTTGTGATGTGTTCTTTCCAGATTTCCTGCTTGCTTCGTTGTCCAGCCATTTGATCCTCCTTGGTGGAGATCAATTTAGTCGGCAGGAAACTTCCGGACAAAGAAGCTCGATGGAGCGCTTACGAACTTTTTCAATTCCCGACGCATACGTCTGTGAGATTCTTCGGTAGCAGCTCGGCGATACAAGTTCTCGCTGTAGTCGTCAGTACAGGGACCATCACGGCAGAATGCTGTTCGGGAGACCCCTTCAATCGGTTTGATATTTCGTTCGTCATAATCTTTAAGTCCGCGGACTCGACGCGTTTCTGCGGTCTGTGCAGCTCCTGTTTTTACTCTCGATCGGATGATACCAATTGCCCGATCGTAGGCACCCTGGCGAAGCGCAGCTTTTTGAAGGTCAAGATTTGATTCAAACTCGAAGAGGGATGCTGTTTTGCTCTTTTGAAATTCCGATAGAACAGCCGTTTTAAGCCCCTCTTCAAATTGTTTTTTTGATTTTTCAAATCTCTTGAGGTACTCGTCAAGGGATTCCATTTTTTTGCTCATTTCAGAAGAACCTTGGCAGGCAAATTCAGATGGCTCGACATCTTCCAATTTCGAATAATCAAATTCAATAATGTTTTGAATCTGATTTCTGAGGCTTCCTTCATATAACTGGCCGAACTCGGAAAGACGCGCTTCGACCTTTTTCTTCGCGGCAAGTTCTTCTGGATTGGCTTCTCTTTTCGAAAGCTCGGCTTTGGCCAGTTTACATCCTGCCATCCTGTTCAGTGCCTCAAATTTTTTCTGATATTTGGCTCCACTTTTCAATTCATTGTTCAGTTTTGAGACTTTTGCCTTAACCTCGCTGATCGCTTCTTTTAAGCTCAAAGCAGATCCATTTGCCCCAAAGACTGAGGGTGATTGAAATATCAGCGCGATAAAAATGTATCCTGCACCATTTTTCATAGAACCCTCTCACCTCTTGACTGTTGATCGCGGGAATAAAATAAAATTACAGGGAAAGCGGAAATGCCCACTAGGCCTCCCCGTCGTCCTCATCTCATCGACAGGGATACTTTCTTGCGCAAAAAGCTAAGGTTCGATTGTTGGTGCCCCACGTCCAGACCGATTGGGAGTTCGGAGTCTCGCAAGCCACTCCGTAAGACGAAGAAACACCAGAGCTGTAAATCCAAAAGTCCCCGATCCAACTCACAGTTGGTGGGTCGCGAAGACAGTTGCTATTGGTCAAACTTCCATCTTTTCCAATTGTGTAGCAATCCTTATTTAGGACTTTTCCGCTATGCTGGGCGAAGTGCTCAACATTATCGGAAATGCAGTCCGCGTCCGAAGAGCAAGCCCCACCCCAAGGACATTTTTTTCCTCCAGAATCGCTTCCAGAACCAGAGGCCGGGGTCTTCGACTGAAGGTAAAGAATATACTCGGCCAGCGAGTACATACCCTCAGTCGAGGGGGCGGCAGAATCGATGTTTTTTTGTTTAAACAATGCAAACTCCACGGCAGAAACGACAGCAGGATCCCAGCGATGCAGAAAAAGATAAAATCCCGCCCAATAAGGTGCACTGCTCGAAAGGGACTGACTGATTTCCCCTCCCGATCCATCCATACCAAAAACAAATCCACCCTTGCCAGCCTGATACATATTCCGGGTCAAGGTATGGGCGATTCGAGATGAAATCTGATCATCGAAAATTCCAAGTTTATATTTTATAGCAGCATTCATAAAACCCATCGTATAAGTCAGGTGACCAAAATCCTCGGGCGTCGGATCATTGCGTGTGTAATCATCGGGATAGTAAGTCATCTCAGGCCAGTATTTATGCCAATAAGCATCGGTGCTTTCGGTATAGTAAAAATCCTTGAACATCCAGTTGGCGATCATTTCGGCTCTGGCACGATATGACGCATCCCCGGTCGCTACATACATGTGAACCAATGTCTCTGCCATAGCTGTGACATAGTTGATTGGAGGAGGCTGGTTGGCAGGTAGTGGAAATTCCGGAAACTCCGCATTCGGTGTCGTGTACCAGCCAATCGTTTTGCCACCAATGGTGTCCGTGTGCCAATCGGGCTGATTGAAGGCGATCACTTCGTTCACGGCTACAATGTATTCTTGTGCGATACCAGTGAAGCTTCTTCCATCAGTATTGGTGAGCTTTTGCAGGCAAGGTGTGGTTTTTATCAAAGCCGCAATTTGAGCAATTGGACTGGTTATGAGTCCCTGCTCAACGAGATGAGGAAAGGGCCCAGTGGAGGCTCGCGAATGATCATTTCGGCTCCAAATACCAAGCTTTTCTCCACGCCAATTCGACACATTGATCTTATTGTCTCTTTGAGAAAGGACTCTGTCGGCATGCAGAATGGCCTGCCGGATGTACTTTTCATTATTGGTGGCTTCAAACATGACTAGGTAGGAATCCATCCAGTGAGACTCTGAATGAGCCAGAATGCCTTTGAGATTATTTGTACCTGTATAGCCAAGTCCATTATTGAAAGCTTTGTCGTATCGATCAAACTTGGTAGCAAGATCAATTGACCTTGCCGAAAGTTGTCGAAGCTTGCAAGAGGACGCCTCATCAGCCGAGATTTCGTTTATGGAAAGAGCCTGATTATTGGAAGGAGCTCTCTCGGCAGGAATCACCCCGGATTTGAAACCTCCGCAGTTTTGACCGCAAACAACCAATACCAAAAAGTAAACAAATCCCGTGAAAACTTTTGTCATCAATACCCCCTGCTACAGGCTCAGTATCAACAATCATGAACAAAGCTTGAATGGACAAAAATGGAATGAGAATTCCCGAATTGGGAAAGCCTTATCTCAATTGAAGGCGCCGGATGTATCTTTTTGTGTAAGCATATGTCGGTGTAAAACCCTTCATGTCGATGTTCAAGATGGCCCTTGAGCTTCCCGTATCAATCAACTCTAGACGGTCGACTTCGTTGATTGGGCTTTCTGTATAAATTGAATTCCCCATCACAATCAAGGTTTGTCCTGACGCGGGCGCCGTCCATGCATCAGAGAATGCCATCAACGACAATTCGGGAGAGCTTAGATCCAGAAAGCCAAGTCCGTCGGCAGGAGAATCATAGTCTCCCGAAAACTGAATTTTTACTTCGCGGTAGGACAGGGACACAGATAAAATTTTATTATTGGAAGGTCCATCGTTGGTTCCCCATCCGATTCCTCTGTCCGGATTCGTATAGAATGTCGATGCGATCGCGGAGGTATCGCCATAATTTGCTAGATCAGAAAGCGTGGTGGACGCACCGGCAATGAGCTGAGTCCAACCTCCCCCATCCGTGGTCATATCACAATAAGCCAGGAAAGGCTGGGAACCATTTGGAGTCGGTCCGTCTGGGTCAATCCAATAACTTCCACTGCCTTGGCCGGTATAGGCGGATGATTGACGGTACTCCAAACAATTCTTCGCCTGATAAGGACCGAAGAATCTAAATCCGTTCTGTACAGCTTCAAGTGTCGGAAGAGAGCTGTCGAACCACTCGCCGTCGTAGGCAATCAGTTGAGCGTCCTGGCCTGACACCGAAAGCAGTGCTTGGTTGAGGACTTGTGCTGGTTCAATTGGGATACAATCCTTGCGCACCAAGAAAGCCTGATTCGTAGCTTCAGAGTATCTGATCTGTGCTTTGGGTGCCGACAACAAAGAACCACATTGACCATAACGAGTGTAAAGCTTGCCATCGTAATGTCCGCCGTTACCGCCCTCGGTGGTCTCAGAGGACTCAGCCGAGAGCGCACTCCGCTGCGTGGCAGGTTCCGAAGAAGTTAAATGATCTATGTTGCTACAGTTTTGAAACAAAACGAGGAAAGGCAGGGCACAAAGAACACCCAAGACACAAAGTCTGCCTCGTAGAACATAAAACACAGATTTCACCATAGATGTAAGAATAGACTCGACTGAAGATTTTTACCAATGGATCTCACAATTGTTTCTCATTTCGGGGCAAACTCTAGCTTTTTCTAACTTTATCTCAATGAGCCTCGGGCTGCGCCTCGGTGATTCGAAAGCAATGAGCAGCTTCAATGCAGACTTGAAGACGACTCAATTTATTAGTTCGCCAAATTGACAAGGCCTGAGATGCTTCATTTCCAGTGCGTGGCTGTGGACAAAGATCATAGGCAGGGGAAAGCTCCATAGATTTACCTGTGTTTTGATAATAGCAGCCAAAGCTCATGGCTTGAGCGAAAAAAATCGATCTGAATTTAATCACAGGTCTGGATAAAATAGCATATTTTCAAAAATCCGTTATCTTCCACCTGCGGATCGTAAAATATTCCAAGGCTTGGCTGGAGCCAAAGAGAGCGGAAAAGGGCAAATAGTCCACTGGACTATTTGCGGTTCAACAATCTCAAGGATGAATATTGCCGCAGGAAAATTGCTACGAGTACTTCGGAGTTGACGAACAAAAATTCTGAAGCGAAACGCCGCAACCGATGGAATCAGCTCCATTACCTTAGATCGCCGCAAAAGTTGTAAGTCTCTATATGAGCAGTAGTAGCCTGCTACATTGCAAATGGCCGTTGCCAGATCCAACCTGCAATTGGTGCATTCTCTGCCAGTTTGACTCAAGTTCAAGCTGCTCGCGTGCGTCCTTTGCTTTGCTTTGTGTGCAATCCCTCGAAGAATCCGTCAATAGTTTTCCTAATCCATAGCGAGCTCGCAGCAGTTTAGATTGATTTTCCAGATTGGGATCCAATCCAGAACATCAATCTACGAAAAAACTACATTTTCTTCAAGATTTACAAGAGATGACTTCATACCACTCACTGATAAGCCGAACTCTAGCGCAACGCCCAGACTTGGTGCGGGAAATCTTAGAAGGTCAGAAATCAGAAACGGAGAGAAGGATTGCGCTCTACGAAGCAGATGTCTATGCATTTATTATCGAAGTTTTGGGTCGATCCAATGTGCCTGAGTTTGTGAGTTCCCTTTACCCTACTCGCAAAATAGTCGACCGGGCTATTTCGATAGGCAGATCCGCTGAAATTCCGAAGGAAAAACCTATTGAGGTTAGTAGAATCAAAAAGTTCCCTCATGATTCGGTAGACGCCCCCAGAAAATGGATTTCTGAATCGAAAGGCGATTCGCCTCCACAGGAGGATCAGTCCACTGCAAGCGAGCCCAACAGGGCCATTTGGCCTTCTTGGGCCGTGTCAGCACCTCCCGTGCCTAAAGCGAAGATTCAATTTGATCAGTTGTACGACAACTATGCAGATCCGAGCATGATTCAGGTGTCTAAAGAACACTATGCTCAGGTCACAAAATTGATGGAATCGATGGGCTCGAGTTCTTCTTATGAGGAGGGGATCCGAATATTTTCAGAATTTCTTAAACAGACGGGATTGCTAGAATGGTCCGAAAGGACAGAGCTTATTCACAGTTCAAGGGTCGGTCCTGAGGTCATTATGAAGTCGGGACTCCTTTCCTCCAGAGCTTTGAAGGAGAAGGGCCTTCCCCATTCCAACTGGGGTCAGAATTTAGGTGATGGGGTTTATACAGTAGGCGCTCAGTGGAATATAGACGGTTGGGGGGAACACTACTACAAAGTCACAATCAAGAACGCGCACATCTTGCGAGGAAACAACTTGCACCTCGCTGGATTGATAAAGATTTATGATCTCTTTCGAGCGAAATGGAAACTTCCTAGAAATGGCGACGACTCCCTGATGGTTCCTGGCTTGCCTGCCTCAGTTTTCACTTTCGATGACTTGCTTGCACGACTGCCTTGGTTTTACGGCGACGTCGGCGCGGTCGCCGTCTCTTCTACACTAGAAGTTCTTATCAAAGCCAAAGAAATTCCGCCTGATAGGATTGAATACTTAGGGAGAAAAAAAGATTAGTGCGAGCGATCGGAAGAATGGCTGGTCAAGACGGACTCATCCTTCTTACAGAGTTCATAGCAGCCATCCACAAACAGTTGAAGCGTTACAGGAACATTGCAGACCGGAGATTTGAGCAACGTCCTTAAATAATCTAAAACTCAAATTTAATTTTTTCAGACTATAGTCTAGATGAAACATCATTTGTTCACGACACCTCTACGAAGTTGGATTAAATTCTGAAGGTCTAAGAATATTAAACGACCATTACCTAAACAAAGGAGAATCTATGAACTCGCTACGTCTTAGCCTTATGGCTGCGACTTGTCTTTTATCTCTTAGTTCCATCGCAGGACCCGAGGAGTTTTCAGCTCACAAAGCTGAAGCACTTGCCACAATGGACAAAAGAATCGCGAATTTGAACGAAGCTAAAACCTGCATGACTGCTGCTGCAGATAAAGAAGCTATGAAGAACTGTCATATGGCACTGAAAGAAGATCGCATGGAAATGCACGGTGAAATGATGAATAAAAAGAAAAATCGAATGGAAGAGCGAATGAAAAAAATGGAAGAGAAAAAAGTTGAAATGGATAAAAAAACAGGCCCTTAATTTGGCTTAGTTGAGAATAAGGAGTTGGGAAAATTTTTCTTGCGGCCTCAGCCTAACTGAGGCCTTTGTTTTGTTCAAGCTCTGCTGTTCGCAGATGTTGAATGATTTCCTCGGGAGTGTACTTCTTTCTTGCCATAGTTATCGGGTCCTTTCTTGGCCCAGATCTTATCACAGATTCTCGACCGGGTTAGCCCGGCTAGGTCATTCATCATTTTCAGCATAGAACCTCCAATCAACAATTCCTTCAGTTTGGTAACACTACCCATTTTTGGAGTCGAGACGCGCGAAGCAACAAACAAGTTTTATTGAATGACCGTCTCAAAATGAGTCGTTTCGAAACTACAAATTATAAGAGCAAATCCCCACCATCTGGCAAAAAGTCTGGAAAATCGACTCAAGTTTTTACGTGTCTTTCCGATACTTCATTTATGGCACTCAATTTATGGCCCTTCAGTTTTGAATCAGAGATTTCGAAGCATGCGGGCAGAATCAAGACCGGTAAGGAGCTGCAATGAGCTACAAGGCATTTTTTCGTAGATTAAAGACTACCAATACACCTGCGACTCCAATCTCAATCAGGGGCATTTTCATCTTCTTGCTTGTTGCTATTTCAATATCAAACGCCTCAGGTGAAGACTCTGGCAATCTCAGCCTGGTGAAGGGAGTCGAATTTCCCGAAAGCTATTTGCTAGATCCATTGACGATGAGTGATTACCGAAGACTGCCTCCAGTATTTCAAGGAATATGGGATGACTCCGTCAATCGAATTTTAATCGATCGAATGCTTGAGATTGAAAGACTGCAGGCAGCTCCGGAATTCTCATATATGTCGAGAGAGTTGTTCTTCACTGCAATTCAACTTTTTATTCCCTCATGTGAAGCTAAGAAGAAACAAGGGAGACAACAGGCAGGAAGGCAAGCAAGACGCCCGGCAAGCAAGACGCCCGGCAAGCCAGTGTAAGGCACCAGTGGGCACGCTTTGCGGAATGCACCATCTTCCCAAGGGATATTCCTGCACCGACGAGGGTGTGAAGAAATTTTGTGCAGATAATCGAGATCATGCCATGTGCAAAGATTCTGTAAGATGCCAGGGTGCAGCTCCGGGCAAAGTCAAAATGGCTTGCCCTTCTAAATTTGCCTGCAAAATTTCGAAACCTGGAAGCCCACTGCCAGATCCGATTTGTTTTGAAGTTGGCACCCGCAAAGAGACAACTGATTGCGCCAATCAGGTAAAACAAGAACACAAATTCACAGCAAATTTTGACAAAACGACTAAAAAATTCGAAGGAAAAGGTGACGTTGCTAAGGCTCGCTGTTCCTCAGAGATTCAGCGAAAACTTGATGCCATTGCAGATGCTGCTGGTGTTCCGCAGCCTCCAAATGGGTCACTGGATTCAGCCACTATTAAACGATACAAATGGAAGACGAAGGAAGAGCGCACTTGGTGGGACGTCCCGGGCATAAGTACATTCACTGGTGGCAGCCTTTGGAGGGACCAGAAATGGCGTGTGGTGGGGCTTTCTAATGCGTGTTTAGACCTTCAAAAGTACCTTCAAAAGGAGGGTAAAGTGTGTGCCGATACGTTCACTGTAGGCAATGCGGCAAAGGAGGACTCCAACGATAAGATGTCATCATGCCATCAACTTCCTAAAATCAACGGTGATACTGGCGACTGCCGACGGAACGAAAAAGACAATGCTAAAATTGAAGCGGAAAACGAGGACGCACTTAAAATCTGCGAATGCAGCGATAGTGACTCCTGCAACGACTTTCGAGGAGTTATTGCCTATTCCAGACATCTCCGAGGAATAGCAGGTGAAGCGAAGTACTTGAAACGAAACGGAACCGAATTCAAATTTGAGGAGCCCACAGTGAAGTAATGGTCGAGGCATATGTTGATTCCGGTGGCCACCTTTTCATTCACGCCTATGGATATTAGTGGCTATTGAAGCTCTTCGAAAGAGTCCATCAGAAGACCTACGCTGGAAAATCTCGCTCCTCAATACATATTTTTTGCCAACTCGAAAATGATTGGCAATAGTCACGATGATTTATTGGTTTCACTGACCAGATATCTATCGGACGGCACTGCCGCCGCAAGAATAGTCGATCAGAGTTCTCTGCAAAAAGCCCTGCCGACCCGAAATGAAAACATCGAAGAGGACCTTCTGAGAGCGAATTTTCTCATAGATATGAACTTCGCCCCCTTGCCGAAATGTGAAGGTTTCTCCGACTTCGAAACCAAATGGACGTTTCGTCACTGGCTGAATGCTGCCCTCATCAAGAGGCTTCTGTCCAAGCTGCGGAGCTCGCCGTTTGTTTACCTGTGTATTTTTTGCGCAAAAAATACTTATGGGCCAAGCACTAATTCTGATCGGGTCACAATCTCTAGTCAGGATCTACTTTCATGCTTATCAATTCTTCCGCTTTTGCTATCAAAGCGATGCGCAAAAATATATTTCCATCTGAACAGCTTTTATTTTTCATAAACTTAAAGGCTTGGAATCGCTTTTATCTTTTTTCAGAACAAACACAGGTAAACTTTCTAATGTGTTAACAGACTATTTTCTTTCAAGCATGTTGAGAGTTGGTCGAATAGATTCTGGCGCCGGAGGCTTTCCACCCAAGCTGCTGTATGAATGCCCTCGATGAGTTTCCGGCGCTTGTCGATGCTCATCGCGCCCCCGCGTATTTAAAAGGAGCTTCAGCGAAGGCCGCGAAGATGTACGTGCCGCCGGAAGCGTTGACAGCGCTCGAAGTCGATCGCAGTTTGAATCCGTTTGAGAGAAAGTCGACCCCTTCTGCATCTGAATACTCGACGTTCGAGAGATTTGGATAAAGGCGAGCACTCATTCGATTGTTGGCGCGCGCGGAATCGAAAATCTGCCAGTTTTCGGCAGAATCCGTTCTTTTAAAGAGAACGAACCAGGGTCGGAAGCCACACCAAACAAAGGGACCGTCAGTACTGCCGTTCCCGGTGTAGCTCTCAAATCTGCTAAAGCCGGGAACTTCGGCCCAAGCATACATAACCAGGTTGTCGCCGCTATAGTTAACGTCGGCGTGCGATCCCACAGTTACTGCCGATGAGGTTGGTTCAGTATTGTTCCAGTAGATACTACTCGTCGTCGCCGCCGCCGGGGATGCGAGCATGAGCCATTTTGCGCTCGTCAGCGACTGATGGTAGACAGCCCAAGACTGACCACCAGCTGGAGTATCCAGCCGATTTTTAACAATGATAAACGCAGGTTTCACACCAAGTGCATGCGCCACGGTTCTGCCGGCGGTGCCATTGCCGACGTAATTGATAATATCGAATCCAGGTATCGCGCCTTTTTTCCACAGCCAAGAAACATAGGTCGCCGCGGAGGTATTGAGTTTAGCGAGATTTCCCACAACGAAACCCGTTTTTGTCAATTGCGTGACACCATTGGGCTGCGAAGTCTCCGCCGCGTCAAGATTGATGGCCAAATCCAAACCTACACCGCGAGAAGAATCATACAATGCGTGATCCGTCGCCGCAGAACGCGACTTGATCCATACAAGATCGGGCGTTCCGGTCATCTTGCGCGAATCGACTGTTGGAAGATTCCTGGTATTAAGACATTTGAAGCCCGTCGGTGGCGCGTATGCAAACGGGCGCTGGCCGAAATTGGCGTTGAACTCCCCGCTGCCGGCGTATGGAGTCAGCGCGAAAGTGCGCTGATGTCGAATTTCCCGCATATTGTGCCACCCAATTTCCTGAATACTGTGCCACTCGATTTCCATGATTGTGTGCCAGTCGATTTCCTCGATGTTGTGCCACGTTATTTAGAATCCTGAGCAGTTCAA
>Ga0247843_1009990_pt1 | contig 10278 bp, 7 predicted proteins | sample LaCruzMarch2017__FD_192420 | JGI IMG/M metagenome (GOLD analysis project Ga0247843, IMG submission 192420) | Freshwater microbial communities from meromictic Lake La Cruz, Castile-La Mancha, Spain - LaCruzMarch2017_8m | ecosystem: Environmental > Aquatic > Freshwater > Lake | place: Spain...
ATAGTTTGTATGTACCGTTTCGATGTGTGGCAGCTGATGTGGCAGCCAAAAAGCAGGTCGTTTTTCGAGATGGAGATATGTGTCAGGCCGTGCGGGCCTCGTTCACTTATCCGTTATACATGAAACCCATCAAAATAAATGGCCGGTTGTTGTTTGATGGGGGCATCTACAACAACTTTCCGAGCGATGTGGTAATTCAAGATTTTAAACCCGATTTGGTCATTGGCAGCGTGGTAGCAAGCGAACTAACGGACCCTGAGGCAGACAATTTAGAGTCGCAGTTGAAAGCGTTGCTTATGAATCGCACCGATTATTCGGATGTGGGCGATTGCGGGTTTATCATTTCTCCGAAAATTCCAAATGTGCCCGCGATGGACTTTACTCGCAATGGGCAAATAATAGATGGTGGATACGCTACTGCTTTGGAGCGCATGCCCGAAATTCTAGCCTCCATTACGGAACATGTGCATACCGAAGACCGCAAGCAGAGTCGCGATGCGTTTAATGCCAGCAAACCCGAACTTAGTTTCGATAGAATCATCATAAACGGTTTAAAACCAGAGCAAGCCGACTATGTGCAGCGCAATATCCGCAATCGGCAAGATGTGATTCCGTTCGACCAAGTGAGACGCGAGTACTTTAAGTTGGCAGCCGATGAGATGATAAAAAGCATCTATCCACGCGCCATATTCAATCCCGAAACCAAGCATTTCGACTTGCATCTTGATATCAAAGCCGACAATGATATCATTGCCCAATTTGGAGGCAATATCTCTTCGCGCAGTATCAACCAAGCTTATATTGGGTTGGGATACAAGTTCTTCCGCCAGTTTTCGTTGGGCATTTACGCCAATACCCACATTGGCAAATTCTACACATCGGGCCAAGTGCGAGCACGAATTGATTTGCCCTTGGGATTGCCATTCTTTTTCGAAATAACGGGCACCATCAACCAATGGAACTACTTCGACAGTTTTACCACGTTTTTTGAGGTGAACAAACCTTCGTATCTCATCCTCTCTGACCGCTCAACGGAAATTAGCCTGGGCTTTCCGCTCACCAGCAAAATAAAGGTGATTCCTGCCGTGGGGTTCACCAACATTAGCAATAGCTATTATCATGTGGCCGATGTGGCCGACAATGAGCGACCTGATGAACAAACAATGAACGTGGCCACGTTTCGCCTGCTGATAGAGCGAAAAACTATGAACCGAAAACTTTACCCTAGCGAGGGTCGCGAGTTTATGATTCAAGCCCGCTACACCACGGGGCGAGAAATAAACCAGCCCGGAACAACTTCGCTTACCACCGATGTGTTTGAACGAAATCGAGGTTGGTTCAATATAAAAGGTCGCTACGACCAGTATTTTTTTGCCGAAAGCAAACTGCGTTTGGGCATATTTGGCGAGGTGGCGTGGAGCAGCCAAAACTTCTTTTCCAACTATCAAACTACCTTGCTCATGGCTACGCCCTTTGAGCCTACTCCCGAATCGAAAACCTTATATCTCGACCAATACCGAAGCAATCGTTATGGCGCGGTGGGCCTAAAAGGCATTTGGCTGGTATGGAAAAATCTCGATTTTCGGTTAGAAACCTATGTCTACACTGCGTGGGAGAAATACAAGCAAAATGCCAATCAGGATGCTGGTTATTACCCCATTCGAATCGACCCGCAGCTTATAGCCACCTCGGCCTTAGTGTATCATTCGCCCCTTGGCCCCATTAGTATTTCGGGAAATTATTACCAGAAACAAGAGCAGCCGTGGTCGTTTTTATTTCACATTGGCTACATTTTATTCAACAGGCGCGGATTGGAGTGATTTCTAACGACATTGTAATTCGTGTCAAATTGCCATTCCCTGTGCCTTCTTACTTTTGACCACACATCAATTCATTTCTAATGCTCGAACGCCCACGTAGGAATCGCAACACTGACACTATTCGGGGTATGGTGCGCGAAACCCACCTTCATCTCGACAACCTTATTTTCCCCTTGTTTTTGTTGGATGGTAAAGGCAAAAACGAACCGATAAAGTCGTTACCTGGCATTGCACGCCTATCAGAAGACAATGCGCTGCGCGAAATGGAGCAGTGCATGAAGCTCGGTCTGCGCTCGTTCGTGCTATTTCCTGCGGTGGCCGAAAAATTGAAGGATACGGAGGCTACGTATTCCTTCTCCAAAAAGAACTTCTACCTGCGCATCATCAAAAAGATGAAGCAAGAATTTCCGGAGAGCTGCCTTATTAGCGATGTGGCTATGGATCCTTACAGCAGCGATGGTCATGATGGCTTGGTAGAAAATGGCCGCATTCTAAATGATGAAACGCTTGGCATTCTTGGTCGCATGGCCTTGGCCCAAGCCGAAGCTGGCATTGACATTATTGGCCCTAGCGATATGATGGATGGACGCGTAGCCCACATTCGCGAAGAGCTTGACGATTCTGATTTTGAGCAAGTGGGCATTATGGCCTACACCGCCAAGTATGCTAGCGCTTACTATGGTCCTTTCCGCGATGCACTCGAAAGCGCTCCCAAAATGGGCGACAAGAAAACCTACCAAATGGACCCCGCCAATAGCCGCGAGGCCCTTCGCGAAGCCGCGCTTGATGCATCCGAGGGAGCCGATTTTCTGATGGTGAAACCCGCTTTGCTTTATTTGGATATCATCCACTCCCTAAGCCAAAACCACGATTTGCCCATTGCGGCTTATAATGTGAGTGGTGAGTATGCCATGCTCAAAGCCGCTGCCGAAAAAGGATGGCTCGACTACAATAGGGCCATGCCCGAAATGCTCCTTAGCATCCGCAGAGCTGGAGCCACCGCTATTTTGACCTATGCTGCAAAGGAGTATGCGCAGTTGATGGCGGATAATCACTAAGAAAAGGGGAAGGCCGCTGAAATTGAAAGCCTAGGAAGCCAATCTTCCGATTAATCCTATAAACAGTTTTGTTTACATTTGGGACATGGAAAAGCGATTCGAGAAATACAAGGGCATTCACCCCGGTATCGTGCTCGAACGCGAACTGAAGAGACGTTCGCTTCGGCAACGCCCTTTTGCCCTGTCCGTGGCCGAGCATCCGCAGACATTCAATGCCATTACCAAAGGCAGGCGTAGCATAAGCATAGCACTTGCGCTGAAGATTGAGAAAGTATTGGGATTGGAAGAAGGCACATTGGCCCTTTTGCAGACCCACTACGATATTCTTAAGGAAAAAGAGAAGCAACAAGGCGAAACACCCGATTTGTCCATACTCCGTCAGGCACTGTTTTGGGACACCGACATCAATCGCATAGATTGGCACAGGCAATACAATGCCGTTATCCAACGTGTGTTTGAGCGTGGGAATGAGCAAGAGAAAAACGAGATAACCCGCTTCTATGGTAGTTCCAAAGTGCAGATGACACTCAAAGCAAGCAGAACAATGCCTATGACTTTGCGTCAAAAACCGTAACCAAGCAATGCTTCACTACAACACGGTAAACGGGCTTTTGAAGGAATGTCTTCTAACCCTAATGAAGGCTGATGTATTCGCCTCGTTCCGTTTAGTGGGTGGCACCGCATTGAGCTTGCAACTAGGACATCGCCAATCCATTGACATTGACCTTTTCAGCGACATCGAATATGGCAGCATTGATTTTGCTTCGATAGAGAATTATCTGAAAGCAACCTTCGCCTACACAGACCATTTCTCTGATTTGAATCCTGCAATGGGCAAGTCGTACATCATTGGTTCCGACCGAAATCACACCGTCAAACTAGATGTGTTCTATACCGATGATTTCATTGAGCCACCCATTGTAGCCGATGGCATACGGCTGGCCAGCGGAGCAGAAATTGCTGCAATGAAAATGGATGTAGTGCAGCGCGGGGGACGAAAAAAAGATTTTTGGGACATACACGAGCTTTTGAGCAGACATAGCATTTCAGAAATGATTGGCCTGCATTTCAAACGCTATGAGTATGCACATGACCAAGCACTGCTAATCAAAAATCTTACAAATTTTTCTTTGGCTAACAATGATTTTGATCCGATTTGTTTGAAGGGTAAATACTGGGAATTCATACGAGAGGATTTGGAAGATGCCGTTAAGGAGTATGAACGCAAATTGACGAAGTCGTAATTCTAAAACACTTTCAGACTGTGCTATTAATCAAAATTCCTTTTTCTACTTTTCCATTTCAAATTAACCCTAGCTGCCTTGCTTAAAATAGACATGCATACCCACATGATGCCTCGGCACATGCCCGACTTCACCAAGAAGTTTGGCTATGGCGATTTCATCACTATTGAGCATGTGAACGAGAGCGAGGCCAATATGATGCAGGGTTCGAGGTTCTTTCGCAAGGTACAGCGCAATGTATGGGATGCGGAGGTGCGCATTCCCGAATATGCCCAGTTCAACACCCAAGTGCAAGTGGTGTGCACTATTCCTGTATTGTTTTCCTATTGGGCCAATGCAAAAGATGGAGCGGAGGTATCACGTTTCCTCAATGACGACCTTGCCGAATCCATCGCACCTTTCCCAAAAAATTATATCGGTTTGGGCACCTTGCCCATGCAAGACACCCATCTCGCCATTCGCGAATTAGAGCGGTGCAAAGCATTAGGCTTTCCCGGAGTTCAAATCGGGTCAAACATCAACGACCGCAATCTTAGCGAACCTGAGTTCTATCCCATTTTTCAAGCGTGCGAAGAATTGGGCATGGCCGTATTTGTGCATCCTTGGAATATGATGGGCATGGAACACATGCGCAGATACTGGCTTCCGTGGCTTGTAGGCATGCCAGCCGAAACCAGCCGTGCCATCTGCTCCATGATGTTTGCCGGCATCTTCGAAAAACTTCCCAATCTTCGGGTCTGTTTTGCCCATGCAGGCGGGTCGTTTATCCCAACCATTGGCCGTATCGAACACGGATTCAACTGCCGACCCGACCTCGTGGCTATGGACAACGAACGCAACCCACGCGAGTATCTCGGTAAGTTTTGGGTCGATTGTATTACCCACGATGCTGCGGCCCTGCAGTTCATTATCGATGCTGTCGGTTCGGACAAAGTGTGCCTTGGCAGCGACTACCCTTTTCCGCTGGGCGACCTCGAAATCGGAAAGTTCATCGAAGACATGAACCTCTCTCAATCAGATTTAGAGAACATTCGCTGCAATAGCACCCTTGCTTGGCTAAATCTCGATAAGTCGCGGTTCGTGTAATCCCAAAATATGCTAATTACTGCTTTGCCGACATCCTTCAAAGGTGCAGCGAGGATACTTTTGAGAAATCCTTGAATTTCCTACGCATGAAAAACGCAATTCGAATAGCAGCAGCATATTTCTTCATTACGGCATTGGCCTGTTCGCAACCATCCAATGCCAGTTTAAGTGATGCTCTTCCAACCACCGAGGCCGAATACGCATTGCAGCCCGATACCAATTGGACTACTCGCGTAGTGAAATCCAACGAAGAATGGAAAAAGCAACTCACCAGCGAGCAATATTTCGTAACACGCCAAAAAGGTACCGAGCGGCCTTTTACCTACCCCCTCTACGAAAACAAAGACAAGGGCATCTACTACTGCATATCCTGCAACAACCCGCTCTATAGCTCCGAAACCAAATTCAATTCCGGCACCGGATGGCCCAGCTTCTGGAAACCCTATTCCACCAAAAGCATCCTAGTCGGCACCGATGATTCGCATGGCATGACGCGTGACGAGGTCACCTGCGCCCGTTGCGATGCCCATTTGGGTCATGTATTCAACGATGGCCCCGAACCAACAGGCATGCGCCATTGCATCAATGGAGTGGCGCTAGGATTTGAGAAAAATGTCAAGTTAGAGAAGGTCGTATTTGCCATGGGATGCTTCTGGTGTGTCGAAGAAATTTTCGAAAGCATTAAAGGCGTAAAAGCTGCTGTTTCGGGCTATTCAGGCGGCAAAGAAAAAAACCCAACCTACGAGCAAGTGGGCAGCGGCAGCACCTCCCATGCCGAAGCCGTAGAAGTTACCTACGACCCCAGCGTAGTAAGCTTTGAGCAGCTCCTCAAAGTATATTTCAACTCAGGCAACATCACCACTGTAGACGGCCAAGCACCCGATTTTGGCAAACAATACCGTTCCATTGCCTTCTATAAGAACGAAACAGAAAAGGCAGCTATAGAAAACTATATCCAGCAACTCAGCACCTCTGGAACCTACACCACCCCCATAGCCGTGCAAGTAGCCCCATTCACCAAATTCTATCCTGCCGAGCAATACCATCAAGACTATGTAAAACACAACCCCACCAATAGCTACGTAGTTGGGGTTTCCATACCGCGCTATGATGCGGCCATCACCAAATTCCCTGAGTTGTTGAAGCCCGGCCACTAACACCCCGCCTCAAACCAACGCTGCATCGCTTTCTTTTTTTGGGCGTTCCCCCGCTTCCAAAAAAGCGGGGTCGGGCTGTGCGCTCCCATCTTTTGCTCCAAAAAGCAAAAGGATGTCCACTGCCATCCCTAACGCACGCAGCCCGCACGGTCAGCACCTGCTGTCAAGTTCAGCCAATTCCCCTCCCTCGGAGGGGTGCCCATCGGGCGGGGTGGTTTTTCTTCACCACACCATCACTTTCACTGTGGTTTTCATATCTCCTTGCAGCACTGATAGAAGATACAATCCACTCTCCAACGCGCTCACATCTATAACCTCACGTAGCTGTGTGGTCTGTTTTTGAAAAAGCAGCTTGCCTGCCATATCATAAAGCTGCACCTCGGCCACTCCTTGCTGTTGGAGTTCTATATTGAGAAAGTCCGTTGTAGGATTGGGCCACACATCCACCATCACCTTGCTCGGTTCGGCCTCATCAACACCCACAATACAATTAGGATAGGCACACCCGACACTATCAACCTTCAATAGCCACGCATCTTGGCTGTTGGTCTCCTCATTAACTGCCTGCCCGCTCAGTAGGAAGCCGCCATCCTCGGTGGCGAGCAAACTATAGAAGAGATCTGTGTTTTCGTTCTTGTTGTATTTGCGCTGCCATTGCGCGATGCCTTCGCTGTCAGTCTTGATGAGCCAGCCTGCGTTGCCTTCTCCAGAAGTGGTTGTAAGACCCACAGAAACGAGACTCCCATCTTCCATTTCAAGCGTTTTGAAAAGACTGTTTCCACTCTGCATCGCATAGTTTCTCTGCCACACCACCTCCCCAGTTGGATCTACTTCATACAAGCGTCCATGGGATGTGACTCCATCATCAGACCCTCCCCCCGTGAGAATATAGTTTCCGTTGGTAAGGCGCATAATGCTCCAACCACCTTCGTTGCCACTATTACCATACGTCCTCTGCCACTGTTGATTGCCCAAACTGTCTGTCTTTACCAGATAAAAATCCCGTTCTCCTTCACCGAAGCTGCGCGTCCAACCAAGAATCAGAAAACCGCCATCGAGTGTCTGAATGAGGTCTGAGGCAGCGTCATAGAGAGTTCCCCCGTAGTTCTGTTCCCAGAGGGCATTTCCAAGTGCATCTATGCGAATCAGATATGCTTCGCCATCATCATTGGGATCAATACCGGAAACAGATTGACCAGACATTGCAAATCCTCCATCCGAGGTTCTGATTGCTCTTTGAGGAATTTCCTTGCGATCAGAGTTCCCGTATGTAAATTGCCATGATAAATGACCATTAATACTGAAATTCACAAGTCCATAATCACCTCGTATTTCAAGCGGATGCTGATGATTCTTTATCGATACCACACCGACAAATAACGTATCAGAAATTGCTATTAAATTCTGTGTAAGGCAGTCGATGCTGTCTGGTTGCTCCATGAACATCTCATGTAGCAGAACGCCTTCTGCATCGACACGAAAAAGGTAGGGCATGAGATTCCCGTAGCTGTTTGACCATGACAAATAACCGCCTTCCGTTGCCAAGGTGCCATCAGTAGCAATACCCTGTCCTGAGGGGATGTCCCCATACAGCCCTTCGAAGTAAACCTGTCCATGCACATGGGACCAGCTCGCGATGGCCAGTATGAGCAGGATTGTTCTCAGACACCCGCTAGTTGCATTTTCATAGCCCATGTTCGTTCTGCTGCACCAAAGGTTAGCAATTTTTGGGGCACCACAGGATTGTACTATATAGGATAGCGAAGATGCTACCGAAAGTGGGCTTGGTGCTCCGTAATCATCGCTTGGGTTAACCGAGTTGCCATTTGGAACTACCGAGTTGCCATTTGGAACTACCGAGTTGCCATTTGGGTTTACCGAGTTGCCATTTGGAACTACCGAGTTGCCATTTGGGTTTACCGAGTTGCCGTTTGGAACTACCGAGTTGCCATTTGGGTTAACCGAGTTGCCGTTTGAGACAACCAAATCGCTTCTTGTGCGTATAAATGGGGTGTTTGTTTCACCAAATAGCTCCTTGTCATGCCCAAACCGTTTGTTACTCCCCCATTTCCGAAAGAAGTAAAGGCCATAGCGCCCGAAGAATTGCCCGACTTGAGTGTCATGGTGCACTCCATACTGCACAGCCAAGGCCGAACCCTAACCCAATTGTCCAAAGTGCTTGGCATGCACAAGTCAAGCCTAGGCAAAAGCCTAAAACGAAGAAACTTGACCATTGCCCAACTTATGGCGCTAAGCAAAGCTCTTGGTTTTAACATGCTTGACGTGTATCTCATCCGCATGCCCGAATATTTGCAATCCACAAACCTATCGCGCAACTTAGGGCTCCAATTGGATGCCAAAGACCTCGAATTGGAACAATTGCGCCAAGAATTGCAGGCCACCCAGCGCGAACGCGATGTCTATTTAGACCTACTAAAGTCAGGAAGATAAATAGTTTGTTACAAAAAGTTTACGTTCCACCCCGTTGATCTGCCTTTAACAAATACTAACCTTTTCGCCCAATCTCCCTTCTCCACACATTCGCTTAGTTCAGTATCATTGCAGCCCTGTAGCACTTTATCCTCTTGCCATGCAAATCTTCCAAGCCTCCGCATTCACCCTCACAGCACTACTGCTGTTTTCCTGCACTAACTCTGAAATGAAAGAACCCACAGCCACTCCGCCCATTGCCGCCAAAAAACCAAAAGACCTCACCATACACGGCCACACCCGCGTAGATGAATACTTCTGGCTGAACGACCGCGAAAACCCAGAGGTAATCAAGTACCTCACGGACGAGAATACCTACACCAAGGCCATCATGGCCGATACCGATACCTTTCAGGCCAAGCTCTACAAAGAGATGCGCAGCCGCATCAAAGAAGATGATACCTCTGTGCCCTACAAAGACAATGGCTATTGGTACTACACCCGCTACGAAGAGGGAAAAGAATACGCCATTCATTGCCGCAAAAAAGGCACAATGGAAGGTGCCGAAGAAATCCTGTTAAACGAAAATGAACTTGCAGAAGGCCATGACTATTTCAGCGCAGGCGGCCTCACCGTGAGTGACGACAACAAATGGTTGTCATTCTCTATCGACACCGTAAGCAGAAGGCTCTACACCATCCATTTCAAAAATTTGGAGACAGGTGAAATTCTTGCCGAATCCATTCCAAATTCGGAAGGCGGAGTGGCTTGGGCTGCCGACAACAAAACGGTATTTTATGCCAAAAAAGACCTGCAAACTCTCCGCACACCTGAAATATATCGCCACGTGGTGGGCACTGCGGCAACCACCGACAAACTCATTTTTACTGAAGAAGACGACACCTTCAATTGCTCTGTGTGGCGCAGCCGTAGCAAAGCCAAAATTTTCATTGGCTCGTACCAAACCGTCAGCACCGAATACCGCATGCTTGACGCCTCCAAGCCCGAAGGCGAGTTTGTGCTCATCGAACCCCGCAGCCGCGACCACGAGTATAGCGTTACCGACTTTGGCGACAAGCTCTACATCGTTACCAACCTAGAGGCCAAAAATTTCCGATTGATGGAAGCTCCAGTTAAATCTCCCGGTCGCAAAAACTGGAAAGAAGTGATAGCACACCGTCCAGAAACATTACTGGAAGGGGTAGAAATGTTCAAAGATTTCATGGTACTCGAAGAGCGCACCAACGGACTTAGCATGTTGCGCATTCGCAAGCAAAGCTCGGGCGAAGAGCATTACGTAAACTTTGGGGAGGCAGCCTACACCACTTATCTCTCTACAAATCGCGAATTCGATACCGACAAACTGCGCTATGGCTACAGCAGCATGACCACGCCTTGGAGCACGTTTGAATACGGCATGGCTACCAAGGAACGTACGCTTTTGAAAGAACAACCCGTAATTGGCACCTTCAAAAAAGAGAAT
>Ga0247843_1009994_pt1 | contig 10273 bp, 6 predicted proteins | sample LaCruzMarch2017__FD_192420 | JGI IMG/M metagenome (GOLD analysis project Ga0247843, IMG submission 192420) | Freshwater microbial communities from meromictic Lake La Cruz, Castile-La Mancha, Spain - LaCruzMarch2017_8m | ecosystem: Environmental > Aquatic > Freshwater > Lake | place: Spain...
AAAACCGAGACTTTACAATCTCTCACCTTCTTTGCGCCATTATTAATCATGCCACTGAAAGAGGTCATATCTTCTGTAAGTCCTGTTTCAATGGCTTCTTTCATGACCAGCCAAGCTCTACCTAGCCCATCCCATACCTGAGATTCTGTTCTGCCTTTTTGGTGTATTTCATATTGCAAAACCGGATTCCACATAGGTTGATCTGAGGATTTACAGTGTTGCAACCATTCATCAAAACTATCGAAGTGTACGCCCATAATGATTATAGAATATATACAAAGTTACAGAAAATATATCGTGTGAAGTGATACATCCATTACTCAAAGGCTAGGTTCTTGAGACTGAAATAGGAACAAGGGAAGTAATTATATTCGAGAATTGAGAATTGCCATTTGGCATCAGATTATAAAACGAATAGTGGAGCCGATTAGTATCTGGAAGCCTATTGAATCGCCCTTCTATTTCCGGGAAATATCTTCATGTGGAAATATAAATGGCTATATAGTGTTTGATGGTATAATATTGGTGATGTGCAACATCACAGAATGCGTGAGGAGGCGAAGTGGAAAGCCCGCATCCCGAGAGGCATAAGCCGATTCGGGAGAGGACTTGGAACGTAGCACCCGACCCCAACGGCGTATGCCGATTTGGGGGCACGCCCAGAAGTATAGCTACATTCATCATCTTGCACCTGTAAATTTTCGTACTTTGGCATTATGAATCAGGAAAATGAAAACCGAAGCAACTGGCCGAAGTACTATCTTGTATTGCTTTGCTGGCTTGGATGCATGATATGGTTATTGAGCATGTTTACACAATTTTTCTCTTAAGCGATGGCAATTATTGATTGGGCTGTACTCTGCACTACCCTACTGGCAATCATTGCATTTGGGGTATATAAGAGTTATGGACAGAAGAATTTGGAGGGTTATTTTCTAGGTGATCGTTCACTACCCTGGTATCATGTGATGTTTTCAGTGATTACGACACAAGCGAGTGCGATTACATTTATATCCGCTCCGGGGCAGGCCTATCATGATGGCATGCGTTTTCTACAATTTTACTTGGGGATGCCCTTAGCGATTATTGTGGTGAGTGCCGTATTTATGCCCAGATTTCGAAACCTGAATATATACACGGCCTATCAATATTTAGAGAGCCGCTTTGATGTTCGTACGCGAGCACTTACTGCTATGTTATTTTTAACGCAGCGGGGAATGGCAGCAGGCTTAACGATTTACGCACCAGCTATTATATTATCTACAGTATTGGATTGGAATATCTACATCACCAATTTGATTATGGGGGGCTTGGTGATTGTATATACGGTAGCTGGGGGTACAAAAGCAGTATCGTATACCCAATTGCAGCAGATGTTTGTCATCAGTGCGGGCATGTTTATTGCGGGCTTCATGATTGTGCATTTATTACCCAGTGAGGTTGGCTTTATGGATGCTTTACATATTTCTGGCAAGCTAGGGCATTTGAATGCGATAACGACAGATTTCAATCTGAATGATAAGTATAATGTTTGGAGTGGATTGATTGGGGGATTTTTCTTAGCGCTTTCATATTTTGGCACAGACCAATCTCAGGTAGGTAGATACTTAAGTGGCAAGAGTTTAGATGATAGTCGTAGAGGGATGTTGCTAACGGGAGCTGTAAAGATTCCGATGCAATTTTTTATATTGATGATAGGCGCATTATTAGTTGCATTTTATCATTTTTATCCCACACCATTATTTCACAACGAGGCCTTACTTGAGAGATCTAAAGCGGGTAAATACAGTACTACCTTTGCCAAATTGGAGGCATCTCAGCAAAAAATCCATGAGATAAAGACCACAGCGGCGCTACAACTGACGACTGCAATACAGTCGGCGGATGCAGCAGGCGAGCAAGCAGCAACGGAGTTGCTATTGAAAGCGAAGGCATCTGAATCTAAGATACGCAATCAAACCGTTACTTTACTGAAGGCTTCTGGCACAAACGAGACCAACGACACGAACTATGTATTTCTTCGATTTGTGTTGCTGTATCTGCCAGCAGGCTTAATTGGCTTGTTGATTGCCGTTATTTTTTCTGCGTCTTGGAGTTCTACAGCATCAGAGTTGAATGCCCTATCATCAACGAGTGTGATGGATTTGTACAAGCGTTTAATACATACGCAAGGCACAGAAGGTCATTACTTGCATGTATCAAAACTACTGACTGTCGTATGGGGTCTTATTGCGATTGGGGTTTCAATGTTTGCGCATACGCTTGGCAGCATGATAGAAGCGGTAAATATATTAGGATCCTTATTTTACGGAACCATACTGGGTATATTTCTGACTGCATTTTTTCTAAAATACATATCAGGAACCGCAGCCTTTTATGCCGTAATACTTGCAGAGCTTATTATTCTGCTGATATACTTTATGGATGGGATGGCCTTTTTATGGCTGAATGCAATGGGCTGTGGTTTGGTGATGTTCATTAGCACAGTGCTGGAATTTATATTACGTATAACGGCACAAAAAAAATAGTCGATATCCAAGGATACCGACTATATTTTTAGAGGCAAAGGCCGGAGCTTATTTTTTATAGGCTGGGTTTGCATTAATTTCTGCCATTAAGGCTTCATTCATTTTTACGTAAGCGTCATTATCGCCTTTTTTAGCGGCCTCCATTGCTACTTGAGCAGTTGCCATGGCAGCAGAATAATCTTTCAATGCATTTTGAATTTTAGCTTTTTGAGTTAAAATCCAATAAGCAGAAGGATTCGCTTCGAGTGCTTTGTTTTCCCACTCTAGCGCTTGCTTTAGGTCTTTTCCGTTTTCAAAATAGTAGGTTGCGGCAGTATGAAAAGGTCTTTTATCGTTTTTCATTTCTTTTTCGATAGCAGCCATAATTTTAGCATCAATGTTTTCTTTAACAGAAAAACGAACCATGGTCATATCCCATTTGATAACTACCTCAGCAGATTGAGGCTGAATGTCAGAAATATCGATCGTAAAAGTTTCGACTTTGTCATTTAACATTTCGGGTTTTACTGGAAATCTTGCCACTACATTTTCTTTCTTGAAATTGTAATCACCAGTAACGTTTAGGTCTTTGGTGATGATGACTTCCCATTCTGATTCATTTGGAATGGTAACCATTCCATATTTCCCTTTGGGTACTTCGGTGGAATTAACGGTTACGTTTTCACCAAATTCAATGGTGGTAGCGGAATTTGCTCCTGTACGCCACAGTTTTCCATACGCAACTACATCTCCAAAGGCTTTGCGTCCTTTGAGACCTGGTCGTGAGTAGATGACTTCGATAGATGTGGTCCCGAATTGTTGATTTACGGTTTGCTTGGGACTAGGCGGTGGTACCGGTAAGGATTGAGCGGAAACAAAATGCGTGAATCCGAATGCGAGAAGCGTTGTGAGAAAAAAATGTTTCATGAAATTGGTGTTATAATAAGTTCGAAAATAAAGTCAAACGTACAAAAAATGAGTTGAGTTCCCAAGGTAATGGCATGATAAGGATAGAATGAGATTCCGTATTGAACGAATACGAGGGAATGAATATGACATAAACAATTGATTATAAGGTATTAAATTTCACACCGTATGTTTATTTTTGGCTTCCTCAGAAAGTAATTGACCCATTGGGTACCCGACCCCTTGTTTTTTTCTTGGAGGTCGGGGATGTTACCACAAGATTTGGTTTTATATGGAATGTACTGAACAATGCTGGGGAATTGGTTTGTTGTGAGTATGTGCTTTCGCTTTTTTAATTCATTTGTCCGACAGCAAAAAAAGCTAAAATGCCTTACCGAGATTATAGAACGAGAACGAATTTGAGAACGAGTATGGTCGAGATTGAGACCTGGAGTTTTTCATACTCGTTTTCAATCCCATAGGGTTCTGTTTTTATGCTCGTACTTGATGGAAAACGAAAGGGGCGTTTGCCCTGATATCTTTGTAGTATAATGAAGCCGAGCTTTTCATTCAAAAGGGGCGTTAGCCCTGGCATCTAAGAATTTTATTGGGTATTTCGTGAAGTATTGTCTGATATTCTAGTCTTGGCTTGTTAGGATATGGTTTATTGTAATTAAGAGCTTTCGTGATTTTTTTTCTTCTTTTGTCCGGCAACAAAAGAAGCAAAAATGCCTTCCCGGGCAGGCGCCTTCCTGCCCGCGAGGCCTGCATCGGGCAAATGGGCCTCCCGGCGCTAAAAAATTTCAGCCCCCTCGTGCTATGAGATTGCATGTAGGGTATGGCTGAAATTTTAAGGCGCCTTTGCGCCGCTATCAGCCGCACGCCCTTTTGCCCTGCACGCGCTGGCCCAGCAAGGGGACCACAAGATTTCGTGCGAAAAAAAGGAATCTATGATGCGCCGTTTTTTTTTTTGCGGAAGAGATGCAAGCTTTTTAGGAGTTTCAGCCATAATTCCTTGCATATAGAATATAGAATATATCAATACCCTTATAACTCAACAATAGCAAGAGATTGGACTTTCTAATGAATCCCTATATAGCCTATCTCAACACCATTAGAACTCATAATTTCAAGGCTTAACACTTCCTCATTCAATCCTACTTTGGCTGGTATGCCGTTATGTACTCCAAAAGGCTATAAAAATGTATCGCAATCCGAATGTACCAACCCTAACCTCATTTTATTTTCAAAAATCCTGACCGTCTCTATTCTATCCACAGAAAAAAATGTGGAAAGCAACATCGTCAGATAAAAAAAGATTTGGGCGTATTGGGTATTTTGAAGTTGATAACTTATTGCATAGAAAAACAGTTGATACTCCACTTTCGGTCTGGGGAAGTATAGATCTTTGAATGTAATACTTGGGATTTTGATTTTTGGCAGGCGCAATATTTTTCAGGCATGAAGGTCACTAAAGCTTCACATAAATCAACATATAACTCTTAATCAAAAGCTTAAGGAAGAAACTATCGTTTATGGAACACGGATGCAGAGGGTATAAAAAGAAAAAAGTCCGCTTTTGCGGACTTTTTAATACTTGTGGGAGTTGAGGGATTCGAACCCCCGACCCTCTGCTTGTAAGGCAGATGCTCTGAACCAGCTGAGCTAAACTCCCATTGATTTAGGACTGCAAAGGTAGAAGCATTTTTGAAATCCGCAAAACATTTTTTTAAAAATTTCCACAAACTTGAAAAAATCAAATTATTGACTGAATTTAGCACTTTGAAATTCAAACAAAGTCAGAATTGTTAAACACTATCTTGTTCTGGGTGCTCTCTGTAATCGGAATTGCCTCAGGTATCGGTCTTATCACTCACCGTAGCGCGGTGTACAGTGTACTGTTCGCAGTCCTCAATTTCTTTTGCATTGCAGGGCTCTATCTCACACTACAGGCCGAGTTTCTGGCCATCACTCAAATCATCGTCTACGCAGGTGCCATCATGGTGCTCTTTCTTTTCGTAGTCATGTTGCTAAATCTCGGCGATGACCTAACAGGGGCAAAGTTTAACGCCACGAAAGGAATCACCTTTTTAATAGGTTTTGCATTCTTCGCAGAGCTGATTGTTATATTCAAGTCATTTACAGACCAAAGCCCGCTGCATCTGAACAATCCTTACTCGTATGGAACCGTTGAGGTGATTGGCAAAACGCTTATGAATGATTACTTATTCCCATTCGAATTGGTATCTGTAATCTTACTTGCAGCCCTTATGGGCGCTATGGTCATCGCTAAAAAACATAATTAACCGCATGGATCTGCTACACGTTAATCCCTTTATGTACCTCGCCGTTAGCTCTGCACTCTTTACCATTGGTGCACTTGGCGTACTCACTCGCAGAAATGCAATCGTTGTATTTATGTGCGTTGAACTTATGCTCAATGCCGTAAACCTCTCGCTCGTTACGTTTTCTAAAATGCACGACAACCCCTCAGGCTCTATGTTCGTCTTCTTCGTTATGGTGATCGCCGCAGCAGAAGCCGTGGTAGGTCTTGCCATCATTATCGCACTCTTCCGTAACAGACAAGATGTCGATATTAATAACGTCAATATATTTAAGTGGTAGTCAGAAATACAATCTAAATGGAAGCTTTATTACCCCTCATTATCCTCTCCCCTTTCATCGGTGCTGCCATTATTGGTATCTGGGGACTGCTATCACCGGCATTCCGGCATCAGGAAAAACTCATCGGGACAATAGGCACACTCGCAGTGTTCCTCCCTTTTCTCTTGGTGCTGAATACATTTCTAAACTACCAGCATGGGCAGCCTGTAACTTTTGAGTTATTCTCATGGATGGCGACCAAAAACTTCTCAGTCGATTTTTCCTACGTACTCGATGAGGCTTCTTTGCTGATGGGCCTGATTGTTACCGGAATTGGCACCATGATACATGTGTATTCTATTGGCTATATGCATCATGATAAAGGGTTTTACAGATATTTTCTATATCTAAACCTCTTTATCTTCTCCATGAACAATCTGATATTAGGCGATAATCTGCTCGTTCTTTTTCTAGGTTGGGAAGGCGTAGGTGCTTGCTCTTACTTCTTGATCGGTTACTGGTTCGAAGACATGGCCAAAGCGATGGCAGCTCAAAAAGCATTTGTAGCGAATCGTATTGGTGACTTTGCACTTCTGGTGGCTATGTTCATTATATTCAATGCTACAGGAAGTTTAAAATTTGCAGATATTTCTCTGAGTGGCGATGTTGCATTTTGGGTTGCCCTGCTTGTATTTATTGCGGCTACTGGAAAATCAGCTCAAATCCCATTGTACGTTTGGTTGCCAGATGCAATGGCAGGCCCTACACCCGTATCTGCGCTTATCCATGCCGCAACCATGGTAACCTCGGGTATATATCTTATTGCGCGTATGTCAGAGGTATTCCTACAAGTACCCGGTGTGATGGTATTGATAGCAGTAATCGGGGGGCTCACAGCCATTCTTGCCGCATTGATTGCAATCGCACAAAATGATATTAAGAAAGTGCTGGCCTACTCTACCGTGAGCCAATTGGGTTTTATGTTTATGGCACTCGGCGCAGGCGCTTTTTCTACTGCTATTTTCCACGTCATGACGCATGCTTTCTTTAAAGCTTGCCTATTCTTGGGTTCAGGTTCCGTTATTCACGCAATGGCGCATATGCACATCGTTAATGACCCACAAGATATTAGAACCATGGGCAAACTCGGAAAGTATATGCCCTCTACTTCTAAAACCTTCTGGATATCAACCCTTGCCATTGCTGGTATTTTCCCATTGTCAGGATTCTTTTCTAAAGATGAAATCCTCGGCAAGCTCTTCTTTGCAGGACATGAGCATACAATGTATTATGCCGTTTGGGCTGTAGGTATGATCACAGCATTGCTTACTGCTTTTTATATGACGCGTGTTACTTACCTCACTTTTAATGGTAAAAAACGCTTTCCTGAAGAAGGCCATCCACATGAATCATCTCCTTTGATGACCATTCCTTTGTGGATACTTGCAGGCTTAGCAGTAGTTGGTGGATTCTTGGGCTTACCAGCTGTGGTGGGTCATGGTCACTATAATTGGATTGCCGGGCATTGGCTATCCATTGAAGGAGCACCTGTAATCATTGATAGGATACTACATGCGCCAATTGAAACCGAATGGATTCTGATTATCGTTTCCTTCTTACTGGCAATTGCTGGCGTTGCATTCGCATTCTCATTTTATAAAAAATATGACCTTCAGGGAGACCTGAAAGTAAAATCTTTCTTTGGCAGCATGTATCGCCTGATGGAAAACAAATTTTTCATTGACGAATTCTACAATTGGGCAATTATCAGACCCTTTGTTTGGCTTGGCAACTTTGCGGTTATGTCCTTTGATAAAAACATTATCGATGGTATTGTGAATGGTGCAGGCTACGCCACAACCGCTACAGCGGGTATTTTCAGACAATTACAAAGCGGATTAGTACAGAAATATGCCATGCTTATGTTTTTGGCAATTGTTGTACTTTTGGGCTACGTTATGTTGGGCTAAGCCTTTTGATACATTATAAAGAGCCGGGCCTAGGTCCGGTTTTTTTATTTGGGCGAGCCCCGAATCGGCGTACGCCTCTCGGGGCCGGGCCATCCCCTCTCAAGTCCGGCATCAGCCTAAGGGCTGTGCCGTCCTTTCCGGTACTGTCCCTCTCGCTTATCATGCACCCAAGGTGCATCTTCGTCTGCTGCAAACGTGGGTCTGCTACAAACCGGGATTTGCTACACATTATCGACATAAAAAAAAGGCAGACAAGTGTACACCTGTCTGCCTTTGCTAAATACTATCAGAAATTAATTGCTGGATGAATCCACTTTCAATTTCTTACCTGGAAAATCCATTTGCTCTAATTTGCTGAGATTCTTTCTGGAAGTTAAGGGCAATTTGCACTCAGTCTTCTCAGCATGAATTCTCAAGTCTCTAATCTCACGCTCTGGCACTCCCATAGTGAAAGACAATATGCGTAAGATTTGCTTCTTACCCATACCATCATGAAGACCAAGGTTCAAGCCTAAGCGAAACATTGCTTCTTGTGGCTCACGACCACGGCGATCACCATACGATTCACGGCTACTGGATCTGTCTCTATCATAGCCACCTCTTGAATCAGAAGAACGGCCACGGCTATCACCACGGCTATCACCACGGCTATCGCCTCTGGAGTTGCTGCTACGCTCACGGCTACCACGATCACGGTCGCCACCACGACTACCGCGGTCACGATCACGATCACCGCCACGGCTGCCTCTACCCTCTTCACGATCATCACTACGACGATTCTTGCTTTCTGATTGGCTTAAACGATCCTGATCTAGGAACTTACCGAATTGCTGCTCTACCAAATTCATGACCAATTGCTCATGACTCATTTGAGATAAAAAAGCATGCATGTCTTCTTTCAAATCATCCCAACGCTCAGGATGTACCGTCATGGAAGCCAAGCCGGAGAAATATCCTTGCACACGCTTGCGAATCACTTCTTCAGCGGAAGGAGGTAAATCTGTGGCAAAAATAGCACCCGTCAATTTTTCAGCCTTACGAACCAAATCGGAGCGGCTACGAGATGCTAGAATCAAAGAGATTCCTTTTTTACCAGCTCTTGCAGTACGACCGGAACGGTGAATGTAAACTTCTGGATCATCCGGAAGTGAATGGTGAATTACGTGCGTTAAATCCTGTACGTCAATACCACGTGCTGCAACATCCGTTGCTACCAGAATATTAACAGTTTTGTTACGGAATCTCAACATCACTTTATCACGCTGCGCTTGGCTTAAATCGCCATGTAAAGAATCTGCGGCATAGCCTTGACGCATGAGCTGATCCGCTAATTCCTGCGCATCATTACGAGTCCTTGTAAAGATGATACCATAAATGGCAGGATCAGAATCCATCAATCTTGTGATTAATGCTTTCTTTTCATCCTGACGACACCACCAGATTTTATGTTCAATACGCTCAGCCGATTGATTAAGATTACCGATCTTAATTTCTTTTGGCTCATGCATAAACTTCTTGCTAAGATGCTTGATTTCAGTCGGCATTGTGGCTGAGAACAACCAAATTTCGCGACCTTCTTCAGGCAAGTAACCCATGATTTTATCCAAATCATCACGGAAGCCCATGTTCATCATTTCATCAGCCTCATCCAAAACCAATGTTTTGATTTGGTCAGTTTTTACTTTACCTTGTTTCAGGTGATCCATTAAACGACCTGGGGTAGCCACAATAATATGTGGACCTCTACGTAGCTCTTGCTCTTGCTTGTCGTAACCAGTACCACCATAAATTGTACTGATGCGAATATTATCCATATTCAATGAAAACTTCTGAAGTTCTCTTGAGGTTTGAATACATAATTCGCGGGTTGGGCATAAAATCAATGCCAAAGGACCTTTTTGAATATCTCCGATACGCTCAAGTAAAGGGATACCAAATGCCGCTGTTTTGCCTGTTCCGGTTTGGGCTAACGCAATTAAATCTGACTTGCCGGCAAGCAGGTGGGGGATGACACGTTGCTGAATAGGCGTAGGTGTCTCGTAACCAGCATTATCTAATGCCAGTACTAGGGGTACAGAAAGACCCCATTCGTGAAAATTTTCCAAGTAATTATGGATTATGTGATACTTAATTTGCAGCCACGCTGACCGAACGAAACTTATTCTGAGCGCTGCCTGTGTCCATCCGGTCTGTGCCGGAGACTGTTTTATAAAAAAACCCGTGGCATTGCTGAATCAGGTCCAAAAGGCAAACCTAAAGTTGCAAAACTTGCACAAAGGTACACTT
>Ga0247843_1009998_pt1 | contig 10269 bp, 10 predicted proteins | sample LaCruzMarch2017__FD_192420 | JGI IMG/M metagenome (GOLD analysis project Ga0247843, IMG submission 192420) | Freshwater microbial communities from meromictic Lake La Cruz, Castile-La Mancha, Spain - LaCruzMarch2017_8m | ecosystem: Environmental > Aquatic > Freshwater > Lake | place: Spain...
GTTTGTCAGACTTCTTCTTCGACTTGTACATTGCCATCATGGGAACGTCGTCGTCAACGGGTGTTTCCAGCTTGGAACTGCCTTCAGAAGGTGGTAATGCTTCTTTGTCACTTGGATTTGGCTGGGCACCAAAGGCGGCATTCAAGGCGTTGGAATCATCATGAATGACGCGAGATTGGTGGTAAGCCATCATCCCTGCCTGCTGGTACTGATGATGACGATGCGCCATGGCGAGATGCTCTGCGTGGTTGAGAGCTGGGTAAGGGATCATGCTGTCAGGATAAGCGCCAAGATGAGGATGAACGCCATGGGCCAAACGATGGGTAGCCGGGTCAGACATCCTTTGCCTTAGAAGCTGCGGCAATCCCGGGGGTGGAATGAGATGCGGCGTACCTACCATCATTCCGTTCATTCCTGGCATACCAAGGCTGTTGGCACTAATTTCAGCAATGCTATTGATAAAATAATCGTAGACCAATTATTGGAGGTGAGTATGAATGATTGTCAATGATACTAATGAAAATAACAGATGGATGACAAAAAGAGAATCGACGTACCATCCTGTGATACGTCGGTGCAGATCGAGCGTAATCTCATTTGTCGCCCTTGCACAACGTTCCTGAATACTCCTCAACACTGTCATGGTTGCATCGACGACATTCGGATCGTTTCCTTCTCGCTGAATTACTGCAAGTGCTGGTCCGATTTCGGGGACGCGATTCACGACTGCATAAAGAAAACGTGTGATGGCATTATTATCGTCCATGGGGGCGGCAGCGTTTGCATTTACGTCCAAAGGATGACCGGGCAATCGATTGGACGGAATGACAGAGTCTCCGTTTCCACGAGCACCACCACCATCGCCATTTCCACTATTGTTATCATTACTGGGTGGGAGAGGATTCCCCTCCATATCCACCTCATTACCATTGTTAAAGTATCGCAGACGTTGTCCCGATCCTCCCCCTCCTACCGACGGAGGGTACGTGACACTAATGGCAGTCGCTGCCTGCCTGTGATGGATGCCATCGTTACCATTATCGACAGCTGGCTGCTGTTCCCCAAGCCTGACAGATTCAACCCTTCTAGCAATTGCGGCGTCGAGGTAAGCTTGATTGATGAGAGCTTCGTCGCCACCAGCCCTGTCAGGAAGACGTGCCAAAGAGGCAAGTGCGGCACGAGCTGCCCCCCGATGCTGAAATCGTGAGAGGCCTGCACCTACGCCTCCTCCAATTTCACCACCATTGAGAAGAATGTGGGCATCCATTAACTGACGCTCGAAAAGGGAGTCGTTAGAGGGGATTCCAGCGCCGACTCGACTGCCCACTACGAGGCCCAATCCATCACGAAGTCGGATAAGTTCCTCATAACTCATAATATGCTTGTTTTGTAAGAGATGTGAGAGTCCTCCATTCTGTTGGAGATGATGCTGCTGCTCGGCAGCATCACCAGCTGACCCCGCACCAGCTCCAAAATGTTGTGGCGGCTGTTGTTGATGAAGCAGTTGTTGGTGAAGCTCTTGATTATGCTGTAACCTGACGGCCTCCTCCTCAAGAGCATGTCGGTACCGCTCACGAAGTGCCACAGCCTCAGCAAGCTGGTGATTGTGGGCGTAGGAGGACCCGTCACCTGATAATGCTGCGGCTCGGCTGGCGAGGAGGTTGATCCCTCCCAGCCCTATTCCTCCTGTTCCTCCTCCCCAAGAAGCCGCACGAGCAACAGCCTGCTGATGCTGCTGCTCACCCACAAGTTGTTCTCGTAGACGATGCTCCTGAACTTGAACTTCCTGCTGGGCCATAATCCGCTCGATCGAATTGGTGAGATTCAAATTATGGTTCCTCTGGGTGATGGCTTGCTGTTGCTGGGCCGAGGCTTGATACTGCAAAGCCTGTTGGTTGTTCTGCTGCTGCTGTTGCTGCGCTGAGACTTGGTCCTGTAAGGCCCGAGCGGCAACTTCGTTCGTGAGAACTCGACTGTGTGCGTCGCGTAGACGTAAGAGCTCCGTCGTCGTATCCCCACCGCCTTGAAGATGGGCCGGTATAGCAGCGCTTGCGGGATAAGGAGCCCCAGCAGCAGCAGCTGATAAGAGAGACTCTTCAACGCCGTAACCATAATGCCCGCCAAGGATAGCGTCGGCGTATCGTCGGTACGGCGCAGTGGCTGCCGAAATGAGACTGCCGGCGGCAGGAGTGGCATACACACCACCCAGCGGAGGCATCGGTGGAGGCGGATGATTATTCATAAATAGAATGTTCAACTCCAACTGGATGTCGCCACTGCAGGATATGATACGGTGCACCCACCCAGGTTTCGTGCGAATCCCGGCGGTGATGAGACGGAATAGAAACCTTCTCAGATTGATTTTTCCAGGACTCCTTTTTCGCAGATGATCTTCGGAAGACAGATGATATTCGGAGAGACTTCAAGCAAGACATTATCTCTCGTGATTTCGAAGTGAGAAAGAATCATTTAATGATGATCAGAAAGATTCTCGGAAGAAAACGTGTTTATGTTAGGGTAAGGGTTAGGGGAAAGCACTCTTTTGGCTTCCCACTTGGCTAGGTAAGTACTACTTCCCCCTGGATTTTCTCTCGAGGGGGAAGCCAAAAGAGGACAATCCACGAACCGGAAGGGAGAAATGAGTCGCGCTTCTCATCAATAAGCAAAAAATAGTAAAAGAAATCTAAACGTCACTACCGTTAAGTATTTTTTGTCATTATTCGGACGAATCGTGTTTCTATTTGGACAAAAAAAACAAACAAACTGTTCGGGCCTTCGGACGCTGTGTCCAAAACGACTCCTCGTAGTCTCTCTCTTCTCCTGAGAAGTCTCGGTCTCGGTCTAGAGGGATCAGCATTCCTGACAAGATGATGTATGTAAATTTTAGAATTTTCCGAACTACCATTGTCTAAATATCATCAGGTACAGTTCAACATTATTCATAAAACAACCATTGTCTAAACAATAAGTGAAAGTGAATCATTTTCACAGACTCCAAAAGGTATTTATCTTACAATTTATAATTATTAAGATCTCTCAAGACAACATTGACTTAATATCCTGATAGTTTTTGTATTTGAAGCATATCCCACCCATCTACCCATGAATATCATTTCCCATCAAGAGATACGATTATATAATTGTCTTCAATTCAATCCCAGCTTTCAATGTCAGCCATAAAATTCATTGCCGATGTCGAGTGGGATATCTCTTGGGGAACAGTAAGGTTGGAATACATTGTAGTAAACATCATCGTTGGCTTGATAGTAGTAACAGTAGTATCCGATTTGGAAACAAACGTAGTACCACCTCCAGTACTACTCGTTTCAAAATTGTTATGAGCACTGCTACCATCCTCATCAGAGAATATAACGGGAACGACATCATTGCCAACACCAACACCATCACTAGCAGAAGTAGTGGTTTTCATTACTGTCATCGACTCACTTTCTTCTGCTTCTTGCAACATTGTATGATCCGTGGACAAATCACCAAGAATGCCCGTAAGGTCCCAAGGACAGAATTCACCAAGGTTCCAATCGCGACATGCAGAGCATAGAGCACAGGGTTGAATGGAGTGATTCTAGTTAGAGAAGAGGTTGTGTGTGGTGCGTGTGTGTACGTAATAATGAATGCAAAAAAAACGTGAGAATGATTGAGGGGTAATGGATGAGAGATACAAACACACACAAACAAAGATGTATGATTCTGGGTACAGCTGAAATATAACATAAACGTACCTTCGGATCAGTAGTACAGCTATGGTGCAAGATACTGCTACAAATGTGCTTCTGCTGCTGATGATGACGATCGTTGGTAGTGATGGTATCGTCGATATCCAATGGATTGAAGGAATAATCCATATCGATCATATTCATTACCTGTTGATGTGCCGTTCGTAGTTCAACATTAGATGATGATGATGATGATTCCATGACATCCAACGAAGAATAATAGCTACTACTATCGAATAATGGAATCGAAACTTCTGTCGAGGTAACAACATGTCGATCATCGTCAATATCATCACCACTCTCTTCCTCAGTACCACTTCCTCGTCCTGATCCACTTTCATTGGATACGACACTTGTGCCGCTACGATTTGTTGTTGTACCATTTACCCATGACATATTCATCTTCATATCGTCTCGTAAAGAAGGTAGGTAGGAAGGTGCTGTCGTTGTTGGTGGCAGTAGCATGGTAGCGGTAGGTGTGGGAGTAATGATCGTCATCCCGTCGGTAATACTACTACTACTACTATTACTATTCCTCGTCTTTTTGGCAAAGGGGAGTAGTAAGCCGTCGTCGTCGTTGTCGTTATTGGAATTTCTCTTTTTCGTACTCCGTGTTGTCGTCGACGATTGCCTCTTGTTGTTACTCGTGTTATTCCCCAGCTCCTCAGGTGATGACGACCTGATTAGTAGTACGTTGCGATTATTCCCATCACCACCACCACCACAACCGCCACCAGCAGAGGCTTCAATTGTTGTGATCGTTCGTGTTTCCTCTCCGCCATCACCACCAACAATGTCACCTTCTTGCCTTCGACGTAATTCCTCAACCTTGGGTTTCCAATAACGTTTACGATTATTCACAAACCAATTAGTCAGCTGCTTTAGTACTATACCAGTCTCATTCATAATGTGAACCTTCTCCTCCTCGGTGGGGTAGGGATGATCGACATGTTCGGGGCTCATCATCCAATTTTTTAAGTATTCTACTGCATGTGCGGAGAGTGCCGTCTTCTTCTTGTTGTTGGACGACGACGACGACGATGCTGATGACGACGATGTCGACGAGGAGGTACCATTATTGCTGCTGCTAACACCGCTACTGCTGTAGTCACTTCCGGCATCGCTTCCAGTACCAGTAAACCCAATACTAGTGAGTGATGATGCACTTAGTGCAGAAGCAGCGTTGATCGTAGGCCTTGAGAGGCTGTGGGAAGCTGCTGCTGGGAGGAGGAGGCTGCTGCTGACGATGGAGTCAGACGACGGTGGCTTATGGTCGACAAACGCCAATGTGACAGAAGAAGCCGCAGTCGTCGTAGTTGTTGACTTCTTCTTGTCCTCCATACTACTTTGGTAGCCAGAACAGTGACTCCCACTACTACCGCCGCTAGTGAAATCATCGGGTATAATCATCGGTTCACCTCGAGCAGCAGCCGAAACAATGGCCCTGGCTGACAGCGCCGCCTTACGACGCACACGCTGAACTTGTTGTGGGACCGCTGAGGTTGCGGAGTTGCGCGTAAGGATACCGTCCATACTTTTCGGCGCGACTGCTCGAAGGTGAAGCTACTCGAAGGTGAAGGTGTTGGAAGATCAAAGTCTGGCGAAGACGTGAATGTTCAGGGTTGAGAGAGACGACTCCGTTTCGTTTGGCTCCGTTGGATAGGTGGTTGGCTCCTTGTCAATCGCAAGGTTGGGATTCTATAGAAGTGGAAAGAAGCGTGAGTGAAAGAGTTAAGGACAAACGACTTGATGCAACACGCTGAGACACGGCCCGAATCACAACAGTCCATAACAACACCACACTCCAGCAAGGGCTCTGACACCGATCTCTCCGGATCGATCTATTACCACCGCTGCTGGATCCAGTAACTGAACGGAGACGTGCCCCTCTATACCGCGAAAGAAGAGCCTGAGTAACGCACCTTATTATATTGCCAGAGCAGCAACTAAAGGTACGCTCCGTTATAATATCTACAACGAACAGTTAAGGTATAGAGCTGTAGTAGTAGTATCCGCGATCAGTTCGGAAATGTCACGCCGTGTTGTCCATGTTGACCCCGACCCCACCAACGCGGTTCTTCCTTCTTCACTATGATTGTGCAAAAGCAGGAGGCGCCTGCTGGCCAAAGTTCAAACCACCTGTTTCGTATGTAGGGCTGTTATTCCCTTGGTAGGGCTAATTGTAATGACAATTGAAGGCAAAGATTCTCCACCGTTTACGGAACACTATTGTTTTTGGTTGGACACAACTCACTATTAGTTTTGTGTGACGTCAGATTACGTACTACCTCTGACGGCATGGGAGAAAAGAAATAGACTTTCTTCCTTCACGGGATGTCTCTGGCCATTATTTACGTACCATGACACACCAACCACAGACCACCAATACGATGATGATGACGCTCACTGAGGAACAGGTTCGTAGGATGGAGGCAAATCGAAAACGTGCGTTAGAGATACAGCAGCAAAGGAAGGAGAAGATGTTGCTTAGCAGTAGTAGCAGCAGTAACGATGAGGTGGCGTTAGTAGTAGAGCGAGAGAAAGCAGAAGTTGCAATGACCGATGCCAATGACGGCGGGAATTACAACATTCGCAGCACAAGCGTCTTTGACGATGGTGGCTTTGTTAGAAGCTGCAGTGGTGGTGGTCCGTCCATCGAGAAAGAAGTGGAATTGCAATGTAATAAGCGAGCGAGACTGTCAAATGATGTCTCTGACATTAATGATACTGAAACAAAAAATCAGCAGCAGCAGCAGCAGCAGACTCGAGTAGGGAGCAGCGTCAAGGACGAGAATGTTGATAATGAGGATGATAATATATCACTTGAGGAATTTGAAATGAATGCATCCCCCTACATATCACAAACCGAGGCACAACGTTTATACTGCGTACCGCTCGGTACATTAGCCGTGTGTACATATATAGAAAAACCAAATCCACGAAGCAAATCATTTACACCAATGAAATTATATAATAGGAGCGAGGTACGACAACGTGCACATGTACGGTATGGTGGCAAGGCTGGATTGATTGCGGAACGTGAACGTCGGAAGAAGAATAGATCAGACAAAGATTTAGATGAAATGAAGAATATATTTGGCTAAAATTACTTACTAAGAGAGGAACTTTTCTTGGGTGAGTACAAGACAAAGTAATCGAAAGATGGGAGGCAATGCATGGGGGGGGGACACTGCATTTGGATCTCAATTGCAGTTGTACTACAAGGTGAGTGACTCTACCAAAAGAAGGTTTTATCAAAAGAAAAAAAGCATGGTCCGCGAAAGGTCTCGACAAAAGTTCCAAGTCCGAGGATCCGATACTGCCGTGCAATAGTAGCCACACATACGCACACAATATCGAAGCCATTCGCTACGAGTGTGGTTGAATGGATGGGGTGAAACGAAACGATTACACGATCAAAAACAAAAGTACTAGCCCTCAATATTTTATATGATATTGAGATTGTCTCAGTTCGGGAGACGTGATCAAAGCCCCTCAAAGCATTAGTGTTTACATTGATTCTTTATACAAAAACGAAGGAGAAAATATCAATCGTTTCGTTTCATTCTTTTTCCTTTGATCATATCCCAAAACTCATAGCGCTGGCGCTTTTTGTCTACGATATTAACTTGTGTGTGTGTGAAAGTGATATCTAATGCTGCCTTTTTGAAAGATTAACAATTCAGCAATTATCATCACTTACATATCATCTCTTGTCTTATTTCTCCCTTTACAGATTGAGGAGACAGCATACATACTTTTTGGTATCATGCTGGTTGCTGAGCCTATAAATGAATTTCAGTAAGAGCAATCTACGATAATTAATAGGTGGGCGGTGGTCATCGTTGCCGTAGAGGAGACTAGTTCGTTGTTCGGATGGAAAAAAATTGGGTAAGACAGTGAGAACAAAATGTATTGGAGTCATTGTGAAATCATAACGTCACTAAGTATTCATTTTTCACTTGCCCCATCCCATACTACTAATGGCCTGTTTACGTACCTGTGAAATGATTTTCAGTAAGAGCAATCTACGATAATTAATAGGTGGGCGGTGGTCATCATTACCGTAGAGGAGACTAGTTCGTTGTTCGGATGGAAAAAAATTGGGTAAGACAGTGAGAACAAAATGTATTGGAGTAACATCAACGTGCTATACATTCATTATCCTATAATATAAACACACACACACCCCCACTTCACCTCCTCTCTCTCTCTCTTCTCCCTTCACATCAAACATTGTCATTTTCTCTCCCCCCCCCGCCCCCCCTCCCCATCCCTCTAATCATTGTGAAATCATAATGCCACACCGAGTATTCATTTTTCTTCACTTGCCCCATCCCATACTGCTAATGGCCTGTTTACGCACCTGCGAATTAATCTGCGCCTGTATTCGCGCATCCTCCTCGGCGGCAATATCCTCGCGTAATTTTCTATATCCCGGATACATGCACAATACGTAGGTATTGAATGTCGCCACGACGCCCAATACGATCGCCGTTGCCCTGCCCAATATACTCTGATAGCTCCAACACACGCTCGCCATTAGTACGTAAAATAACATGCGATATATCGAATGGAAGAGGAAACCAAAGTTTATGGCAATGACGCGACGTAATATTTTTAACTGCGTTTCGAGACAACAGATTAGTATACCGCCACACGTGGCATATATGGCAGTTACCCATATGGATATATGTGGCAGGCCTACCAATTGGAGAATCTATTATGGCAGGCGTGAGGGGGAAATGGGGGGGGAGGAGGGAGGATGATTAATGGTAAATCGACGGGGGATGTAGAAGTGAAATATTGTGTAACAAAATAAACAACAAAAAGCGCGATAATACCATGGCTCCGCTTGCTTTCCCCACACCCAGTGTGTGTGCGGCGTCTTGCACAGCAACAAAAGTACGTCTTCCTTTTATATTCCTGAACGAACAAATAAAACCACTTACCGACGTAGTAATAAGCAATGCCGCCGCGGCCATATTCACCAATCGCATGAATAATATTAGCTTGGGTAAATCCGCCTCTCCTGCCAGCACCTGACTCGTACTTAACGGCGCCGCTGGAGCGGTGGGGGTAGTTGCAGCATCGGTGGCCTTCTTTTTACCCCCAAATTTGGATAAAAACCTATTCTCCTTGGGTGTCGTCGACAGGAAGGTGCTTGCTGAGGCATTGTCCAGGCCAGTCCGTGCAGCGGCGCTTGCAGTTGGCGCATCGTCCTCGCTCATCAAGGACGAGGGCGCGGCAGATGTGGCGGCTGCCTTCTTGGCGTCGCCGCCCTCGAGCCACGCGGGCGATTCGCCGTCCATCGTCGCGTGCGCCGTGCCGATGAAATAATGGACAATGAGAGTCGACTCATTTCAAACGCACGCCACGAGGACGACAAATGACGGCAAGCTGCTGCGCCGACTGCGGCAAGAAGGAGGGAGAGGGTGGCGACATCAATCTCAAGACATGCAAGTCGTGTATGGGCGTCAAGTATTGTAACGCCGTCTGCCAGAGGAAGCATTGGGCGACGCATAAAAAACAATGTAAACTACGTGCCGCCGAACTACGCGATGAGGCGCTGTTCAAGGACCCACCGCCCAAGGAGGACTGTCCCATCTGCTTTTTACCCATGCCACTAAATTTGATAAGCTGTGTCTCACTTCCACCCGCAACTGTATCGTCAGTGCCAATCCACGATTACGCTATCGCTAATAAGGAGTTGGCAAAAGAGGGCATGGAAGAATATTTTGTATGTTGCGGAAAAAGTGTTTGTAAAGGGTGAATACACTCCTGTCGTGAGTCAGGCGCTAGGAAGTGTCCCTTTTGCAATGCCGACCGATGTAGCAAAACAAACGAAGAGATGGCTGACGAAATAATGAAGCGGGTGGAGGCAAATGATCCTGCTTCGATTTATTTTCTGGCTAATTCTTATCACAACGGATTAAACGGTTATCAGCAGGATCTCACGAAGGCAATGGAACTATATGCTAGGGCAACAGACCTCGGTTTTAATAAGGCGCATAGTCTCTTGGGTAACATTTATCATGAAGGGGGAGATTTGAAGAAGGCCAAATTCCACTTCGGGGCTGCGGCTATGGCAGGTCATGAATTTGCAAGGTACAATCTTGGAATCTTGGAGGCTAAGTCCGGAAAGATGGAACAAGCTGTGAAACATTGGACGATTGCAGCATCAGCTGGGGATTATGATGCCATGCATGAATTGAGATTATCATTTGAGGAAGGATCTGTTAGTAAGGAATCAATCAACTCAACTTTGGCAGCATACAATAATTCTTGTGTCGAAATGAGAAGTGAAGCAAGAGACGCTTGCATCCGTGCCATAACCGAATAATCCATTTACAAAAGGAATAACACCAAAGAGAATCATTGTGTCGATGTATGCAGTCTGTCACTATTGTATCACTCTGCTTAGTAATATCACAATTTTCATTGAATTTAATGCGCTTGGACACAGCATTTTAGGCAAAGTCCGCAGGCGGGGAGCCTTTTTCCTACTTTCGGACTTCAGGACTTTGTGTAATAT
>Ga0247843_1010000_pt1 | contig 10267 bp, 5 predicted proteins | sample LaCruzMarch2017__FD_192420 | JGI IMG/M metagenome (GOLD analysis project Ga0247843, IMG submission 192420) | Freshwater microbial communities from meromictic Lake La Cruz, Castile-La Mancha, Spain - LaCruzMarch2017_8m | ecosystem: Environmental > Aquatic > Freshwater > Lake | place: Spain...
TCCCTGATGCAGGTGGAACTGTAGCGTTTTCTGAAAACGTATTAGCACTTGCTGGTGGCACCATGACTGGTGCAATTGCAATGGGTACAAACAAGATTACAGGTCTTGGAACACCAACAGATGCAACAGATGCAGCAACAAAGGCTTATGTAGATTCAGCAGCACAAGGTATTGACTGGAAAGCATCAGTACGTGCAGCAACAACTTCTAACGTAACACTTGCTTCTGATTTAGAAAATGGAGATACTCTTGATGGAGTAACTCTTGCAACTGGAGATCGTGTTCTTGTTAAGAATCAGTCAACTGGTTCACAAAACGGTATCTATGTAGTTAAATCCTCTGGTGCCCCAGATCGTTCAACTGATGCAGACCTAGCAGCAGAACTTACTTCAAATTTTGCGGTATTCGTAGAAGAAGGAACTGTAAACGCTGATCAAGGTTATGTATTAACTAACGATGGCGTAATCACAGTTGGAACTACAGCACTTACATTTACTCAGTTTACTGGTTTAGGCCAAATCATTGCTGGTACAGGATTAGACAAGACTGGAAACACTCTTGATATTGATTCAACTGTAACAACAAATGATGGAACTCAAACCCTTACTAACAAAACTATTAATGGTTCAAGTAATACCATTACGAATGTTTCATTAAGCACTGGAGTTACAGGAACACTTCCTGTTGCTAACGGTGGTACTGGAATTACATCACTTGGAACAGGAATTGCAACATTCCTTGAAACACCATCTTCTGCAAACCTTGCAGCAGCATTAACTGATGAATCAGGATCTTCAACAGTAGCGTTTACTAATAGTCCAACTTTTGTTACACCAACTCTTGGTGCAGCAGTTGCTACAAGTATTGCTTTTGCAGATGCTCTTATCAGTACCGCCACTTCAAGCATTACAACAACAAGTGCAACTGTAGTAGATTCATGGTCAGCAACCACATATTCAAGTGCTAAGTATTTAGTACAAATGAAAAAAGGTACAGAGGTACAAACACTAGAAGTTCTAGTAAACGTAGATGGAAGTAACAACGTTGCTATCACAGAGTACGCAGATGTAATTAACGCAGCAGCCTCTTTAGGAACAACTGATGCAGATTACTCAGGCGGAAATGTTCGTCTACTTGTAACAGCATCAGATACAACTACAGTAAAGGTTCACAAAACGCTTATTGAAGCGTAATGTGGGCTGAAGGGATAAGTGAACTTCAGTGGCAACAACTAACAAAGACTTTGTCGTTAAGGCAGGACTTAAGGTTGCTACTGGAGTTACTTTCCCAGACAGTACCGTTCAAAGTACAGCCTCTTTAACTGTTGGTAGTACTTTTCCTGCCTCTGCATCTAATGGTCAGTTATTTTTATATACCGTGACCGAAAGAATTTATTATTATTTAAATAGTCAATGGAATGCTCTAGCCAGTTATTTAGATGCTCAATCAGAGTATGACGGTAATGGAATTACCTATCCAACGCTATTTGCAACATTAGACGGCGGCACCGTAAGTTCAACTTATACCGCTTTACCAGCAGCAGATGGCGGTACTCCAAGTGAACAATTCTGATATAATAAAAGTTGGAGGATTAATAAGTGGCAACTAGAATTCAACTCCGCAGAGGAACTGCAACGCAATGGACAACAGCAAACACAGTCCTTGAGGCTGGAGAAATTGGCTGGGAGTCCAATACTAATAAATTTAAAATTGGTGATGGCACTACTGAGTGGGATGATTTAACATACTTTTTAGATGCAACAGATACAGGGTTTGATGCTGATGACTACATTTTAACAACAGCAAGAGACACAGCAAATGGAGTTGCAGCACTTAATGCTGACATTAACGTTCTTACAAAAACAGGAGTTGTATTTGAAGGTGCTACTGCTAATGATTTTGAAACCAGTCTTTTAGTAACAGATCCTACCGCAGATAGAACAATTACCTTACCAGATGCTACAGGAACAGTTCAACTTAGAGTTACAGATGTTGATGATACTGAAATTGGATATCTTAATGGAGTTACTTCATTAATTCAAACACAGTTAGATGGCAAAGTAGATGAGTCTTTATTTGATGCAAAAGGAGATCTTTTAGTTGGATCTGCAGACAATACTCCAGCAAAACTAACCGTTGGAACAAACGGATATATTCTTACAGCAAATACCTCAGCAACAAATGGTATAGAGTGGGCTGCTGCTCCTGCTGGGTACTCTCCACCAACGCTTGGATCTACTCAGATAGGCTCTGGCTCAACTGTAACAACAATTGCAGGACTTACACTTTCAACTCCAACACTTTCAGGAATTACAGTTTCAGATGGCTCAATAGTATTTGAAGGCGCTACTGCAAATGACCATGAAACAACTTTTGCTATTACAGATCCTACAGCAGACAGAACAATCACATTCCCAGATGCTACAGGAACCGTTGCTTTAGCAGCAAACGTAGCAGCACTTTCAGGAGCAACTTTTACAGGGGCGGTATCAGGAACAAGCCTTACACTTTCAGGAGACCTAACAGTTAATGGAACAACTACAACCATTAACTCAACAACTTTAACCGTAGATGATATTAACATTACTTTAGGACAAGGCAACACATCAGATGCATCAGCAAATGGTGGCGGTATAACATTAGAAGCAGCCACAAACAAGACCTTTACATGGATAGACGCTACAGATGCTTGGACATCTTCAGAGCACATGAACTTAGTTACTGGCAAGTCTTATAAGATTAATGGAACATCAATTACCGCAGCAATTCCCGCAGGCCTTACGTGGGAAGAAGTTAAGAATGGTAAGCCTGGTCTAGTAATTAGTTAGACTGCTTTACAAAACACAAAGTGCTTAACCCTAAAGTAAAGATTTACTTTATTATTTACGTGTAAAATTTTGTTTTAATTTTGTGATATACTAAGACTACTTTACGATTAGTAAAGCGCTAATAGTATTTTTTAATAGAGAGTTGGAAAAATCAATGTCAGATATCTTTTCTTTTCGTTTGTCGGATGAGTTTGTAAACAAATATGCTACAGTTCCAGCACCATTTGGCTTTACAGACGCAGGATCTAACTCGTTAGGAGAGATCACGTTTATACGAACATACTCTCGTATGAAAGAAGACGGAACAAAAGAAAGATGGCATGAGGTTTGCAAGCGGGTAATTGAAGGAATGTACTCAGTACAAAAAAACCACGCTAAAGATAATCGTCTGCCGTGGAACGATAACAAGAGTCAAAAGTCTGCTCAAGAGGCTTATCAAAGAATGTTTGAATTAAAATGGACTCCCCCAGGTCGTGGTCTATGGGCATTTGGAACTCCTATGACTATGGAGAAGCGCAACTCTGCATCCCTGCAAAATTGTGCTATGGTTTCTACTCGTGATATTGATCGCAATGATCCAGGAGCCTTGTTTGCTTGGGTAATGGATGCATTAATGCTGGGTATTGGTGTTGGCTTTGATACCGTTGGTCAAGACAAAGAAATCCCTATTAATGCTCCAACAGAGCCAGAAAATGTATGGGAAATTCCAGACACTCGTGAAGGTTGGGTAGACTCTGTAAGAATGATTTTAAACTCATACCTACGCCCTAATCAGGCTATACAGAAGTTTAACTATGACCTTATCCGTCCCCTAGGTGCCCCTATAAAAGGCTTTGGAGGGGTTGCTAGCGGTCCAGAACCACTTATTGCACTACATAGTAAGATAGACACAGTTATTGGCGGTAGAGTGGGAGAAAAACTTGATTCTCGTGCAATAGTAGACATTGTAAATCTTATTGGCACATGCGTTGTTTCTGGAAATGTTCGTCGTTCTGCTACTTTGGCTTTAGGATTACCAGAAGATGAAGATTTTATTAATTTAAAAAATGCAGAGGTTTTTCCAGATAGAAACTCATTTGATTCAGAAAAACCAGGATGGGCATGGATGTCTAATAATTCTATTGCTGCTGAGGTTGGAACAAAATATGAAGATTATGTTGACTTAATTTCAAACAATGGAGAGCCAGGATTTATTTGGCTAGATGTTGCTAGAGATTATGGAAGGTTAGCAGACGCTCCAGACTATAAAGATTCTCGTGTTATGGGATTTAATCCGTGTGCTGAACAACCATTAGAATCTTATGAACTTTGCACTCTTGTAGAGGTTCACTTAAACAGACATGACGATAAAGAAGACTTTTTACGTACATTAAAATTTGCTTACTTATACGGAAAAACCGTTACACTTATGCCAACACATTGGCAAACCACAAATGGAATTATGCAACGTAATCGTCGTATTGGAACATCTTTAACTGGCATTGCATCATTTGCAGACACAAAGGGCATGCCAGTAATTCGTGAGTGGATGGACGAGGGGTATAAAAAAATTCGTTCATATGATCACACATACTCAGAATGGTTATGTGTACGTGAGTCAATTCGTGTAACTACCGTCAAACCTTCTGGCTCTGTATCATTACTTTCTGGAGCAACTCCTGGAGTTCATTGGGGTCCTGGAGGAGCATTTTATCTTCGTGCTATAAGGTTTGGAAATACAGACCCAATGCTTTATTTATTTAAATCGGCAGGGTATAAAATTGAAGCAGACCTAGTATCTGCAAACACTTCAGTAGTATATTTCCCAGTAGCATCTGGACATCCAAGATCTGAGAAAGATGTAAGTCTTTTTGAAAAGATTGGTTTGGCTGCTACCGCTCAAAAGTATTGGTCTGACAATGGCGTATCTGTAACTCTTTCATTTGATAAAGAGTCAGAGACCAAGCATATTGCTCCAGCACTTCATATGTATGAGGGTCAGTTAAAGGCAGTTTCGTTTTTGCCAATGGGCAATAAAACGTACCCGCAACAACCTTACAGTCAAATAACAAGAGAAGAATATAATGCCTATGTTGGAACAATTGGCAAAATTGATTGGTCTGCTATTTATGATGGCAAGGACAACCTTGATGCTGAGTCTGAGAAATATTGTTCGACAGACGCATGCGAGATTAAATTATATTAGTTCTCATCCTGCTATAATAAGGGGATAGGAGAAATATGGCCAACCCGTCCAATTTATACGCAGAAAAGATTTATTCTGAGCACCCACTAGTTCTTTGGGCATTAGATGATCAGGCTGACTACATTAGCCTTATTTCTGAATCTCAGCGGGACATAACAAATGACTGGACTAAAACTGGTTGCACAGCAACAAGTAATACCGTTGGCAGTGAACCATTTCCAGATAGTGAAACAACTAGACTTCTTGGTTCTGTTCCAGCGGTAGACACAAATGACATTATTTGTGTAAGTCCTAACCTTATAAACTTTAGCGACCTAAATGCAGAACTTGGAACATTTGCAGTAGGAGCATATTTTTATTCTGAAAGTGCATACCTAGAATCCGTATCTATTGGGTATGAATATACAGATACAACAACATCTTTAGTAGTTCAAGAATTTAAAGTGTTTGAAACTACCGTTTTTGAAAACTGGGCATTTGTTTCTGGAACATTTGAAATACCAAATGAGAATACAGACTTTAGAGCAGTTATAAAAATAACAACAAACGGCTCTGATGCATCTCCAGCCGCTGCAGATTATAGGTTTTATATTAATGGTATTACAGTAGGTCAGTGGGCAGAAGAGTTTAACGTAACATCTCTTGGAGTTACTCCAGAATCTTTTCCAACAGATATTGCTCTTAGCACAACCAGTCAAGTTATTCCAGCAGCAGCCTACGGAATATCAACAGAAGAAGGCTATTATCTTGTTAATGACAATGCCTTAGTTGCAAAAAACTCTAGCGTACCGTTAGTGTTTGGCGCCTCTGGAGTAACAAAACTTTTACCAAATGTTGGTGGAGACCCTTCCGTTATTATTCCTGGTCAGGGGTTTTTAAATGAAGCGGGTAGATATAAAGAATACACCATAGAATTTTGGGCAAGAATTAACTCAGATACGTCAACTCCTAAAAGAATATTTGGTCCAATTGTAGGAACAAATGGATTGTATGTAGAGGGCGGCTTTTTAACTTTAGTAATTGGAAACACGTTTTCTTCACACTTTGTTGGTGAATGGTATAGACCAATGCTTATTAATATTCGCTTAATCCGTAATTCTGCAACGGTATTGGTTAATGGAGAACAAGTAATTTCTATGACAATTGACACAGAAGCACTTGATTTACCATTACCAGAGGTAGCAGGAGAGTCTCAAGACTGGCTAGGATTTTATTCTTACGTAGATGTAAATCCTATAGAGATTGATTGTGTAGCAATTTATCCCTATCAGGTTCCCATAACAGTTGCAAAACGCAGATGGGTTTACGGACAAGGAGTTCTTTCCCCAGAAGGAATTAATGCTGCCTATGGAGGAACATCTGCTTTTATTGATTATCCATTTGCAGATTATACGGCTAACTATAACTATCCAGATTTTGCACAGTGGCAGCAAGGTTCTTTTGATAACTTGGTTACAACTGATACGGCTATTACCACACCAGCCTATCAACTACCAGAAATATTTTTAGATAATAAAACTTTACAACAACTATATGACGATTGTAAAGTAGAACAAACTGGCTATGCTGAATCTCAAGCAGAGTCGTACAAGTTTGTTACTTTTAGGCCTAACAACAGTTGGAATTCAGAACAGTGCTACTTTAACTTCCCACAATTAAATGTTTTAAATGATCAAGTTAGATCAATTTATGCAGTTTTTAGTACAGAAGATATTGGGCCAGAATCTGGAACAGTTCAGCCACAAACACTTTTAAAAGCCTACAATTCTTTAACTGGAGACTTTTTTATTATTAGACAAGAAGAAGATATAGTTAAATATGTTTTAAATTACAACGGAACGGAAGAGATACTTTATACAACAGAGGCACTTGAGTCTGATCAACTATTTGCTGTAGGTTTAAATATTAATACATTGTCAAATACATTTGGTGAAAACGTTGCATCTTTTTTTGGAAATCAAAACGCATTAAAGTTATATGTAGGTGGAGACGAGGGTACAGCAAATACCTTTACTGGTAAAATATATTCAGTTGGATTATCTACTGCAACCAATGTAGTTGAAATAGAAGACTATTTTGATGAAGACGGATTTGTTTTATTTGATGACCTGTCAGAAAGCGGAGCAACAGAAGAAACTGCTATAGCCTTAATCGATCACACAGCAAGTTATACATTATTACCAACAGAGGCATACGATAAATTTTTCTTAGATATCGGAGTCTCTGGATACTGGCAAGATTACTTACCATTATCTTATTTTGCTCAATATGTAACAAGTGAGACTGGAAATCAGTTCTACGACATAGATTTTTTACAGTTTAACATAGGCTATCCCGCTCCTTCTGAATCAATTGAAAATGAGACGGTGGTGGCTAGTTGGACCTACGGAAACTTGCAAAATGAATACGCAAATCCTACTCAAAAAACATATTATCAGTTAGATAATTTTTTATTTAGCGGTTGGAATAACTACGCAGATATGATGCAAAAATCTGCCAAGTACTATGAATATAATACAGATAATGCATCTATTAGAAGTTATATTACCTTCCAATATGTTTTTGATGGTGCAAATTTACCTCAAAGCAGTTTTACAACTACCGTTGCCCCTACATCAAAAAGAATCATTGACATGGACGATTACACCACTTGGTCAAACAAAAAGTTTGAAGTTGTTGACAACACATTAATTTACCCTACAAAGATTGAAGACTTTAACGAACTTGCAATTGTTTATCATCTTGAGTTTAATCTTAGAAACATTTTAACAAAACCAATTGCTTTAAGAAGATTAGAGTTAGCGTCGCAAGCATTTAACGATAACTCCTTTAATCCAGTTGGAACAAGGTTTGGCCTTGATATGTTCCCGTACAAACGCTCTGGTATTTATTATGATTATAAAGCAAAAAATCCATTTAGCATTTATAAAGGAAGCACCCCTTATTTATATTTAAATAGAAAGAGTGGAATAGAGGTTCGTGGCGAGTTTGACACAAATGTTAATAGAGGAATAGCAATTCCAATTAATCAAACAGCCGCAGACAATTATAGAATAAGTGCTGCTCAAATTTGGATGAGATACGATGAAGACTTTTTCCCAGGAACACAAACAGAATTATTTGAAATTAAATACAAGTCAGACACAATAAAGTTCTACATGGTTGCAGATAGCGAAAAAGGATCTAGGGCAAAAATTTTTGCTCGTAGCCAAGAAACTGGTCAAGAGTTTAGTGGGCTATCATATTTTTGGAATGGAGGTTTAGTTAGAGAGCCAGTTGTTACTAAAAAAGAGTGGGGAGTTTTAGGAATTGCATTTTCTACCGCATTAAACTTTGACTCTTATTTGGGCGGGATTAATCTAACTGGTCCAATGATATTTAATAATATTGCCTACTATCAAGCAAATAATCTACAACAGGTTCAAAGCACCCTTAATAGACCTTGGCAACAAGTGAAAACTGACGGAGCAACAAATTTCCAATGGCAGTATTGGCTAAATAACTTTACTTGGGAAGGCGTTCTCGTTATATCTGCTTCAGATCTATACGGGGTAAGCCCAGCAGATGTGTATAAGACCTATCTTGGAACTAATAAGATTATCATTGATGACGAAGAAGGTATGATATTTGATGCTGATAAGATTAAGATATATAACAACACAGTTTGGCAAACAACGGTCAGCATTCCTGTATAGTCTGCTATACTTGTGGTTATGGAATCTTTAATTAATCCAAAAACTGGTAAGCCTTATGTCAAAAATGTACGTCGTCAGGTAATAGATAAGCACTATGACTGGGGTCTTTACGTATATAAGACATCTAAAGGTAAATGGTTTACAGACGGAGATGGCTCAGTTTTAAACATACCGTCCGACCGTGGAGATCTTACAAAAATTGCAGAATTAAAAAAAGTTGCAATACACAATGGAGATGATGGACTTGGCGAAGCGGTATTTGTGGCAGGATTAACTCAGGTTAGTGAAGAAGAATATTCCGAACAAAAGGAAAGACTAAGAGAGGGATTAATTCCTTCAATGAATGACTTAGGCGCTTGGCATGCAGCACAACAGACATTAGAAAAACATGGAAGAGGGGCAATGGATGAGTGAAGAAGAGTACGTTCGTGCAAGTCTTAATACAGAAGAAAAAGAAGATAACATTTTTAATTCTCAAGATCCATTTAATAAAAATTGGGATGCTTTAAAGGATTACGCTGGGATTGATCAAAATTTTCGTCGTAGAACAACACGTAACTTAACAAAATATTCTGGAGTTGAACTAAATGCTGCATATCTAAATTCAGCAAATGCAACCCCATCTGGAACAGACGCTGGATCAAAAGCAACTAATCCTGGCACGGTATACAGAAATGGCTACGGACTATTTGACGTAATAACTCCTCCATATAACATGTATGAGTTAGCCAACTTCTATGACACATCATTTGCTAACCATGCTGCTATTGATGCTAAGGTAGAAAATGTTGTTGGTCTTGGCTACCGTTTTGATATTGCAGATAGAACGATGTTAAGGTTTGAAATGAATGACGACCAAGAGGCGGTAAACCGTGCTCGTAACCGTATTGAAAGAATGAAACTTGAACTTAAGGATTGGATAGAAAACCTTAATGACGATGATTCATTTACCAAGACAATGGAAAAATTTTACACAGATGTTCAGTCAACTGGAAACGGATTTCTTGAAGTGGGCAGAACTGTAGCAGGAGAGATTGGATATCTGGGTCATATACCTGCAACAACTGTTCGTGTGCGTCGCTTACACGACGGCTTTGTGCAAATTATTGGTCAGTCTGTAGTTTACTTTAGAAACTTTGGGGCAAAGAATAAAAATCCAGTAACCGCAGATCCAAGACCAAATGAGATTATTCATTATAAAGAATACTCTCCATTAAACACATTTTATGGAGTTCCAGACATTATTGCAGCAATGCCGTCTCTTATTGGAGATCAACTTGCCTCACAATACAACATTGATTATTTTGAAAACAAGGCTGTTCCAAGATATATTGTAACCTTAAAGGGTGCAAAGTTATCATCTGACGGTGAAGATAAAATGTTTAGATTCTTGCAAACTGGGCTTAAGTCTCAGTCACATAGAACCCTTTATATTCCGCTTCCTGGAGACACAGAAAACAATAAGGTTGAGTTTAAGATGGAGCCTATTGAAAACGGTATTCAAGAAGGATCTTTTAAAGAGTATCGTAAACAAAACAGAGATGACATTCTTATTGCTC
>Ga0247843_1010001_pt1 | contig 10267 bp, 6 predicted proteins | sample LaCruzMarch2017__FD_192420 | JGI IMG/M metagenome (GOLD analysis project Ga0247843, IMG submission 192420) | Freshwater microbial communities from meromictic Lake La Cruz, Castile-La Mancha, Spain - LaCruzMarch2017_8m | ecosystem: Environmental > Aquatic > Freshwater > Lake | place: Spain...
TAGTGCGCCGACCTGCGCAGAGATATTACCCTTAAGAAACCCCGAACCAAGGATCAGCAGCAAAAGCGCGAACAGAAAGCTGGCGTAAAAGGACATCGCCAAATGCCCCGCACTCATCAGGACGACGCCGATCATCACGGTGCGCTTTGCCCCCAATATCCGGTCGGCAACCCAACCGCCGACAATTGGCGTGAAATACACAAGGCCCGCATACCAACCATAAATGATCGCCGAAAAAGCCACGTCGCTCATCGGTCCGCGAAATTCGAACATATTGCGCAGCGCAGCTAGCCCAATGACCTGCGCCGCATTTTCAGGCAGCAGCAGCTCTTTGACCATGTAAAGCGTGAGCAACGCAGACATCCCATAAAAGGAAAAGCGTTCCCACATTTCGGTAAAGGATAAATAGAACAGGCCTTTGGGGTGACTAAACGCCTGGCTATCTGCGGTTTGTTCGATCCTGCCCATGCTTATTTCCCCCCGACAATCTGTGCGTCTCCCGCCGCGCCTGTATCTATGCTCGCTTAGATGACAGGTGCAAGGAAATGATGAGAGTTTGAGCGGATGAACGACGACGCAGCAAGCACATGTAAAGAATAATGGTGGTCGTCAAGCGGTTGACGCTAAACATAAAATAAGGGATAAAGCGTTACGGCGGTCCAGGTCGATACGATCTTGAAATCACATTCAGGCGTGAGGAAATGCCATGCACGTCATTGGCTCGGACAGTGAAATGGCCCAAAAAAAAGACATCCAAGGGTTGTACGGTTCTTGTGGTCGACGATGATCCGGCGTGTCTCGATGAATATTGCGATGCGATAGCCAATTTGGGTTACACCATGAGATCGGCCACCAGCGCACCCGACGCATTGAAACAAATCGCGGAATCACATGAAATCGGCGTTGTTATTACTGACCTTGAAATGCCCAGCATGAACGGCATTTCATTATTGTCTGAAATTTCCAACCGCTTCGCACTGAACCGACCCATTGTGACCTTGGTGCTGACGGGGCATTCGAGCTTGCAAGTCGCCACCAAGGCAATGCAATCGCAAGCTATAGATTTGCTTAGTAAGCCAGTGTCGATGGAGCAATTGGCCGAAGCGCTTTGCCGGGCGTCCGCCCATCATTTTGCGACGGCCAACCGGTTCCAGATCACGGCCCTGACCCAAAGGCTTGATCCACCCGTCGTGCGCGACCAGAACGCAAAACAGAACAATACACCAACGGAAGAAGAGCTTCAGGCATTCACCCGCATGCTGTTAAAACTCCAGCATAATAAATCGAAATTTTTTGACCCGGCGTGCTAACGGGTCCGTCGTGGGAAATATGATCGGCTCCCAGTGGCACAAATTGCAGGCAACATGGGTACCTATGGTTACAATAGGTCCCTTGTTGCCGGATTATGCAAATTGAATGTGCGAAGTGTCGGTATGACCCGACACTTATAGCTCCCATTCAAGCTGTTGCGTTGGGCGCGCATAAATGCACGGCATATCTCCGCCGGAACGGCAGCAAATACCGCCAATATGAAACCAAATCGCAAAACTTACCTAAAACTGAGGCTTAGGCGCACATTGTAAGAGATGTAAACTTTTACAGTCCTGCATATAATGTCGGGAGTTGATGGTGTGCTCCCTAGGGTCAGGACCACTTAAATTCACCTTCGCGGCGTCCTTGCATGGAGCAAATGGTCTCAACCCAGCAGCAAAGGGGCAAGCTTTGCGCGTTGCCACGCCGCATCGCCAAATTGCGACGCATGAAATATCGCGGCACGGCGGTGAAGGCCTGCGTCACAATCATGGGTAAAGCCAAAACCACCGTGAAACTGGATCGCCCGGTCGGCGGCAAAGCTATATGTTGCATCCGCCGCCGCCTTTGCCATGCGCACGGCGATTTCGCCAACGCCTTGATCGCTAAAACTATTGGCAGCGCTGTATAAATGCGACCGCGCCTTTTCATAGTCGACATAGGCGTCGACCGTCGGGTGCTTCAGCGCCTGATATTCGCCGATGATTTTGCCGAATTGCTTGCGCGTTTGCAGATAGCTGACGGTGTAATCGATCACGCTTTGCGACCCACCGCACATTTCGGCACTTTGCAGCAGGTTTGCGGCCTGCTCAATATGCGACAGCGTCGATGCGGTGCGCCCAGTGTCAAGCAAGGCGGCGCGCGATACCACCAAGCCATCCAGCGACAACGCAAAGCTACGTTTGGTCTCGTCTATAATCACTTCGCGGCGAAGGCGACCCGCAACGTCCTGCGCGGTGAGCAAAACCAGAGCTGGCTTGCCATCCAACATCACCGACGCAATGACGATATCGGCGGTCTGTGCCCATGCGACAAAAAGCTTTTGTCCAGACAAATGCACCGAGCCACCCTCCAGCTTTGCCGTCGCTGTGATATTCTGAAGGTCCCAGTCGCCATGCGCTTCGGACAGCGCCAGCGTGCCAATTGCCCCTTCTGCAAGCCGAGGCAGCCATTCAGACGTTTGTGCGTCCGTGCCGCAGACATTAAGCGCCTGCGCGGCTAAGGTCGATGACACCAAAGGCGATGCCATCAGGTGGCGGCCCATTTGTTCAACCACCGGCACGACTTCAGCGAGGCTTAAGCCAACGCCGCCATGCGCCTCGTTTATGGCGATTGCCGTCCAGCCCAGAGCGGCCATTTCGGCCCAGACATCCGCGTCATAGCCCAAATCGCTGTCCATAAGCTTGCGGACCCGGTCGATAGGCGATTTGTCGCGGCAAAAGCTTGTGGCCACATCCAAAAGCTCGATCTGTTCTTCGCTATATCCCAGCCCAGCCAATTGCATGTCATTCTCTCCTCACGCCAAGGTTCCCCTATGGCGCGAGGCGTGACACAAAATCAAGGCGATTTAACTGACTAGTTAACAACGCAGTCTTGGATCAGGACTTATGCCTGCTCCAATATTTTTCGACCTGGCCGCACTTTCATTTTATGGCCCGTCTTGGTGGCAAGCGAGATGTCTTTCACCGTCTGCATGAACACCCATTCATTGGTTGCAGCCTGCGGCGTGAGCGACAAATGCATATAGCCACGGTTGGATGTATCCACCCAGCGCAATTCCTGTTTGCTGGCGCCAACCAAGGTGCGCGCAACAACGGCTGGGTCAGTCAACGGAATCGCGCTTTCAAAGCCTGGCGACGAGACGCTGTGGCCGCCAAATTCAACGCCGGCTGGCTTGCCGCCTTCTGGCAAGTCATACGCCCAGCCATTATGGCTATCGCCCGTGACCACGACCAAGTTCGCGTCTGCGCGCTGCGCTGCCGCCAACAAGCGCGAACGCGCAGCGGGGTAACCGCCCCAATTGTCGAGATTATAAGGTAAGCCCGCCTTGGTCGCAGCAATGCCCTGACGTACATAGTTTTTAGCGCGTTCAGGGGCAAATTGGGGGACCCAATCCATCGCGCTCTCCGGCGTGTAGTTATAGCCCATATTGGTACCCGAACCGAGCACCGCCCATGTGGAACGGCTGCGGCCAATTGCGCGTGACAACCACGCCTCTTGTTCGCTGCCCAGCATCGTCATCGATGGATCGCGCCACGCGCCATCACGGTATTTAGATAGTGCCTTTGCCGGATCACCTGAGCGCAGAAGGTCACTATATTCATAGGGCTTGGTCCGCGCGATTGCGCGCGTGTCTGTGCGATAATATGTCGCAAGGTCGCCAATCGCATATTCCTTCCATGGCTGCTCACCGACGGGCAACCATTCGCGCCATACCTGCATCGCTGCGTTGCGCCGGGCGCTCCAGTCGCCTTCGTCAACGCTGTGGTTTTGCGCGCCACCTTCCCAACTGTCATTGGCAGTTTCATGATCGTCGGTATTAACGATCATCGGGAAGTTCGCATGCAACGCCTGCAACTGCGCGTCCGAACGATAGCTGGCATAGCGCAGGCGGTAGTCCGCAAGCGTTAGGATTTCATCCGCCGGGAACATCCGTGCGGCAAACTTTGCGCCGCCATCATAACCACCAGGGCCATATTCATAAATATAATCGCCCATGTGCAGCACGAGATCAATGTCGTTGCGCGCAGCCGCATGGCCATATGCGTTGAATTCACCAAAGCCCAGATTGGAGCAGGAGAATATCGCGATGTTGAACTTCGCCGCCTTGCCAACGGGCAACGTCTTGGTGCGACCAACCGACGAAATGCTGCCATCGGGCGCGATGAAGCGGAACCAATGCCATTTGCCGGGCGCTAGATTATCGACGGTGATTTTGACCGTATGGTCGCGCCATGGCCCAGTGACCATTTCGCCACCGCCTGCAATCTTGATAAAATCCTGACTTTCGGAAATTTCAACGCGCACTTTGGATGCGCCGCCCGTTGGGTTCACATAGCGCGTCCATAACAGCACCGAGTCGGGTCCAGGCTCACCGCTTGCAACATTGTGCGTAAATCCAGTGAGACCAAGAAGCGTCTGCGCCATGGCAGCGCCGCCCGGCAGCATCAGCCCGCCAAGACCAAAGCCAGCGGTCGCCAACAAATGACGGCGATTGATTATAAATGACATTATCGGCTTCCCCTTTTGCGTTCCCAACTATCCATTGGGCGCACCGTAACGATGCTTCGGGGCCTGCGTTAATAAATAGCTATTGCATCCTTATGACAGGCGCAGGTGCCGTCTCAGATGAAACTATCCAGCCATTTTTCGGCCAAAGCCTCCGCCTCAGCCACGCTGAACGGCGCATTGCCAAGGCTTAATTCAAGCCATAGGCCATCGACCAAAGCCGTCAGCGCCACTGCCGCCAATCGGGCGTCTGCTGGAGCGTTGGGGCAGGCAAGGATGAGGCGCTCCATATCCTGCCGGTTTTCAGCGTAAATCTCATCATGGATTTCGCCAATGGTGGGCACCGTGCGCGACAGGCTCCAAAACGCCAGCCATGTGGCGAGCAGCTCCGGATCTGCAATCGGCGCACGAAAACTTGCGTTCACAAAGGCCAACAACCGGCCGCGCGGGTTATCGCACGCAACAGCGTTAACCGCCGCGTGCATCGCATCGGAGACGCGCGCGCCAGTGGCACGATAGGTTGCGGCCACCAACGCATCAATTCCGCCGAAATAATGCCGCAGCAAACCCGCCGACACCCCGGCCTCCAGGCAAATGGCGCGCACCGACGTCCCATGCGCACCGCGCATGGATAGGCAGCGCGCCGTAGCCGCAATCAATGCGTCGCGGCGCGTGTCAGCGCTTTTTCGGGTGAAGACTTGTCGCGGTTGCATGCCGCTGTTATACACTCGTATAACAAGGGGAGCAAGATGTCCGAATCGGGCTTAGACATATCGCATGATCATTTGGAAGGTTGGAGCCTGCCGGCTTGGACCTATGATGATCCCGAATTTGCCGCACTTGAGGTGGACCGCATCTTCCGCCCGTCGTGGCAGGTGGTGTGCCATGTTAGCGACGTCGTGGGTGCGGGTGACTGGCACAGCCTCGATTATATCAATGAAAGCGTCATTGTCGTGCGCGGCGCGGACCACGTGCTTCGCGCGTTCACGAATGTCTGCCGTCACCGGGGCAGCCGCTTGGTCGATGGCTCCGGCGGCTGCGCCAAGAAATTGGTCTGCCCCTATCACGCATGGACCTATGACCTTGATGGCCGCTTGACTGGCGTACCCGACAGCGCATCTTACCCGACGCTGGACAAGGATAAGGCCGGCCTTGTGCCCGTCGACATGGAAATCTGGCGCGGGTTCATCTTCGTCCGTCTGGAAAGCGGCGGGCCTTCGGTGGCCGAAATGATGGCCCCTTATGAAGCGCAAGTTGCGCCTTATCGTTTTGAGGAATTGACGGCGCTTGGCCGCGTCACCATGCGCCCGCGCGATGTAAACTGGAAAAATATCGGCGACAATTATTCCGACGGCTTGCATATCACCGTCGCGCATCCCGGCCTCACACGCCTGTTCGGCAAAAGCTATGGTGTTGAGGCGCAACCGCATGTCGACCGCATGTGGGGCGACCTTGTGGACCGGCCATCGGCCAATTGGTCGGAACGCGCCTATCAAAACATGCTGCCGCCAGTCCCGCATTTGCCTGCCGCTAATCAGACGCGCTGGTTGTATTTCAAGCTATGGCCCTCAGTTGCTTTTGACATATATCCCGATCAAGTTGACTTCATGCAATGGCTGCCCACTGGGCCGAATAGCTGCGTCATCCGTGAGATCAGCTATATCCTTCCTGACGCCCCCGATTACCAATGGCGCCGCGAAATGCGCGCCGCGCGTTACCTCAACTGGCGGATCAACCGTCAAGTCAATGCCGAGGACACCGTCCTTGTCACCCGCGTGCAGCAAGGCATGGCGAGCCGCAGTTTTTCCATGGGTCCGCTGTCCGACAAGGAAGTGTGCCTGAAAAGCTTCTGCCGCCAAATCCGCAATATCATTCCTGAGGCCCGCCTCGAACAACGCCCCGCATCGGGCTGGAGCAGAAAATGACCAAAAAATATGACGCCCTCATCATTGGTGCTGGCCATAATGGCTTGGTTTGCGCCTTTTATCTCGCCCGTGCCGGCTTAAAAGTCCGCATTGTCGAGCGCCGCGATGTCGTCGGCGGCGCGGCTGTCACTGAAGAATTCCACCCCGGTTTCCGCAACTCGGTCGCAAGCTACACCGTCAGCCTGCTTCAGCCGAAGGTGGTCGCCGATATGAAGCTGGTCGATCATGGCTACCGCGTCATTGAACGCCCCATTTCCAATTTCCTGCCTCAAGAAGATGGCGGCTATTTGAAACTCGGTGGCGGGCTGAAACGCACACAGGCTGAATTCGCTCGCTTTTCAAAGCATGATGCGGCGGTCTTGCCGCAATATTATGACATGTTGGAGGGTGTCGCGGACGTGTTACGCGACCTTGCATTGCGCTCCCCGCCCAATGTCGGCGATGGCATAAAGACCCTTATCGATGCCGCCGTGCAGGGACGCGGGCTGATGAAGCTCAACCTATCGCAACAGCGTGATGTGTTGGAACTGTTCACCAAATCGGCGCGCAGCTTCTTGGATAGCTGGTTCGAAAGCGAAGCGGTAAAGGCCGCGTTTGGCTTTGACGCTGTTGTTGGCAATTACGCCAGCCCCGATACGCCGGGCAGCGCTTATGTCTTGCTGCACCATGTCTTTGGTGAAGTGAATGGCAATAAGGGCGCGTGGGGCCACAGCATTGGCGGCATGGGCACGATTACCCAGATCATGGCCAAGATATGCCGCGATCTGGGCGTCGAGATCACCCTAGAGGCACCTGTATCCCGCGTATTGGTTGATGGCGAAAAAGTTGCGGGCGTGCGCCTTGAAAGCGGCGAAGAAATCGTTGCCGACCGCGTGATTTCCAACGTCGGGCCAAAGCTGCTTTACGAACGCCTATTCGACGATGCCGACCTGAAACCCGAATTCAAACGCCGCGTAAAGGGTTTCAAGGCAGGTAGCGGCACGTTCCGTATGAACGTCGCTTTGTCCGAGCTGCCCAAATTCACGTGCTTACCCGAAGTTGGCGAGCACCATCAATCGGGCATCATCATCGCGCCAACATTGGATTATATGGACCGCGCGTTTTTGGATGCGAAGCGGGGTGGCTGGTCGCAAAAGCCCATCGTTGAAATCCTTATCCCGTCGACCGTCGACGACAGCCTCGCGCCCGCAGGACAGCATGTCGCCAGCCTGTTCTGCCAACAATTTGCGCCTGAACTGCCCAACAACGCAGATGGCGCGCCGCGCGATTGGGACGCCGAAGAAGGCAAGGCTGCCGATGATATCATCAGCACGGTTGAGGCCTATGCCCCCGGCTTCCGCGCGTCGGTTTTGGGCCACCAAATCCTGAGCCCAAAGGGGCTGGAGCGGAAATTCGGACTGGTCAGCGGCGATATCATGCATGGCAATATGAGCCTTGACCAATTATGGTCCGCACGCCCGATTTTGGGCCATGGCGCATATCGCGGGCCGTTAAAGGGCCTGTATATGTGCGGCGCGGGTAGCCATCCCGGCGGCGGCGTAACCGGCGCTCCGGGCCATAATTGCGCCGCAGAGGTGTTAGCCGACCGCAGTGTGTTCAAACGCATATTTGCCTGAGGACCTTAGCTCATGACAATAAAAAAGCCGGACCTTTTCAGATCCGGCTTCCTCCCCCTGTCGCTTTTAGCGACGAACTCTATGTCATGCGTTACATGACATAACAATAATTTGCGCGCAACAAGTTTTATGCGCGACGAAAACGGAACAATCGTTAGAAATCCCGCGAGAATTTCACACCGATTATGCGGGGCTTGATGAGCACGTCGTAAAACGCACCGCCCGTTGGCGTGGTTGGCGTGACACCCGTTCCGCACGTTGTTTCAATACACTGCACACCGGTATTCACCACGCCGCGTGTATCGAACAGGTTTGTGGCAAATGCCTCAATCGCCCATGTTTCATTCTTCACGCCAACGGAAAAGTCCGCCGTTGTATAGGCATCCAGATTGCCCTTGATCGCATTCTGCACTGGCCGCAAATCGCTGCGGCGGCTGCCTGTATGATTGACGGCAAACTGCACATGACCATCCCAATCAGCGATGGGGAATTCATACCGCGCAATTGCATTGCCCTTAAATTTGGCGGTCACAGGCAAACGCGAGCCCGATGGCGCAAGCAATTCATTGCCCGCTGTGGTGCAATCAAAAGTTGCGTTGGCTATCTTACAAAAATCGCGTTGGCTTTTCGCATCATTATAGCTGAAACCAGTGTTGATGCTGAAACCGCCGGCACGATAGCCAACGTCCATTTCGACACCACGAATACGGGCCACACCCGCATTGCGGATTTCGGTCAGGCCGTTTGCACCCAAGAATGAAAGCTGGATATTATTCCAATCTTCCTGAAACACCGCGCCATTCCAGCGGAACGTACCGAAGGTGGTTTTCCAGCCCAATTCATAATTGTCGAGCTTGTCCGACCCATAAGGTGGCAAGGTGCCGCGACGGTTGATCCCGCCCGGACGGAAACCGCGCGACCATGTCGCATAGACCAACACATCGTCGGTGACTTTGTACGTTGCGTTCAACTTATGGATGAAACCCTTGTCCGACGTTGATTTGTCAACATTGGTGCAAGGGCTGCCATCGACAATCGCTGGCCGTCCGTTGCATGCAGCTTCACCTGTTCCATCTTTAATGAACGCCCCAGTATCTTCATCAAATTTGTCGGAGCTATAACCAGCCGAATAGCCGAAGAAGCCCTGAAGCGAGTTATCGAACTTATAATAACGCAAGCCACCGGTCAGCGAGAGCTTCTCCGTCAAATCATAGGTTAATTCACCAAAGGCCGCATAATCGCGGTCAACCCGCTGTTGCTTGGTCAGCCAAATATTACTGTCGGTACCCGTCACAGTGATGGAATCGGCAATATTGTCGATGATGTAATTCTGTTCGATATTATGCGACTGACGTTGCGCAAATAGACCGCCGATGAACCGCAAGGGCGCATCCGCAGGGCTTGCAACCCGCAATTCGCCGAAGCTTTTGTTATACCGGTCAATGCCTTGAATATACTGGTTCGGGTTCACCAGATTTTCGGCATTGTCATAGAAATAATTGCCGTAACCAGACAGAGCGTCATAGAAATAGGCATAATCGGAATAGTCGGTCTGCGTTTCGGTCTTGCGGCGCAAATAGCCGCCCGTCGCGGTCACATCCCAGCTGCCGATCTTGCCTTCTACCGTCATCGCCGCCTGAATCCACTTATCGCGGCTGCCTTCGGGATTGTACTGAACGGTTTGCAGCTCGCCAGTGGTTTGCCCCGAACGTTCCTGCGCATAGCTCCCTTGCGTATTCTGAACCTGCCCCATCACGGTTGGCTTAATGGTCCAATTGTCATCAAGGTCGATGCCGAGCGCCAAACGCGCGCCATAGGTTTCGGCGTCGTTATAGTTTTTCTCAACCAACGCAGCGTTGCTCTGCCGGATACCAGACGAGGCATAGGTCCGCTCGCCCAACACATTGTCGATATAGCCGCCATCGTCTCGATACCAGCCAACCAAACGCGCTGCTGCACCTTCGGCAATCGGCACGTTGACAAAGCCTTCGTAAATCGATCCGAGGTCGCCATGCGCAATAGTGTTCAGTTCAACGCCAGCGCTGCCGTAGAAACCGGATGTATCAGGCGCGTTTGTCACCAGCTTCAAAGTGCCAGCCATCGAACTTGCACCATATAATGTGCCCTGCGGTCCGGCGAGCGCCTCAACACGCGCAAGGTCATAAGCATGCAAATCCAAAGCGCCCT
>Ga0247843_1010003_pt1 | contig 10264 bp, 16 predicted proteins | sample LaCruzMarch2017__FD_192420 | JGI IMG/M metagenome (GOLD analysis project Ga0247843, IMG submission 192420) | Freshwater microbial communities from meromictic Lake La Cruz, Castile-La Mancha, Spain - LaCruzMarch2017_8m | ecosystem: Environmental > Aquatic > Freshwater > Lake | place: Spain...
GAGAAACAGTTTATGAAAATTGTATCCCTGGCTCCTGAAGTATTATAAATTATGGAACGTAGATTTAATGAAATCCCAAAATTACACGTTAAAAAAGGCGATACCGTTAAGGTATTAGCTGGCGATGATAAGAACAAATCTGGTCGTATTTTACGAGTAATTGTGAAAGAAAAAAGAGCCATTGTGGAAGGCGTAAATTTGGTAACCAAACATAAAAAGCCAGATGCCAATAATCCTAATGGATCAATTATAAAAATGGAAGCCCCCCTTCATGTGTCAAAACTAATGTTGATGGTAGGTGGTAAACCGACCCGTATTGGTAGAAAACGCAATGCCGAGGGCAAATTGCAGAGGTATTCAAAGAAAACAGGTGAATTTATTAAGTAACAAAAACATGTACTCACCCCGATTAAAAGACAAATATATTAGCGACGTAGTTCCTGCTTTGAAAGAAAAGTTTGGTTATAAAAACGTTATGGAGATTCCTAAACTTCTAAAGATTGCTATCAACCAAGGTGTTGGGGCAGCAGTTTCGGACAAAAAAATGGTAGATACAGCTGTGCAGGAGTTAACAGTTATAGCTGGTCAAAAAGCGGTACCAACCTATTCCAGAAAGGACATTTCTAACTTTAAATTGCGCTCTAAAATGCCAATAGGCACCAAGGTTACCTTGCGTAAAGATAATATGTACGAATTTTTAGATCGTCTTATTTCCATAGCCTTACCTCGTGTACGTGATTTTCAAGGAATTAATGATAAAGGATTTGATGGCAGAGGAAATTATACATTTGGAGTTACCGAACAATTGATATTCCCTGAAATCAATATTGATAAAACGAATAAGATAAACGGATATAACATAACTTTTGTAACTACTGCAAAAAATGATGTTGAATGTTTGGAATTGTTAAAAGAATTTGGATTACCATTTAAAAATCAAAATAAATAAGACATGGCAAAAGAATCAATGAAAGCCCGCCAAAGAAAACGGGAGAAATTGGTAGCCAGGTATGCTGAAAAGCGTGCCAAATTAAAGGCTGAAGGAAATCATGATGCATTGCAATTATTGCCACGCAACTCCTCTCCGGTAAGGTTACGCAATCGCTGTTCCATTACAGGAAAGCCAAGAGGATATATTCGTATTTTCGGATTATGCAGAAATCAGTTTCGTGAGATGGCCTCAAATGGCAAAATTCCAGGTGTAACTAAAGCAAGTTGGTAATTATTAATTAATACAGAAATGACAGATCCAATAGCAGATTACCTGACCCGATTACGAAATGCCATTAAGGCAAATCACCGGATTGTAGAGATACCGGCTTCCAATATAAAGAAAGAAATCACTAAAGTATTATTCGAAAAAGGATACATACTTAACTTCAAATTTGAAGAAAATACAATTGGTGGTGTTATTAAAATAGCACTAAAATACCACCCTGTTACTAAACTTTCCGCTATCAATGAAATCAAGCGTGTTAGTAAGCCAGGTTCCAGACAATATACATCATCTGAAGACATGCCGCGTGTAAAAAACGGTTTGGGCATTGCCATCGTAACTACATCGCATGGTGTAATGACCGATAAAGAGGCAAAGAAAGAGAATGTAGGTGGGGAGTTAATATGTTACGTATCATAAAAAATTAGACAAATAAAAATAAAATGTCACGTGTAGGAAAAAATCCGATCAGCTTACCAAAAGGCGTAGAAATACAAACGTCAGGTGATACGATCACAGTAAAAGGTGCAAAAGGGCAACTTTCACAAAAGTTATCAGAAGGAATTTCTTTTGAAATTAAAGATGGCGTACTTCAGGTAACCCGAAGTAATGAAAGCAAAAGCCAAAGAGCGCTTCATGGTTTATACCGTTCACTTATTAATAATATGGTGAAAGGTGTAAGCGAAGGCTACCAAATTAAACAGGAAGTTGTAGGTGTAGGATATAAAGCTAGCAATCAAGGTAATTTGTTAGAACTAAACCTTGGGTATTCACATAATATCTATATGGAAGTTCCCAAAGAAATTACAGTTAAAACTGAAACTGAAAAGGGAAAGAACCCACTCATCATTCTTGAAGGAAGTGACAAACAATTAATTGGACAGGTAGCTGCCAAAATCAGGTCGATGAGAAAACCTGAACCATACAAAGGAAAAGGTATTAAGTTCCAAGGTGAGCAATTGAGAAGAAAAGCAGGTAAATCAGCAGGTAAAAAATAAGGATATGGCAACCGATAAAGTATTAAGCAGATTAAAAATAAAAAAACGGGTAAGAGCCAAGGTTTTTGGAAGTGCTGAAAAACCAAGATTATCTGTGTTTAGAAGTAACAATGACATCTATGCTCAGTTAATCGATGATACAACTGGCAGGACTTTATTGTCCTTTTCTTCAAGAACCAAAGGATTTGGAACTGAAAAAGTAACAAAATCAGAAAAATCATTTCTTGTTGGACAAAAAGTTGGTGAAGCAGCAATTGCCAATGGAATAAAAACAGTAGTATTCGACCGTAATGGCTATCTATATCATGGTCGTGTAAAGAAAGTAGCTGATGGAGCAAGAGAAGCTGGATTAATTTTTTAAGAACAAAAAATGGCAACACAAACATTATTAAGAGTCAGATCTACAGACATCGAATTAAAAGAAACTGTAGTAAATATTAACAGGGTAGCCAAGGTTACCAAAGGAGGTAGAACATTTAGTTTTACTGCCATAATCGTGGTTGGAAACGGAAAAGGAATTGTGGGCCACGGACTTGGAAAAGCAAGTGAGGTAACAGATGCCATTGCCAAAGGAATAGAAGATGCTAAAAAGAATCTTATTCGTGTTCCGGTTATCAATGGAACTGTTCCACATGAGCAGTTAGGTAAATTTGGCGGTGGTAGAGTATTTATCAAACCTGCCTCCCATGGTACAGGTGTTATTGCAGGTGGTGCGATGCGCGCTGTTCTGGAAAGTGCCGGTGTACATGATGTATTGGCCAAATCCAAAGGTAGCTCTAACCCTCATAACGTGGTAAAAGCAACCGTAGATGCACTAGCCAAATTACGCGATCCATATACCATTGCTGAGCAACGCGGTATTTCATTAGAAAAATTATTTAACGGTTAATTAATATGGCAAAGATTAGAATTACACAAATCAAGAGTGGTATTGACCGCACCGAGCGTGATAAAAGAACTTTGGTAGCTTTAGGGTTAACACGTATGCACCGTACCAAAGAGGTTGAAGCAAATCCTGCACTAGTAGGAATGATTAATTCAGTAAAGCATTTATTAAAAGTAGAAAACGTTTAGAAATGAACTTAAGTAATTTAAAACCCGCCGCCGGTTCGGTGCGCGATAGAAAGCGAAAAGGCCGAGGAAACGGATCGGGCACGGGTGGAACCTCCACGCGTGGACACAAAGGAGCAGGTTCTCGCTCGGGTCACTCCAAAAAAATAGGTTTTGAAGGTGGACAAATGCCTCTTCAACGACGTGTTCCTAAGTTTGGCTTTAAAAATCCATTTCGAGTAGAATATATTGGTATGAACCTTGATAGACTTCAAGAATTTGCCGAGGGACTTAAAACCGATACTATTTCTTATGAAACGTTTTTAGCGAACCGGATAATAAGTAAAACAGAACGGGTAAAAGTTTTAGGAAGAGGTGAATTGACTGTTCCATTGCACGTTACAGCGCATGCATTTTCAGATACAGCGAAAGCTGCTATAGAAAAAGCCGGGGGAACCGTAGAAATAATAGTAAAATCTAAATCTCTGGATGAAAAAACTAATAGCAACCCTTAAGAACATCTGGAGTATTGAGGAGCTGAGGACGAGGATTATACAAACTCTCCTTCTGCTTGCGGTTTACCGTATTGGTACATTTATATATCTTCCCGGAATAGATCCGGTTGTAATGGAGGATAAATATGGCCAATCTACACAAGATGGACTTTTAGGACTTATAAATACCTTCTCGGGTGGTGCCTTTGATAGAGCTTCCATTTTTGCATTAGGTATAATGCCTTATATTTCTGCATCTATTATTGTGCAGTTATTAACCTTTGCACTACCTGCATTCCAACGAATGTCAAAAGAGGGGGAAGATGGACGACGCAAAATCAACCAAATAACCCGTTATCTAACCATTGCTGTTTCAGGAGTACAAGCTATTGCTTATATTGTTCAATTAAAATCTTCTAAAGCAGATGCTTTGTATGCCTTACAACAAGGCGCCCCTATATCAGTTGCCATGTTCACCTTTATTGCAGTAGTTACCTTAATTGCAGGAACTATGTTCACTATGTGGCTTGGTGAAAGAATCACAGACCGGGGATTAGGAAATGGAATTTCCTTAATTATTATGGTTGGTATAATATCTCGTTTACCTTTTGCCATATTAGGTGAGTTGCAAAGTCGGTTAGGTGGTGCAGGTGGACCTATTATTTTCCTTGTTGAAATCGTATTATGGTTAGTGGTAATTCTAAGTGTTATTTTGTTGATTCAAGGAACAAGAAGAGTTCCTGTGCAGTATGCCAAAAGAATTGTAGGTAACAAACAATATGGTGGAGTTCGTCAATATTTACCTTTAAAAATCAATGGTGCTGGTGTAATGCCTATAATTTTCGCACAGGCATTAATGTTTATACCTTCCACATTAACTAGTTTATTATCGGATAAATCTTCAATGGCATCGAGTTTCTTTTCGAACTTTATGGATATTACATCATTTGGATACAATGCCTTATTCTTTATTCTAATTATACTGTTCACCTATTTTTATACAGCGATAACTTATAATCCTGTACAGATTTCAGAAGAATTAAAGAAAAATAGCGGTTTCATACCAGGGATTAAGCCAGGTAAAAAAACAGCCGACTTTATCGATACCATTATTTCCAGAATAACATTCCCGGGAGCAATTTTTATAGGCTTTGTTGCCATAATGCCTTCATTTGCCATTATATTTGGTGTGAACGATCAGTTTGCCCAGTTTTTTGGAGGAACCTCTCTGTTAATCTTAGTAGGGGTGGTATTAGATACTTTATCACAGATAGACACTCATTTATCTATGAGAAAGTATGATGGATTGATGAAATATGGTAGAATTAAAGGAAGAACAGCAACAGGAGGTTCACTCACTTAATTTTTAGGAATTTATAAATTAAAAATACTATATTTGCAGCCCGTTAAAAAAATATATGTCTAAACAAGATTCAATCAAGCAGGATGGTGTAATTGTTGAAGCACTTTCCAATGCTATGTTTAGGGTAGAATTAAAGAATGGTCATAAAATTATAGCAACAATAAGTGGTAAAATGCGAATGCATTACATTCGAATATTACCTGGTGACAAAGTACAAGTTGAAATGTCACCGTATGATTTAACAAGAGGAAGAATAAGTTTTAGATTTAAATAAAATGAAAGTAACATCATCCGTTAAAAAGAGAAGCGTCGATTGTGTGATCGTTAAGCGTAAAGGCGTCGTTTACGTTGTAAATAAAAAGAACCCAAAATTTAAACAAAGACAAGGATAAGCATGGCCAGGATAGCAGGTATTGATTTGCCAAGAAACAAAATAGGACCAGTTGGATTATCATATATTTATGGTATTGGTCGCTTTAACGCAGTAACCATTTTAAAAAATGCAGGCGTTGATATAAATAAAAAGGTTAATGAATGGAATGATGAGGATTTAACATCCATTCGTAAAATCATTACAGAAGGACATAAGGTTGAAGGAGAATTGCGGTCGGAGGTTCAGACCAACATCAAGCGATTAATGGATATTGGTTGTTACAGAGGTCTTCGACATAGAAAAGGTCTTCCGGTAAGAGGGCAGTCAACAAAAAACAACGCTCGTACACGTAAAGGTAAGCGTAAAACAGTGGCCAATAAAAAGAAAGTAACTAAATAAAAATAATAGGAAGCAGATTAAATGGCTACAGGTAAAAAAGTTGTTAAAAAACGAAAAGTTATTATTGAGGCTTACGGGCAGGCGCATATCAAAGCCTCTTTCAATAATATCATTATATCCATAACCAATAACCAGGGACAAGTTATTTCTTGGTCGAGTGCTGGTAAAATGGGATTCAGAGGTTCTAAGAAAAACACTCCTTATGCAGGTCAAGTTTCAAGCCAGGATTGTTGTAAAGTTGCCTCTGACTTAGGCGTTAAAAAAGTGGATGTTTTTGTTAAAGGACCCGGTGCTGGTCGTGAATCTGCGATTCGTACTTTACAGGCGGCCGGTTTGGAAGTTATGTCGATAAAAGATATTACTCCATTACCTCACAATGGATGTCGCCCACCTAAAAGAAGAAGAGTTTAATCATTTAGATTTTAGAATTCAACCTTAAATCTAATAAAAACAATAAAAAGATATGGCAAGATATACAGGACCTAAATCCAAAATAGCCCGACGTTTTAAAGAACCAATATTTGGGCCGGATAAGGCGCTAGACAAAAAAAATTATAAGCCGGGAATGCACGGTAACTCCCGACGTCGCTCCAAGCAATCTGAGTATGCAATTCAGCTTGGTGAAAAACAAAAAGCCAAATATACCTACGGTGTTCTCGAACGCCAATTTGCAAATCTATTTGACAAAGCGGCGCGTAAGCACGGAATAACAGGAGAGAATCTCTTGAAATTTTTGGAAGCAAGACTTGATAATACAGTTTTCCGATTAGGCCTTTCTCCCACTAGAGATGGAGCACGACAATTAGTTTCTCACAAGCATATTTTAGTAAATGGTCATTTGTTAAATATTCCTTCTTATTTATTAAAGGCAGGTGATGTGATTAGTGTTAGGGAGCAATCAAAATCTCTCGAAAACATTAATGTTTCATTAACTAAGAGAAAAGCTTACAATTGGTTACAATGGGATGCAACCAAATATGAAGGTGTCTTTTTAGCCCTTCCTGAGCGAGAAGATATCCCTGAGAAAATAAAAGAACAACTCATCGTTGAACTTTATTCAAAATAATACTTAAGAAAAGAAAAAAAGATGTCAATACTAGCATTTCAACGACCGGATAAGGTTATAATGCATAAAGAAACAGACTTTTATGGTTTGTTTGAATTTCGTCCTTTAGAAAAAGGATATGGAGTAACTATTGGTAATTCTCTACGAAGGATTTTATTATCTTCCTTAGAAGGTTATGCTATTACTTCAATCAGAATGCCTGGTGTAGATCACGAATTCAGCAGTATGAAAGGTGTGGTAGAAGATATTACTGAAATCATCCTCAATTTAAAACAAGTGCGCTTCAAAAAAATAGGTGGTGGATCTAATTCTGAGAAAATATTCATTAACTTAAAAGGCCAAGAGGTATTTACAGCCGGCGATATAAGCCGCTTCTCTTCCTTGTTTGAAATTCTAAATCCAGATCTGGTTATTTGCACCATGGAGCAATTTGTTAATTTTGAATTGGAAATGATTGTGGACAAAGGAAGAGGATATGTTCCTGCGGAAGAAAATCTTCCTGCTGATGCCCCAATCGGTTTGATTCCAGTTGATTCAATTTTTACTCCAGTAAAAAATGTAAAATTTAGCGTTGAGGATTACCGTGTAGAAGGAAGAACAGATTACGAAAAATTAATGATTGAGATTCGCACAGATGGGTCTATTAACCCTGAAAACGGATTGAAAGAAGCCGCAAAGATACTTATACAGCATTATTTATTATTTTCAGATGATAATATGTTGCTTGATACCCAAGTGAAATCCAAAGCTCAGGAAGTGGATGAAAATCTTCTTCAAATGCGTAAGATTCTTAAAACACCTCTTTCTGATCTTGACCTTTCTGTACGGGCTTATAATTGTTTGAAAGCAGCGGAGATAAGAACCCTTGGAGAATTAGTTAGCTTTCATATTGAAGACCTTTTGAAATTCCGTAACTTCGGAAAAAAATCCCTTACCGAACTGGAAGAGTTTGTACGGGAGAAAGGGTTGAATTTCGGTATGGATGTAGCCAAATATAACCTGAACGAAGACTAAACTGAGATGAGACACGGAAATAAAATTAATCATTTAGGCAGAACGACTGCACACCGAAGAGCTTTGTTATCTAATATGGCATCTTCATTAATCATCAGCAAGCGTATTATTACCACCTTAGCTAAAGCCAAGGAATTACGTAAATACATCGAACCTTTGGTAACTAAAGCCAAAGATGACAGCACCCATTCAAGACGTATCGTATTTAGTTATTTACAAAATAAAGATTCAGTTAAAGAACTTTTTGGTGCCGTTGCTACTAAAGTGGCCGACCGACCAGGTGGATATACCCGAATATTGAAAACCGGAAACCGACTCGGTGATAATGCCGAAATGTGTATGATGGAATTTGTTGACTTCAATGAAACCTTAAATGGTGGAAAGTTAATTGCTAAAGAAGCAGCCCCAGCTAAACGGACTCGACGTGGTAGCTCTAAAAAAGAAGGCACTCTTGCAGCCCCTGTTCCTAAGGCGCCTAAAACTGCCCCGGTATCAGAAGCACAGGTTGATGTTTCAAATAATAATTTCCAGGATGCTGAAGTAATTGATGTTAAAAATAATACTGATGTAGCTGATGAAGTTAATCCAACTGAAACGTTGAATACTAGCGCGGATAATACTGAAGCAGAAGACAAACCCAAAACTGAAGAATAATTAAATCTCAAAACATATCAACTAAAAGAGGCTCTGGCCTCTTTTTTTTTGCCTTAGATATTTGCACGTCTATTATACTTATTTTTGCTTGTAAGATTCGGGTGTAAGGGAATTCCGTGAGAATCGGAGACAGTACCCTCTGCTGTAAGTTCTATACACATTGATTTGCATACTAATTTAGCCACTGTTTCGCCTAAAGTGAAGTGGGAAGGCGGCAAATCAAAGAATAAGTCAGAAGACCTGCCTGCTTCTTTTATATTAAAAGACTATCTGCTTTAGGGATTAAAAGCAGCAGTATTATGATCAGAAACGTCATACTTGTTTTATTTGTTTTCCAAGTTTTTGCCCTATTCGGGCAAAAGGATACTCTTGTATCTAAGCATTTAAAGCCATTTACCGTATTGGCGGAGAAACTAACAATTTATAGTCCCGGGACCAGGCTTGATCAGGCAGATAGTATTTTGAAAGTAACTTTAATTTCTAATACCCTTGCATCCCTGTTGGATGCCTCCACAGGATTAGTTATACGAAGTTATGGCCCTGGTATTCTGGCTAGTTCCTCTCTTCGCGGTGGAAATGCTCAACAAACATCTTTGGCTTGGAACGGGATATCCATTAACAATCCATGCCTGGGTATTACCGATCTAAACCTTATTCCTGCATTTTTGTTTGATGGAATAATCGTACAACCCGGACTCTCTGGAAGTTTGCAAGGAAGTGGTGCCATTGGCGGGGGAATTAACTTATCAAATTCTGCTCCTAAAAATAAAGGTTTTTCTTTTCAATTTCTTAACTCATTCGGCAGTTTTGGTTCTCTGAGCCAAGGAATAAAACTTTCCTATTTTCATCCCAAGTGGAGCAACGAAACCAAATGGTTTTACACAAAATCCAATACCAATTATCCATACATCAACACTGCGGAATTCGGAAATCCCACGCAAAGACTTACCAATGCCAAAACTGAGAATATTTCCGCCATGAACGAAACTACTTTTAAATCCATTAAAGCAGGAACATTCAAACTCAGTTGGTGGGGAACCTTTGCCCAGCGAAGCATCCCTCCTACCATGTTAATGGCTAATTCGGAAGCTTTACAGCACGATAAAGGAAATAAGACCATGCTCCAATGGGATAAAAATTTTCAATTCATTCAGGTTAAGTTTAAATCTTTGTGGCAAAAGGATTATTTACTTTATGAGGATCCTACTCTTCAAATCTCTTCACTTTCTAATTCTGAAATATTAACCAATGATGCTGAATTCAGATTAAAACCCGGAAAAAATTCCAGCTTCAGCTTAGGAGTAATCCAATCCAATACAAAAGCTTTGGCATCCCAGTATAATACAACCGCATATCGCAGCCAAACCGCTTTTTGGGGTAGCTTTTACTACCGCCTTGCCGCATCAAAAACAAGACTATCGATGAGTTTACGCCAAGAAATCGTTGATAAAAAACAACTACCTCTCATACCCACCTTAGGGTTCAGAACCAACCTCAGTAAATATCTTGATATATATGGGCAATTTAGCAGGGTGTACCGGATTCCAACCCTAAACGATATGTATTGGGTTCCTGGAGGAAACACAGCACTAAAGCCCGAATCGGGTTGGGCAGGTGAGCTAAGTTCAGAATATTAT
>Ga0247843_1010005_pt1 | contig 10261 bp, 11 predicted proteins | sample LaCruzMarch2017__FD_192420 | JGI IMG/M metagenome (GOLD analysis project Ga0247843, IMG submission 192420) | Freshwater microbial communities from meromictic Lake La Cruz, Castile-La Mancha, Spain - LaCruzMarch2017_8m | ecosystem: Environmental > Aquatic > Freshwater > Lake | place: Spain...
TTTTATTTTTCACAACTTAAATTTAGGATGAGAAAGTTGTTTATCCGCGAAAAATCATCGTTTATGTTGTTCAGATAAAAAATTGTTCGTTTTTGATACAAAACGATTCATTTTTGAAACAAAAATCATATGTTTTTTGGTTTTGAAAGATCATTATTTAAAATAGAGTTCGTATATAAATAGTTTTTATTTTTCACAACTTAAATTTAGGATGAGAAAGTTGTTTATCCGCGAAAAATCATCGTTTATGTTGTTCAGATAAAAAATTGTTCGTTTTTGATACAAAACGATTCATTTTTGAAACAAAAATCGTATGTTTTTTGGTTTTGAAAGATCGTTATTTTAAATAGAGTTAGACGCTTAATTATCCAATCTAAAAAGAAAATCATTTACTATAAAAAAAATGACTATTGTTAAAATCTGTAAAACAAAAGAAGAATTTACTGAATTTGACGAAAAATATAATATGATTGATTGGATCGTCACCGATGATGGTAATATTACTGTGGCTGGATATGAATATGGTATAGAAATGAATCAAAATAATCAAGAAGTTTTTGTAAACATTGTAAAGAATATAAAGATAAATTTTTAAATATACATGAAAATGTATATTGTAAGTTAAATTTAAATAAAAATAAAGAATATATAGCAGAATTCAAATTAAAAGACAAGAAAAGACTATCGAGAGACGTGTAATATGTTGCTGTGGTAAAAATGTTGGTTATTCAAGTCTTTCAAAGCATAGATTGTCTAAATATCATACTAATATGTTTGCAAATAATACTACATATACAGAAATGTAATATACATAAAATTGATTTTGAAAAATGATTTTCTTTTATTTTCTCATCACAAATACAAAACAAAAGATGATCGATAGAAGTTTGATAGATTCAGGAAAAGACATTTGTGACAAGAATCCTTTTTACAATACATTGAAATTATTGTTGAAATACTTTTTTTTATGTAATAGTAGTGAAGTAAATATAATGGACTTGATTAGAGATGTTTCAAAATCTGAAACTGAATTCAAAGTTTTCATGATTTACAAAAATTATGCCCTCGACATTTATTATTCTGAAGTGAAACAAGTTTTTGAAAATGAAGATGGTTTTGGTTATGACGATGTCATATTTTACATTATATATCTCGTAAAAACAAAATATGAAGAGAATCGATTTGTAATCAAACCTTACATATCAAATTTGAATGAAGAAGATGTAATAGAAAAATTCAATTTTATTAAAGCGGCTTATACTATCCAAAAAGACCAATATGAAAAAATGTCTAATTTACAAGAAGCAATAGCTCTTTTAGAAGAATCAAAAATGTTGGAGAAAAAATCAAAACAAAAAAGAGATAAAGCTCTATCATTGTTGTATAAAATTCATTCATCTATAATTGATCCATGTAATTCGAAATTTATCGAAACAAACAGAAGTCTTACTAAATTTATTTTATGAAAAAGGTGAGAATTTTATTTAAATTTTTAAACAAAATTGTTTAAAAATATTATTTTCCGATGCCGGGAATTGAACCCGGATCAATAACGTGAAAAGCTACTATCATAACCACTAGACCACACCGGAATATATATTTATATTATGTATTTAAATAGGATATATATTCATTGAATCAATTAATAATTATAGAGGTTTTGTGAATGTGGAAACATTGGTTGTAGTTTTTATAGTTAATGGATTAAAAGTTAGTTTATTACCACCGTACATCGTATTGTACATAGAGTCACCTAAGGCGGTGCCAAATTTCAAAACAAAACTAAATTTTTCACTTGTTTTGACAGACTTTGGTGTTGTGAACTTTATAGTTTTAGTTGGAATAGCTAAATTATATGACCCAGATATGTTACTAATTGCACCGGTAGTATTAATATTAAATGAAAACCCTGTATCTACACCATCTATATATAAACTTATATTGTAATAGGGAGCATAATTAAAAGGTATTTTACAAGAACCACTTATTTCCATTGATGACAATGAACCAGAATCAACGAAATTTAATGACCCACTACTATTATTACTAGTTTTTGATGATGCGATCAAATCAGAATTAGATTTAATTGTTGAAATTTTAGCATATGTAATGGGTATAATAGCAGAGCAGTTATCAACGTCTGGACAGAAGTATCCAGTTGGGCATATAATTGAACTTGTAGGTGTTGGGCAATAATATCCAGTTGCGCAATCAGCAGGATATGACATACCAGCGGATGAACAATAAGAACCAGCAGGACATGCTGTGGCGGAAGTGCTTCCAGCTGGGCAATAAGAACCAGCAGGGCATATAGTTTGAGTTGAAGTATTTGGACAAAAATAACCAGCTGGACATTGTGATGCTCCAGTGCTTCCAGATGGACAATATTGACCGGTAACACAAGCAGTTTTCGTTGATGGATTAGGACAGTAGAATCCTGCATCACATGTAACTTGACTTGTGCTTCCAGTTGGGCAATAATTACCATTTGAACAAACGATTTGTGAAGAAGGAGTTGGGCAATAATAACCAATAGGACATTGAGTTTGAGAAGAACTTCCAGTTGGACAGTAGTTAGTTGATTCACATGCGGTTGCGACACCTGTTGAAGCTGGACAAAAAGAACCAAGAGGACATTGCGTGGCAGAACTGACACCAGATGCGCAATAAGAACCTGCAGGACATTGAGTTGGTTTAGTGCTTCCAGCAGGGCAGTAAGTACCGGCAGCACATTGAGTTTGAGTAGAAGGAGTTGTGCAAACTGAACCAGCTGCACACTGAGTCTGAGAAGAACTTCCAGCAGGACAGTAGTTACCGGAAGTGCATGAAGTTGCAACACCGGTTGAAGCTGGACAATAAGTACCTGCAGAACATTGAGTGGCAGTACTACTTCCAGCCGTGCAATAAGAACCTGCAGGACATTGAGTTGGTTTAGTGCTTCCAGCAGGGCAGTAAGTACCGGCAGCACATTGAGTTTGAGTTGAAGGAGTTGCACAAACTGAACCAGCTATACACTGAGTCTGAGAAGAACTTCCGGCTGGACAGTAGTTTCCTGATGTGCATGAAGTTGAACTACCTGCTGAAGCAGGACAATAAGTACCTGCAGGACATTGAGTTGCAGTACTACTTCCAGCTGAACAAAAAGAACCAGCTGGGCATTGAGTTGGTGTAGTGCTTCCGGCAGGGCAAAAAGTGCCAGCTAGACATTGAGTTTGAGTTGAAGGAGTTTCACAAACTGAACCAGCTACACACTGAGTTTGAGAAGAACTTCCAGTGGGACAGTAGTTACCTGAAGCGCAACTAACTTGTGTAGATGGAGTTGCACAAAAAGAACCGGCTGCACATTTTGTTTGAGAAGAACTTCCAGTTGGACAGTAGTTAGTAGATACACATGTTGTGGGGGCTCCAGTCGTCGTTGGACAGTATGATCCGATTGGACATATTGTTTGTGAAGATAATCCTGTTAAATTACAGTAATAACCTGTTTCACATTGAGTAGGACTAGACAAACCTAGTACAGGACAATAAGAACCAATTGGGCATCTTGCTGGTCCAGTTAAACCAGTTGTCGGACAATATCCTCCAGTTGGACATATTAAAGCTTTATCTCTGCAAGAATAATCATCTACCGCAAGGTTGAAATCTTCTTTAAATTCAAAATTTTCTTTAAGTGGTTCAAAATTTTCACCACACTTTGTTTTTCGAGTTTTTTTCTTATTTGATTTTTTACATTTTTTGTTATACATCGACATTATAATAAAAAATATAAAAAATGCAAAAGGTATAATTAATAAAATTTCTAAACTCATTATTTTTTTTATTATCACAAATATTTTTTTTTTTAAATAAATGACATTTTCATTTAATATTAATAAAAAATATAAAATAGCAGCAGCAATATTATCAATAGTGGTAATAGGCACAATTATAGGTGTGGTTTTGTCAATATCATATTCTTCAAAAGCTTGTATTTGTAATCCTGGTAATTTTTGTTCAAATGGTGAGATAAAAAAATGTCCACCTGGTTCATATTGTCCTGATAGTAATATGACTGAACCAACGGATTGTCCTGAAGGATATTATTGCCCAACACCTACAACTTCAATTATTTGTCCTATAGGATACTATTGTCCAAGAAGTTGTTTACAAGAAGAATATTGTAGTTTTAGTAATAGATATTTACCTTGTCTAAAGGGATCATACTGCCCAAATTTGGGTAATAGAAATCCTATTAAATGTCCAATAGGTTATTATTGTGGCGGCGGAAGTGATATTAATAGATGTCCAGTTGGTAAAACTAGTCCGATTCAATCGAGTTCAATAACTCAATGTGTCACCATTTTAAAATAATAAATTACGACTGGAATAGTTTTACCTAAAAAAATTGAAAAAATATTTTTTTTTTAGTGCAAAAATTATTTTTTTTTGAAAAACATGGAAAACCCGAAATCAAAACTTACGAAATGTCAATTGGAAGTTTATCGTGAATGCATTAGGAAAGGTTCAGGCGGATTGAGTCTTGTTATGGGTTATGGCAAGACAATTATAAGTATTGTCCTATCTCTTCGCCAGCAAGAAAAGCTTGGGTGTAATGTTCCAATTCTTGTCGTTTGTTCAAAGACATTGATTGAGTCTTGGATTTATGAAATTAAGAAATTCTTTGGATCTGAGCTGAAATTTGAAGTGTTACATAAGAATTATATGAGTGACATTGATAGCTTTCATGTTAAATCAGAAACAAAGTTGATTTTAACAACACCCGAAGTTCTCACCAAAGCCTACAAAGAATACAATATTGAGGATAAATTTACAAAAAAAGTAATACAAAACGAAGGTAAATTTAATCAACATTATATAAAATGTTATCGAAAGGATAAAGTTAAATATCCATTTCTTTCAAAAAAGATTGGTATAGCGAATATCTTTTCTACAAAGTGGAGTGGTTTAGTAGTGGACGAGGTTCAAAAGTACACGAATATCAATAACATTCGATGTCAAGCGATGGGTGCAATTTGTTCGCATTATCGATGGGTTCTAAGCGGAACGATGTTTAGTGAACCTATAATTGAACGTATTCTTGGTTATTATGTAATTATTCAGGATTCTGAGTTTCCAAATAATATTCCTGGTGCTAAGAAATTTGTTGATAGTTCATTATTTAGAGGATTCGATGAGACTATTATTCAAAGAAAAGAAAATCCGAGCTTTATTAAACCAATAGTGAATCAACAAATTATATCTCATAATTTATCAAAAGAAGAAGAGGTTATTTACAAATCTATGAAGATCATTTTCAACATGTTAGAATCAAAGAAACAACAGGCAAAGGCAATGAAAAACAAAGAAAAAACAAAGGAACTATCAAGCGTTCTTCTAACATTATTGTGCTATCTAAGACAGTCATTGGTTTGTCCTGTTCTTCCGCTCAAAAACACAAAATCTGTATTATCCAAAAAATTAGTTCTTGAATTGGAGAAACAGGGTTTAAGTGATTGGTTGAATAGTGATAGTTGTATTAAATCCACAAGATTTAAGGAGGCTTTGAAAGTTGTCGACAAGCATCTAACTGAAAATATAGTTATATTCTCAAGTTTTCGTAAATGCTTGTCGATTTTTGAAGATTTTTTACCAAAGGATCGTAAGACATTTACTATTTCGTCTAATATGTCTTCGGAAGAAAGATTTAAAGTTCTAGAAGATTTTAGTAAAGGTTGTGGTAATATTCTGCTTTTGACATATGATATTGGGGCTGAAGGACTAAATCTACAATCAAGTAATACTGTTATTCTACTTGATTTTTTCTGGAATGATGGTAAAACTCAGCAGGCAATTGCAAGAGTATTAAGATATGGCCAAGTTTCCCCAATTGTAAATATTTATATGTTTACAGGAAATACAGCGATTGAGAAAGCAATATTTGAGAAGCATGATTCGAAATTAAATGTTATCGATGAACTTTCACAGGGTAGACCAACAACTAAAGTAACAAGAATGAAAATTGAAGATATCATTGCAATTATCAATAAGGAGGATAATATTTATGCTATTAAAAAGGTTCATAAAGAATTGAAATTCGATGAAAGATCAGATGAGGAAAAAATTATATTGTTGAAAAGAAAGTTGTATATTTCAACTAAGGAAACAGAATTTTTAAATATTTTGAAAATCAAGGAGATTTTCAAAGAAATGGCAAGGATTGATGTAACAAGGCGAATTTTGAAGAAATCGGATATTCTTTCTTTGTTAAGATATCTTCGTGATGAAAATTTTCCAAGTTGTAAGGTCCAAGAATATTCTAGTAAAATTATAAATCATTGGAAGAAAAAGTTGCAAAAATAAAATTAAATTATATTGTAATTATCGAATTTAATATAGAATTGATGTCTTAAATTTTGAAAAAAATCAACCAATATTTTTTTATTTTGACATATAGAGTCTAGGTTTGAAATCTGTTCTTGAATATAAACTTTCATGAAAGATTTACAAGCATCGTTACATGGAATAAAAGTTGGTAAATCCATTATAAATATTTTCATTCTATCTATATCTGAAAGACCTGGATATTCAGGGTAATTCAAAACACTTTTATTAATTGAATCCCAAAAAATATTCATAGTAGGAATATATTGAGAAGAATTTAAATTATAAGGAGAGTGTGTATACATATTGTAAAAATAAGGAAGATATGAATAATAGTTATTTGGAGGAATTTGTTGGTAGTACATATTAGAATAATCGTAATAAGGATGATGTCTATTATATCTTCTTCTATGGTCATAATCATCGTCATAATGACGATCTGGTCTAGGTCTGTGACGATCAGGTGATGTAGGTCTATTACCCGATGGAGGTGATGGAGGAGGAGGATTTGAACTACTACCTCCTCCTTTTCCGGACCAAGAACTATTGAATTTCAGAGATCTTGTTGTCACATTAGGCTCAAAATTTTCAACGATTTCTCCAGTTTCTCCATATGCATTTTTTAATAGATAATAAGTATCAAATTGCGGCATTTATTAAATATATTTTAAATAAAAAAATTTTATAAAACATTATGTTATTTTATAAAATTTCACTACTTCTTCTTACCCTTTCCTCCACCCTTTACAGCCTTCTTCTTCTCCTCAACCTTTGGCTCAACAACAACATCAGGCTCCTCCTCCAAAACTTCCTCCTCTGGAACTGGTGCCGCCACCGGAACTGGAACTGGTTGTTCTGGTTCCTTCTTTGTTTTCTTGGCACCCCCATTCTTTTTAGGTGCTTCCGCGACAACTGCTTCAACAACTACAACTTCTTCTTGTGGCTTATTTTCAACAAATTCCGCCATTTCCTTTTCGTATCTCTCCTTATCAGCTGTTGCCATATCCACATATTTTTGAAGATCAGCACCACCAGTAGTCTTAACTGCTTGCCATCGCTTTGCCAATTCAGTAACAATATCAGTATTTGTAATACTTGGATTCTCAGACACAACAAGTGGTCTATTTTCTACACAGAACATTAAATAACCAGACTTGGCTCTGATAGGACCTTCCTTAACCTTCTTAGTTTTTCTAGCCTTCTTTACAGAAGAATCAATTACGTTTTTTACTTCAGACATTTTGTTTTTATATATTAGGGCATTTCTTTAAGCTGTTTTAATTAAAAGAATCGTTATTTAATGAAGATCATTTGAAACTTTGAAATGAAAAAAATGATTTTAAATTTTATTTCTATCTAATAAAATCATCCCTTCAAAATGAAAAAGTCTTCTAAACTTTGCTGGTTTTGTGAAAAAAAATGTTATAGTTTCGTATCAATATGCTCTGATTGTGTTAAAGAAAAACAAAAAAATACACAAATATTTGTTCCTAAAACAAATTCAGTAAAACAACTACAAAAAGAAGAGCTTCATCAAGGATTAAGATAATTTTTTAATATATATTTTTTCTTAAACATATATTCATGTTTAAGAAAATTACTTCTTTTTTCTATATTTTTCTTTCTTCGAATCAGGAAATTTCTCCCATTTTTCAGCCAAGTATCTCAAAATACCTTCTGAATCTAATTCCGGATGAGTCTTTTTTGTTTTATTTCTTTTACTTCTCATAAATTTTGAATATCCTTCATCCTTTTCCTTTTTCTTTGATCTTTTAATAATCTTTTCCTCTTCTTTTTGTTTCTTTTTTTCATTTTCAATTACAGAAGAGATGTTTTCATCTACATTTTCATCGGTTTTTTCCCTCTTTTTATTCATTTTACGTATTAATGGCACATATCCAGTCATTTCACTTTTATATCTATTTCTATCTTCCAAAGACATATTTTCGAATCTTTTTACTTCTGAGCTATTATCCTTTTTCAATTGTTTCCATAAAATTCCCAACTTTGAAACAATGTCTTTGACGCTTAATTCGGGATTTTCACTTTTCATTTTTTCACGATATTCAGCACAAAAAAACAAATATCCAGATTTTCCTCTTTTTGGTTTATGAGGATCTTTTATAACAATATTATTTTTTTTTATTGTTCTAACCAACTGTTCTTGGTTTTTCTTTGAACCCCAAGCTTCAACAATATTGGGATTTTTATTATTATTTATAAAATCTATAACAAATTGACTTATATTTTCAACAAACATATATATTTTTATGTAAAAACGTATTTTTTTAAATCTATTTTGTTTTAATTTAAGTCTGATGAAAAAATTTCTTATATCTTTGCATTCATTGAATGATTACGTACCATGAAGTTAAATTTTTCTTTTATTTTTTGAATTGCTTGTATTTTTCTTTTTTCTCTCATATCTTCTTTTTTTCTCTTCTGTTCATTGTTATATGTTTCCATATCAATGCATCGTGATTGTAATATTAGATTTATTTTTTCTGCTCTTTCTATTTCTTTTATTCTTTTTCGTCTTTCTCTTTCTTCTCGTCTTTTTCTTTCTTCTAATCTTTCTACCTCTTCATGTGTTTCTCTTTCTCTTTTTTCTCGTCTTTCTCTTTCTTCTCTTTTTTCTCTTTCTTCTCGTCTTTCTATCTCTTCGCGTTTTTCTATTTTTTCTAGTCTTTCTCTTTCTTCTCGTCTTTCTCGCGTTTCTCTTTCTATTTCTTTTCTTCTTTGTATCTCTTGATTCAATTTTAAAATAATAGAATTGATTTCATATTTTGATTTTATTTCTTCCAAATCATTCAATAATTCAAATAATTTTTTATCAGTTAAGTTTGATAAAGATTCGATAAATTGTTTCATATAAATTTTTAATTGTTCTTCTATATCAAAATCTGAAATATATTCTGAGTTTGATAAGAAATTTAAACAAACATTTTGAACCGTATTATTTGAAATTTTAATTTTTTTCATTGAAAATTTTTCAAAACAAGTAAATCCGATTTGAATCATGTTTCCATTTTCGGAATTAAACATGTGATGAACATTTTTTATTTTACGTGTGCATATACATACTCTATCAATTTCTTCTCTTTTTTCAATTTTAACTTCTTTCCATTCTTGCAAAGCAATATCATAATTGCTACTATAAGATGCGTCTAATAAATTAGATGTAAATCTGTAAGTCATTTTTTATTTAATTTAATAATATCTTCTTATAAATTCAAATTTCTTTTTTATTAAGACACGAATGTTAAGAAAAAAATGCATATAATCCATAAATAAATCAAATTAAGAACTGATTCAAATAAAATTATAGTTTAAAAATTGGATTTGTATCTATAAAAATGGAAAAAGATGATGAACTAATTATTTCAAAGATAATATATGAAAATGAATTCAATATAAAATATTTGAATAAGGTTTTAAAAAATCCCAATTTCACAAAAATCGATACAGAAGAATATTTGAAAGATCAGCTACACTATTTTAAATTAGTTATCTTGTACAATACCAATCTTATGAAAATTTCAGAAAAATTAAAAAAAGAACCCGAAAACACGATAAATATCATGAATATGATTCTTACAAAAATTCAAAACAAAATCGAAACACTTATTGGTTACTCTGGGGAAAACGTTGATGAAAATTTTTACATAAAAACTCACACTATTTTTAAAGAACACAGAAAGTATTACGAAAGTCAAATTGAAATATTTAAAAATATGAAATATGGTTTATAAAATTATCCTCGTAATGACTTTCAGAACTCATTTACACCCTTGAAGATTTAAAACGCCGGTTTTAGAATCTTTATTTCAAGGTTAGACTTAGCATTCTGTGTAAATTTTGGATTGTCTATGTATTTTTAAACATAGGGATTGCTAATCCG
>Ga0247843_1010007_pt1 | contig 10261 bp, 8 predicted proteins | sample LaCruzMarch2017__FD_192420 | JGI IMG/M metagenome (GOLD analysis project Ga0247843, IMG submission 192420) | Freshwater microbial communities from meromictic Lake La Cruz, Castile-La Mancha, Spain - LaCruzMarch2017_8m | ecosystem: Environmental > Aquatic > Freshwater > Lake | place: Spain...
CCTCATCATTGCCAAGTACCACGATGACACCGCAGCTATCAGGCGTCACATGATCGAGTATGGGATCTTGGAGAGGGATGGGGAGAGTGTTTATTGGGTAACTAACAATGGATCGCATTGAAAAATTCTTTCTGAGAATGCCCCGATAACTTGTAAATCAAAACTATTTCACAGACTCTTAAAAACAAGAAAATTACTGATTATGAAAATGGAATTTCATATCTGACTTATAAATCAATTGAATTCCTAACTCTTGAATCAAATCAACTAAGTCGTTAGAAGGCAAACTGGGCAACAAAACCGCTGGCTTCATTTGCAACCCAAGTTGAGCAGCTAAGTGAACGTAATCCAAAACTTGGCCAATAGCCATTCTAATGTGCTCACGAGAAATGCTTGGCTTAGCTTCAACAATCAGCCCTAAATCCTTAATCCAAAAATCTGGTTTTAAAGTGCCGTTTGCGCCTGGAAGTTTAAAGTCGAATGACAGAACATTATGACCTTGGTCTAAAAGAAATAAGCCAAACTCGCTCTGCAACTTGAATTCGTCGCGAACTATATTTGCGGCCACTTTTGATAACTGCACTGGAGATATATCTGTATATTCTGGAGGGATCCAAGGCTTTGACTGCCCCGCTATTTTCTGTAGTGATTCATTACTAGGAAAATCATTGTGGAAATGAGACTTAGGAGTTAACCTAAAAACGAAAACTTTTCTTAAACTTTCTTGTAATGCATCGGGGGCTTCTTCGATAAAAAAGTTTGGATCATCTAGTAAATACTCTCCGATGTATGTACAAATACCATCCACTGACTCAATTAGGTGAATTGCATGGCCGAGTTCTCCTGCACGAATAAGGGCTAAGTTGGATTTTGTAAGTGTTTGGTCACCTTGGGTTCCTTGTCCCGTGTAGTGAAACTTTCCATCCGCCTGCAAACCTTCCCAAACATGGTAACCAAATTTAACACTCTTTTTCTTGTCATGAAAAAGGAGAAATTCACTTCCCTCACAGCAAGATGTCATGCCATGGCGAAAAGATCCTCCAACCTTTTCATGCATTTCACCCCTAAGAAATGTTTCGCCGGGGTGATAAGGAAACTTCTTCAAGATGCACTCAACTTATTTCCTACTACGGAACTAAACCTTCTGGAATCGTAGAAATGAATTCGGAAATTATCAAAGATCGTCGCCCACGAATTGCTTCTAAGTTCCAGTTATAAAGATCAAAATCAATCTCCTTGCGGATTTCCTTTGCTATAGAGTTTAAATCCTTCACTGCGCTATTTGGCGTTGAACTTAGTGCGCGAGTGAAAACTCCTTTGTCGTTTCCATATAGATCTTCTTTTGATGAAGGTGGCTTGTTTGCGTAGTGTTTTGCTTGTCCATTTATGAGAGCGAAATTTCCGAGCCCCAGGTACTCGCGATACTCAGTTGATTGCGTATCAACTCCTAGGGCACGAATTTCATCTGCATTCAAAATCAGATCTGTGTCAAATCCAGCATGCTTGCTGGGTTGATATTTCTTCAGGAACTCTGAGAGCTCACACAACCCGACTTCAAAATTCAAAGAAACAAGAGCCAAAATTAGGCGCATCTTGCGTTCATCCTTAGGGCTAGAAAGATCCTCTAGCCTCTTTTCCAAAGTCATAACTCCTATTGGGTCTAATGCAACACCTGGGACACTAGAAGTGGCTTGATTTATTTTCTCGATCGATGCGTCTTTTGGTAGTTCGGAAATGACTTTCGCCCAACGTGGGGCCATGGACTCAAAATCCTGAGTTCGCTCTTGCGCCAAAATATAAATCAAATATCTGAAATTCACTAGTTCAGACAGATGCGCATAGTTTCGTAAATGACTTCCCGCTAAAAGTATTGGAAGATACTGAGTGCCTTTGAAGTAATCGGCACCGATCATGCTCTCATTTAGTTCACTAGTTTCAATCATTTTATTGCCTGCTATTTTGCTGAAAACTCGAGACTTTACTTGAATATCTTCCAGGAAATCCTCCAGCTGAGAAACATCGTCACTAAATTTATCTTCCCAGTATTGGAAAACACCTTGTTCTCCGCTGATCTTTTCGCCCTTGTCTACAATTGCAAGATTGCGAAGAAAGAATTCAGGAGTTTTCAGCTTACTACGGGTGGAATCAGCGCTTCGCAATGCTTTACTCATCTCTGTCCACTTTTCAGAGAGGTCATCATATTTATCATCTGTCAGGTTTTGGAACATAAAGTTCTTAAGGAAGTCCGCACCTTCAAGTGCGCGTCCTCGAACATTCATTTTAAAGAAAATATCTAATGCTTGACGTTGATCGCCTACGTTTGTCTCAACAATAAAAGTGCCTTGAATAATTCCTCGAATGAATTCACCAACTTGAGCCGCCGTTGCGAAATTCTTGTCAAGAAAATCGCGACTTTTTTCATATGCGTTCCAAATATTTGTTTGAGAGACTGTCAAGGTTCCAATCGGCTTCGGGGCTTTGATAGCAAGTGCAGCTAACAACTGATTACCGCCGCCATATTCCATGAAAATAGGAAAAGAGATTTTTGCATCAACGTCCATTGAAACTTTTCTAGTTATTGAGTCAACCGTCAAATGAAGTGCTTTGAACCCCTCGCTAGCATTTGCAACCGAGCCGAATTCTGTAGTTAGACGAAATTCAAGTTGGTCGCGTGCAGCTATCAAAAGTGTGTAAAGAGTGACAGTGCGTTGCTGGCCATCAACAACGGCATGTGAACCATCGGGCAGCGAGAAGGTAATGATCGAACCCAAGACGTAGTTGTGGCTATTAGAAGCAATAAACTCTTGAAGATCTTCCAGTAACTGACGCACTTCCTCGTCAGCATCCCAAGAGTATTCTCTCTGCCACTTTGGAATGGTCAAGGTTGTATCTCTAGAAAACAATTCGCCAATACTCAATAGCTGAGGAACATCTGGACGCTTGTAATTTCGGGCCATTGGACATCGCCTCTCTGCCTAGCTGTTTTCAACTATGGTTCCCAATACTATCCGTTCATGGAAGATATGACCCCTGATCCCGAAAGCGTAGACATCCGCCCAGGTGTCGGGCTTTATGCACTATTCCCGTCACTTCGATACACCCCTTGGGTGGCCCTTGGTGAAATGGTTGATAACTCAATCCAGTCATACATTCAGCATAAGGATGAACTCATTGCATTGAATGGCCCTGACTACAAACTGAGGGTGGATATCAATTTTTCTGGAGGAGACAACCCCACAATTCAATTAGTGGACAACGCCGCTGGAATTTATACGAAAGATATAGGACGAGCATTTACGCCCGCAATGCCACCAACGGATAGAACCGGTATCTCTCAGTATGGCATTGGAATGAAGAGTTCAGCCTGTTGGTATTCAAAATATTTCACAGTTAGATCGCGTGCGCTTGGCGAGCCAATTGTGAGAAATGTTATTTTTGACATTCCAAAAATTATTGAGCAAGAAATATTCAATTTAGATATTCAAAAAGAGCAAACTAGCAACCCCAAAGCACATGGCACGAGAATAGTTATGAGTAAGTTGAATCAACCAGTGCCAACAGCAGGTGCTGCTTCACGATTACGTGGCTATCTGAGAAGTATGTACCGAGATTTTCTTCGCACTGGTGAATTAATCCTCACCATTAATGGTGACGCACAAGAGCCCATCACATATAAGTGGCTTTCGGCGCCCTACTGGCCAAATGATAAAGGGCCAGTCGATCCCAAAATACATGAATGGGTTAAAGAGTTCGAAATTGAATTGAATGAATCTCATAATCCTGAAAACCCAGAAACACCTGCCCCAAAGATTCGCGGAACAATAGGAATTTTGGACAAAGGTGACACAAAGCGCGCTGGACTGGCTCTGGTGTGGCGCAGAAAAGTTGTGCAAGGCGCTGGTGGCTTAGCCGATAGCCCAGATGATCTATATCGACCTGGCGTAATTTTTGGCGGAGCGAACAGTTTTGAGCGACAAAGAATTATTGGTGAACTCGATGTTTCTGAACTAAAAGTAACTTCTTTTAAGGATGCGGTTACTTGGGCCGAAGGTCAAGAGGAAGAGGCGCTACGTAAGATCAAGATTGCTTTGAATTCTGGTGATATGCCAGTCATAAAGATGGCGAGAAATTACCGAGCCACCGAGAATTCAAAAGCCACACAGGCAAAAGTTAAGTCAACACTCGAAGATGTTGTAGAAGCTGCTACACGTGGATTTATCGATGGCAGTGCTGTCGAACTACTTGGAGATGACTTCGAGATTCCATTTAAAGACGAGACGCCTGAACCTCCTAGAGACGAAAAGACTAATGTTGTTCAAAAGAACATCCGACTGATTCCACAGTTCAAATCCGACATCATGCTTGAAGTTAAGGATCAAGGGGATGATCCAGCTTGGCTTCGCGTAACTTCGTCGGAAAATAGCAAGTGGATTATCACGGTGAATCGCCAACACCCATTTATGGAGTCATTCACCGTTGCTGACCCTGATTCACTTGAGCCAGTTCTTCGCTTGGCGTTAGCAATAGGAATTGCCGAAATTCAGGGTATGAGTTCCGGTTTTGAGTCTGCGGGTTTTCTGCGTATCCAGATAAATGAACTTTTAAGAAACTATTTATCAAATCGTTCAGATGTAGACGTAGTTCTAGGTGAGGATGATCATGATTGAAATAGGTGGGGAATTTGATGCATTCGTCCGTCGTCAGAACTTACCGGAAATTTCTGAAAAACGATTGGTAGAAAATACTGTCCGAATTTTAGAACGCACAGAATTGTTAACTGGTGAAAACTCTGCCAATTGCCAATTGGTAGTTGGTGAAGTTCAAAGTGGAAAAACAATGTCATTTACCGCTCTGATTGCGCTCGCTCATGAAAATGGCTTTCCACTTGTAATTGTTTTGGCGGGAACAAAAAATCAACTTCTGATGCAGACTAAAGACCGACTTAATCGTGACCTGCGCGCTGATGGAGATGGTGGCGCTAATCCGTGGGTGGTGATGGATAAGTTGCAAAAAAAAGCGAGGGTTGAAAACATCCAAAAGGTGCAGAAGATCCTAAATATTTGGGTTGAGTCTGATGCTCCGAAAGCTTTTAAGCCAACAGTGGTTATTTCGAGCTTAAAGAACCGAGAATCTTTGGATGAAATCGCACACTTGGTCGAAGGCTTGAAGTCCCGATTTAGCATTAGTAACTTCCCCGTTCTGATTGTTGATGACGAGGGCGATCAAGCTGGTTTGAATCTAAAGTGGCGGGACGACGATGAGTCGCCGGTCTACGCCGCAATTAATAGGCTTCGAAACTCTTTGACGAAGCACAGTTATGTCATGTACACAGCGACACCGCAAGGTCCGTTGCTGATTGGAATCCAGGATGCACTATCCCCAAAGTTTGTGACTCTCCTTAAATCTGGGGATGACTACTTAGGTGGTCGCGATCTATTTGAAGACAGCGACTATTTCGTAAAATATATACCGAATCAAGAACATGACTCGTTATTTGATAAAAGTACTTCGGCCCCAGTGCCAGCAAGTTTGAAACAGTCACTTGCCTATTATCTTCTTTCTCTGTACGTTGCCCAAGGGCGGGCACGACCTAAACCAATTTCGATGCTAGTGCATCCATCTTCTAGTATTGAGTTACATAAGGCATACGAGCGTTGGTCAACAACGTTCTCAATGCTTGGGAGTCAGTACTTAGGGATCCCCTAGAGCAGACATACATGAATGAAAAAACTCGGATCTTTGAAGTTGCAGAAACAGAGTTACGAAAGACCATCAAATTGAAGTCAGATTGGAATCTTGACGAAGCCCTTCAAGAGATTCGTTGGTGGATCTCCAAAATCGGCGTCCGTGTCATCAACTCTGAAGGTCAAAAAATTAAACCAGAGGAGTGGAAATCACAGGCTGGTTGGATTGTTATTGGTGGAAATAATTTAGAACGCGGATTTACCATTGAAAATCTAGCTGTTACTTTTATGCCTCGCTCTTTAGGTGGTGGAAACGCTGATGTAATTCAACAGCGTGGACGTTTTTTTGGATACAAACGACCTTATATCGACTTATTGCGTGGCTGGTTTTTTCAAGATAATGCTCAGGCGTATAGAGATTATGTTGTCCATGAAAAGTCCATCAGATCGCAACTTGAAGTTATCGATAAGAAAAATGGACTGCTCTCTGAGTGGAGAAGGCGTTTTCTCTTAGATCCAGCCTACTCCCCTGTCCGAAGTCAAGTTATAGCACTGAAAATCATACAGAAAAGACTCTCTGTTTTTAAACAACACAAATTATATGATCCCTCACTCAATCCTCTTTCCGAAAACTTCCTCAAAAGAATTTATGCTTCTGTCTCAAATCTCAAGAAGATGGAAAACGACCTAAGAAAAGGTTCAAAAAACTACTACTCAGACGTTTCAATAAATACTGCACTAGAGCTCTTAGTAGACTGGCCAATGGCACCAGAAAATCGTGCCGAACTAGATGACACCATTTGGGCTCTTCGAGCTTTGGCTGATGAAAACAAATTGGCCAGAGCTTGTATCATTCTTATGGATTGGGATCCCGCTACGGCTAGCCAGGCCATTGGAGGGCGGTCTATGTTGAAAGATCTACCAAATCCTGCCCTGCTGCCTGAGGATCAGGCGATAGGAAATCTTTTCGGTGGCCCTAGTCAAAAAAGTGGCGGGAATTATCCTGGTGATGCGGAAATGAAGTTTGATGATGCTTTAACGATTCAGGTACACCGCGTAGCACCGCTTCTTTCGGGGAAAAAGCAACCTGACGTGGTTGCCCTGGGTCTGATCATGCCGGACAACACTGCTGGTTTTGTTGTAGAACTACCTGCTAGAAAGAATTCAAAGTAAGTTAGGAAACTTTCGACTTTACGCTCTTCTTTTTCTCTTTTTTCTGTGTTGGTTTTATGTCCGATTTGTTGATTGACTTTAAGAGTTGTGGATTCGTAATCTTTAAAATCTCTTCGTCTCGCTTTGCAGCTGCTCGTAAGACTTGATATATGGCTCCGACAGCAACACCGTTGCCCATTTGTTTGTAACTCAAGACATCGCTTTGCTCACCAAACGTAAAAGTCTCTGGCATGCCCTGCAAACGTGCTGCTTCGATTGGAGTGATACGTCTCTTAAAAGGGCCAATGATTGTTGTTTGAGTGATTGCGACAAGTGCCGGGACATAAGTCGGGCGCTTTACACGAATCCCTGACGGTCTGAAGTGAATTAGGCCGTCCCAAATAGAGCCAAGGTCTTGAGCCTGCCACTCTAATTTTCTCTTGGACGGTGAAGTCTCCTTAAGACCAGGAAATTCAGAAAACCATTGGTCGATCAATAACTTGTGTTCTTGGTAGAACTGTTTATTTTTTGCTTCAAAATCCTTTTTCCAGTCAGGTGCTTTTGAATCATAAACATATACAGGATTCTTTCCCCAAATATCTGCCCAAAGTGGAAATCCTGGAAGTCTTACACCTTCGCGGCGAATCAACATATTCTTAACTAGCCAATCCCAAGCATCGAGGATTTGTATCTCTTCATGAGAAATTCGATACTTCATAAAGTTTGCATTTGTTTCATCAAGAGGCAAGTCGTTAAAGAGATTCCATTTCTGTGGGTCCCAACCATCAAAGTCGGTTGGAAACTCTAGAGGCTCATCATTTCTTGCTAGCACATGACGCTTAGAAGGAAGCTTAGTTCCGACGATAAAGACACGCTCTCGAGCTTGTGGAGTTCCACCATAAGCTGGCGGAATCCGGTGCGGCGAAACTACAAAAGGTTTACTTGAAACCCTGTAGCCGAGTTCTCGCAACCTGTTAATAATGTAATCCCACTCGTGCTTGTGGCGCGGGCCTGCAATATTGCGCACATTTTCAAGAACGACCATGGAGGGTTTATGTTTTTCTAAAATATATGCAATGTCATGAAATAGCGAACCGCGATCTTCGTCCATGCCGAGTTGCTTACCGCTCTTTGAGAATGGCTGACATGGGAATCCTCCGAAAAGAACATCATGGGAAGGAATCGGCTTCTTACGGTTGCCGCGTGTGAATGTGTGAATGTTTCCTAATGGATCTTGACCCCAATTCAGTTGATACACACCTGCTGCAGCTGGGTCGATCTCATTAGCAAAAACGCAATCCCAACCAAAAGCCTCTCCAGCAGCATGAAAGCCGCCAACTCCAGCAAAAAGGTCTATAAAGGTTGTTCGCATGTGGACAAGATAGCGTCCATGAGTGACAATTTGAGCAATATGACGCGCACCGTGCCCCAAAAAAGCCAGATCATGCAAGAAATTGCGATCTTGCTTGGCCTTCCAGAACTTAAGCCCGGAGTCGGCTCATCAGTGCCAAGTCTTTTTTTTACAAGCATCGCCTCTGAGATGGGAATTCCCGTAGTCCAAGGAATGCCTAACATGGCAAGAAAAATAATTGAAAGTTCACACTTACCTTGGCTGCCAGAGTTTTCTAGTGAGGCAATGCCTTCGGGTGGTGGTGGAACCGTCACGGCTTCAGGGCTCATGCAACTCAAGAATGCAGTTTTGGTTTGGAAAGGTGAAAGTCCAGAACCAATTCCAGGAATTAACTTAGTTGAAGATTGGGTGCCCGAAGACAGTTGGCAGGAGATTCGAAAGAACTTGCCTCGTGAAATTCAGGAGGTAATGGCAAGACCCGGTGCTGCGGATTTTCGTAAACTAGTTCTAAATGAGTACGACAATCAATGCTGCATCAGCGGTTATTCCACAACAACTGCAATTGAAGTCGCACATATAGTTCCCTATTACGGGCTTGAAAGTGATGTCATTTACAACGCAATCCCATTAAGGGTCGATCTTCACCGACTTTTTGATCAGGGATTGATACGAATTGAGTACAGCATCCCAGCAAAGGCATTTAAAGTGCATATCCATCACAATATTCTTGAGGACTATGGAACTTTTGATGGGCAAATCCTTAGAAAGCCAACTAACCCAATTTCAGTTCCTAGCAAAATAGCTATAGATGAACACAACAAGCTGTTCAAAGAGTTATGGACTGTTATTTAAACCTTATGAAACAAATGGTCCGGGAACCATTGCTCAGGAGTAACTGTTGCAATGTAACCCCAGTGGTCTTCGAAGTATGCACCTACTTTGCCATCTTCAGTAACTCGCAAGCGACCACCAGAGGGCTTTCGCGCGATCAGCAAAGTTCCAACCTTGGTAGCAGATTCAGGGTTTAGATCGCTTAGTAATTCATTAGTCTTTCGATTTCTAATGTCTCCACTTAAGTGCAAAACATATGAGAAGTCTAGGAATTTTTCCTCTACCAAATCGCCAATTCCAAGATCATTTTCAGAAATGACCTCTTGAATACCCTTTACCCATTCAGACTCTGAATCTGAATCCGATGCTGCAACGATTGGATTATCAACTTGTGGGACATCTGGCTCAATGCCATCTAGTCGAAATAGTAAGAAATCACACTCGGCAATCATTTCTATACCTAATTTTTGGGCAATTGGATAAATATTTAGAATTAGAGTTTTGAGGTTTTCGCGAGTAAAGGTCGAATTGTGATGCACCCAGTCATTTCGGTCATCAAGCACGATTTGAAGACGATTGAAGAATGGCAAGATGTCTTTCTGTGAAACTTTATCTTTGATCGGTTTTCTGAGAGGAGATGTGCTCACCCTCAACAACTCTTTCAAGAGATTTGACGGGTCATTAAAATTGTAGTTTTGATAAACCAAACTTGTCTTACGGTACTTGGTTAACCAATCAATTCCATCGGTCTGCTCTAAAATTTGATTAATCACACTAAATAGATCAATACCTAATAAATTAATTAGGCCAATGCCTGTCTGATGAATCTGACCTTCTTGGTCTAGGTCTGGGATGGCAAGTCGCATAGTTAAATGTATCTCAATTGTTCAGCAATAACACTCAGAGTAGGGTGGAAGCAGCTGTCCACAGCCTTGGCAAAAGACTTTCTCCACATTTTGCAATTTTCGTCGTTCGGCAGTTTCTTCAGCCAATAATGAACCAAGCTTTTTTACGGTGTCAATTTTTGCCTTGGCTTCAGCCTCAAGCCTTTTTGCTTTAGTTTCTGCTTCCCACTTTTCTCGAGCTAAATTTTCTTCAATCAGTTTAGTTCTGACTGCCTTGTCGTATTCTATTTTTGTAGTCTCATATTCAGCAAAATTCTTAATAAAATCTAAGATGTATTCTGGAGCCCTGTACCATTGTTCGTCTGAAATTTCTTCTCTTAATTCAGAGAACAGCCGGA
>Ga0247843_1010010_pt1 | contig 10257 bp, 7 predicted proteins | sample LaCruzMarch2017__FD_192420 | JGI IMG/M metagenome (GOLD analysis project Ga0247843, IMG submission 192420) | Freshwater microbial communities from meromictic Lake La Cruz, Castile-La Mancha, Spain - LaCruzMarch2017_8m | ecosystem: Environmental > Aquatic > Freshwater > Lake | place: Spain...
CCCGCAAAAGTGCTTGCGCCGCCTTTTCTCCTGCCTCGGGAACAGGAATATCACACTTGGCCAACCCGAGATCACCAAGAGAGGGGATGGGTATCCCTTTGGTTAGGGTGGAGGGCTCTATTTTTTTCGGCCTAGGGAGGGGATCGTGGGGAATTTTCTCCAACCAGGAGCGGGAGAAAGGAGTAAAAACGGTATAGGGCCCGCCCACGGCTCTTTGCACTGCGCCAGGCGGCTGCAGGAGAAGATCATCACAAGCAACTAGTTCCACGCCCTCCTCACGTGCCATGACGGCAACTTCTTCATCTCTTTTTCGTGAATAAGGCTCGATGTCTTTGTTGAAGAACAAACACTTCGCTCCGGTCTGTTTCACCAGATCCCGGAGCACGGTGGTGGGGTCGCCCTTTTTGACGATAAGGGGAGCACCCAGCGCCGCGAGATTTGCGTTCAGGCTTTCGAGGCTGGCCAAAAGGAAAGCGGTGCGACGCACCACCGCTTTTTTTTCACCCAAAATGGCGGGATCGAAAATGAAAACGGGCAGAATCGGAAGCCCACGACCCCAAGCTTGATGTAGCGCGGTGTGATCCGAAACCCGCAAATCTCGTCGAAACCAAACGATGGCGGGTGCGCGGTGCATATTTTTTTTTAGCGACCCGCGAACAACTTCGCACGCGCAAAGATTTTTTTTGCTTTTTTCTCCTCGAGAAATTTGTTTTTTATGCGGCTCTTATTTGTCAAGCGAAGTCATTCACAAATATTTTCACCCTTTTTTAAAATTCCTCTTGCACGATTTTTTTCTCGGGCGAATGATTCACCCCCGCTTAACAAAAAGGAAAAATAAAACACATGAGCAATCCTCCCGAAATTTGGGTCAAAGTCTGCCGAGAACTCGAAAAAGTCATCACCCCGGATGCACTCCATCGTTGGTTCTCGTCCATCGTCCCCATCAGCTACGAGGCGGGCCGCCTCGTCTTGGGGGTCGAAAACGCGATCTACCAGTACTGGATTGAGGAAAATTACCTCAACCAACTGAAAGAGTGCGCGACTTTGGCTGTGGGCAGGGAGGTGAAGATCAGTTTTGATGTGGTCGGTTCCAAAGATCGTCCCACCCCTAGTGCCGAAGAGCATCTCCTACAAGCAGAAGGAAAAGAAAAGTCGAAGCCGCTCACTGGGGAACTGGTCAGCCGCTACACCTTCGAATCGTTTGTCGCTGGCGTGAATAGTCAGTTCGCCCATGCCGCCGCCACTGCGGTGGCGGATGCGCCCGCCCGCACCTACAACCCTCTTTTCATCCACGGTTCAGTTGGATTAGGCAAAACCCATCTGCTGCACGCGATCGGGCACCGAATCATGCAGAAAAAGAAGGGCGCCAAGATTGTTTATGTTACCTCGGAACAGTTTACGAATGAGTTCATCTCCGCCATTCAGCACGGAGAGCTCGTTAAATTTCGCCGTCGCTTCCGCCAGGCCGACTGTCTTTTGATCGATGACGTGCAGTTCTTTTCCGGCAAAGACCGCTCCCAAGAGGAGTTCTTCCACACCTTCAACACTCTTTTCGACGGGAACCGACAGATCGTTCTTTCCAGCGATAGCCCTCCGGGGGATGTGGCCAACCTACAAAAGAGGCTGGTGTCCCGCTTTGAGTGGGGCTTGAGCGCTGAGCTGCAATCTCCCGACATCGAGACCCGTCTTGCGATTCTGCGCAAGAAGACATCGACCATGCAGGTTCGCCTGGGTGAATCGGTCCTTCACTTTATCGCCGAGCGCGTCAAGACCAACGTCCGCCGCCTGGAGGGCGCCCTGAACCGTGTGGCCGCGTGGGCCGCGTTGCACGATCGCCACATCACCCCCGCGCAGGTGGAAGAGCTGCTGAAGGATTTCATCCAACAGGAGACGAAGCCGATCGTCACGATCGAGCTCATCCAACGACGCGTGGCCGAAGGCTACGATCTGCGGGTGGCCGATATGACCAGCAAGCGGCGTCCCGCTCATATCGCCCTTCCTCGAATGGTGGCGATGTATCTCAGTCGTAAAATGACCGGGAAGAGTCTTCAGGAAATTGGCGAGTCGTTCGGTGGCCGCGACCACGGAACGGTTTTGCATGCCTGCAAGACGATCACCTCCAAGATGCAGGGCGATGAGCGGCTGCATCAAATGGTGGGTCTTCTCACTCACAAACTCGAAGAACCGGCCGAGCGCTAATTACGCTCCGGCGGGTTTTTTCGTTTCGCTGTCCATACCCATTTCGTGTCCTCATGCCTACCTATTCCCAAACTGGTTGTGGATCGACGATGAACTCCCCCTTTTTTTCCCGCTCTTTTCTTTCGCACTTTTCCATTCGCCGAGTGATGGCGGCTTGTCGGAAAGTTATTCCCGTGGGTATCTCCCATTCATTCCAACTTACTCACCACTACAGAGAGGATTTCGTTTCCCCTGTGAATAGCGACCAAATCAGTACGGGTTTCTGGTGGGAAAAGTGCGGGTCATCGAACAAGGGGCTCCCTTTCACGAAACTATCCACGGCTTATTCTTGGTTGAACCGCCTGATCCATGGGCACTTGCAAAGAATTTCGTAGCTTATCCACTTGCTTATGATTATGGTTTATTTACTTCTATATTTACCTATCCCAATCTCCTGACTCCTTCCACACCATGAAACTCATCCTCCAAAAGCAAAAATTTCTCGGCGCACTTTCCGCCGTACAAAATGTCGTGGGGTCGCGAACCCCGATCGGTATTTTAAACAATCTACTTTTAAAAGCGGACAAAAACCTTCTCACCATCTCGGCCACCGACCTCGACATTGGAATCCGTACCGCTTGTGAAGTCGGGGTGGAAAAGCCCGGCGCGATCACCCTCCCGGCGCGAAGGCTCTTTAGCATTATTCGGGAACTCCCCTCGGAAGAGTTGACTCTGGATGTGGACAGCAAGTTGGGAGCCACCATCCGCTGTGGGTCCGCCTTCTTTAAAATTATGGGGATGCCCTCCGAGGAATTTCCGGCGATTCCGGAGTTCCCCGCCAAAACCAGCGACAAGAATCCTATCTACAAAATCGAACAGAAAGGGCTCAAGGAGCTGCTCAAGCGCGTTTCCTATGCGATGTCGGCGGATGAGAAGCGCTACGTTTTAAATGGTCTCCTGCTCTGTTTAAAAGATGCCAAGTTGACCATCGTCGCGACCGATGGACGTCGCCTGGCGTTGACCGACCAAGAGTTGGATTTTCCAAAGTCGGGGGAACGGGAATTCATCTTACCCGCGAAAGCGGTTCTCGAGCTGCAGAGACTTCTGGGGGACAAGGACGAGGTGGCCTTTGCCCTCCTGGAAAACCAGATTCTCTTTTCCTTTGGGCACACCGAGATCGCCGCGAAAATGGTGGAAGGGAACTACCCCAACTATCGGCAAGTCATTCCAGCCGATGCCAAAGAAAGGGTCACGCTGGAGCGGGAACTTTTTCTCAACTCCGTTCGGCGAGTGGCCCTTCTTTCCAGTGAGAAATCGAACTCGGTGAAATTAACCTTTGGGAAAAACAATTTAGAGATCGCGGCCAATACCCCGGATGTCGGGGAGGCCCATGAGTCGATTCCCGTTCAGTATAAGGGCAAAGAGTTTACCATGGCCTTTAACCCGGAATTTCTGATCGACCCGTTGAAAAATATTGAGGATGACACGGTTCACTTCGACTTTATTGATGAGCTCAGCCCGGGCGTGATTCGTTACAACAAACCGTTTCTCTATGTGATCATGCCGATGCGGACGGCCTGAGCCGCCCCGCGTGCTCCGGCACCTTCGGCTGACTTCGTTTCGTTGTCACACAACGCTCGAGCTCGAACATTTAGGTCCACGGGTTCTTTTGGTGGGCGATAACGGACGCGGAAAAACGACGATTCTCGAATCGGTTTCTGTCCTGGCCCGACTTCGCTCCTTTCGCACCCGCGCGTTGCGCGATCTTACCCAGCATGGGGGCGAGGGTTGGCGGGTGGAGGGGGCCTGGGCGGATGAGGCGGGGCCGGTTCGATTAGGGGTTGTCTGGAGGGGAGGCGGTCGAGAGCTCGAGGTGGATGGACGAGCCGGCAGCACGGTCGATGAGTTTTGGGGGCGGGCTCTGGCGGTGGTTGCCCACGGAGCCGATATGCAAATTTTGGAAGGTGGCTCGGCCGAACGCAAATCGGGCTTTGACCTACTCTTGGCCGAAATTGAGCCGGCGCGACTGGGGGAGCTGCGACAACTTCGCGAAATTTGCCAACAACGCTCGGCCCTCTTGCGGCATCCGCGAGCTTCGCGCGAGGAGTGGGAAGCGTGGACAACGCGCCTCGCCGAAGTGGGCCAGATTTTGCAACCCGCACGGCAAAATCTGGCAAAGCTTTTTCTACCCCATTTGCAGGAGGCACACCAACGACTGACGGCGGGGGCGGAGAAGTTGAAGGTGGGCTATCAGCCGGCCGACCCCGTCCCAGAGCCGGGAAGTCCGCGGGACCAACTTTGGGAAAGAGAGCGGGAACGCGGCGTCAATCTGACGGGCCCACAAAGGGATGATTGGGATTTTCTCTTGGGCGGGAAAAGTTTATCGCGGTACGGCTCGGAGGGGCAGAGGCGCTCCGCCTGCCTGGCGGTGCGTTTGGCGGAGCTGGCTTTGATTCAGCAGAGCAAACAGCGCACTCCCATATTTCTTTTGGATGACGCCTTGAAAGAGCTGGATGAGGAGCGACGGAAAGCTTTTTGGAAAGGTATTCCGGCGGAGTGCCAGGTTTTGTACGCAACGGCCCATGACCGGCCACGGCAGGGTGATTCTTGGGTTATTCTTGAGATTTCCCCCGGACGAGCAGCGATCCAAAAAGGGTGAGTCTTGCCACGGTGCACCGAGAAGCCTTACGATTCACGCCCGTTTGATTTAAAAAAAAGTAAGAAGGAGATCGTTTATGGCCACAGAAGTAGGACCGGTACAATCAGTTGAGGCGCCCCCGTTGCGCCCCCTTAAAATTCCCAACCGCCTTGCCTCCACCCCCAAGCTAGGCCCGAAGTATCCCGCCAAGGTGCGCAATTTGGTCGGTCAGGAAGTGGTTCTGGCCGATCCGGTGATGACCAGGGCGTTGGTCGCCTTAATGGATACCCATGCGGTCATCGGGGGTGCGGCGTGTCACTGGGGCGGGCCGGCGGCCTTGGCTGAAATTATGTCGGCGATTCATGGGGTGATGTTTGCCGAAACGAAGCGGCCTTGGCATGAGGCGTATAACTTTGTCAACGATGCCGGCCATACGGAAAACGGGGTGTACGCGTTACGGGCTCAATATGGATTTGATGGAATGACGTTTGATGATTTGAAAAAATTCCGCTCGATCGAAAGCAAATTAACCGGACACGGGGAAAGCCATCTCAATCCGCAGGGCGTGTTCATCAGCAACGGGCCGTTGGGATCTGGCATTCCGGTGGCGCAGGGTTTGGCCTTAGGGGATAAGTTGGCCCAGCGGGATCGGGTGACATTTTGCGTCATTTCCGACGGGGCCTGCATGGAGGGGGAGGCCAAAGAAGCGATGGCGGCGATTCCCGGGCTAGCGGGACGCAACGAAATTAACCCCTTCATTCTGATTGTTTCGGACAATGACACGAAATTATCCGGACGGATTTCGGCGGACAGTTTTTCGATGGAGCCGACCTTTGCTGGGTTGGCGGAGTTGGGATGGAACGTGCGTCCCGTCAAGGAGGGGCAAAATTTAGAAAAGGTGTATCAGGCGGTCGAGCAGGCCTTGGCCGAGGCCAAAGGGGATCCGCGCCGACCCGTCTGTCTCTGGGTGAAAACGATCAAAGGATATGGGGTGAAGGAAACGGAAAAAAGTTCATCGGGCGGGCACGGATTTCCGCTGAAGGACGGGGAAAAAATTGTGCCGTTTGTCGAGGAGATCACGGGTGGCAAAACTCCCGCCGATTTAAAGGCGTGGGCGGAATCGCTCCGCAAGGATTGGGAGGCCAAGCAGGCGGCCAAAAAGGCTGCGCCCACCGGAAGCGCGAGCGTGAAAAAAGAGAAGGTGCAGGCGGGTTTTGCCCGAGCGGCGGTGCGTGCGGCGCAGGAGGGCTTACCCGTCGTTTCGATCAGCGCCGACCTACCGGGGTCGACCGGCGTAGCCGCATTTCAGAAGGCGGTGCCCGGCCGCTCCTTCGACATTGGGGTGGCGGAGGCGAACATGGTGAGCACTTGCACAGGACTTGCCAAAACAGGTTTTCTGCCGGTGGCGGATACCTTTTCGCAATTCGGAATCACGAAAGGGAATTTACCTATTATTATGTCGGCACTTTCGCAAGGGCCGATTGTGGGAGCCTTTACCCACGCGGGTTTTCAAGATGCGGCGGATGGGGCCTCGCACGAAGCTACGACCTACTTTGCCGCAGTGAGCGCGATTCCGCACACGCTGGCAATTGCGGTGAGCTGTTCGGAGCAGGCGGAGGCACTGATGCTGGGCGCGTTCCAGCGACTGGCGAAAGAGCGGGAGGCGGGCCAGGACGGGGAGAGCGCCCTCTTTTTTGCGGGGCGGGAAGATTTCCCCGCTCGGCTCGGAGAACGGCCAGAGGGCTATCCTTGGGGCAAGGCGACCGTGCTCCGCCCAGGCAAGGATGTGGTCCTCGTGGCGTGCGGCCCGATGGTGCCACTCGCGCTGGAGGCGGCGGATATTTTGGCCGAAGCGGGCCAGCAGGCGACCGTGATCGACAATCCATTTGTCAATCGGCCCGACTTGGGAACGATTGCGCCCGCGGTGCAGGCAGCCGGCGGGCGATTGGTGACGGTGGAGGATCATCAAATCGTGGGAGGCATGGGGGCGATGTTGGTTCATGCGCTGGCGATTCAGGGTGTGGCCCTGAAGACGGCGGCCATTGGCATGAAGGGTGAGTTTGGGCGATCGGCCTACAGCGCACGGGAGCTGTATGAACATTTCGGGATGGGACCGAAGGACATCGCCCAGGCCGCTCGAAAGCTGTCTTCTTGATCGATCGGTTTGGGTTCGGCTGGCTTTGGGCCAGCTTGGTCTGGGCCAGCCTTGGACAGGCCGAGATATTGATTTTACAACGAGAGGCAGGGGTTGAGATGGTTTCGGTTCAAGAGGCTCGGGAAGCTGGGAAAAAAATATCCTATCAGGAGATGGACGGAACCGTTCGCGAGGTGGAAAAAGAGAGAATATTGGCCAAATTACCTGCCACTCCTCTGGTCGAGCAGGAGTTGACTCGGGAGGAGGCGGTGGCCGCTATCAATGCCTTTCTGGAGGCGAAGGCGAAGCATCCGGCCCTGGCCGAGCCGTTGCAAAGGGAGCTGGAGATTTGGAAGGAGAGGTTGGACAAGTTGCCCAATCCGGAGGATCCAGAGGCACTGGCTAAAGCAGAGGCCGCTTTTTCGGCGGCGGTGGAGAAGGCTGCGCCGCAGGCGTATGTACCGAAAAAGAATTACACGTTGGCGGAGTTGGCTCAGCAGGTGGCGGCCTTCGACGCGTTGGCGAAAGAGTTTCCCGAGAGAGCGGAGGAGGTCGAGAGACTGGCCTCGCCCTGGCGAGTGGAGGAGGAGCAGCACCGAGCGGGCAAAAAAAAGTTTGAGGGGCGCTGGTTCGAGCCACCCGAGTGGGAGCAGGAGCGATTTGCCCGGCAGGGAGCGGCCAAGACCGCGTTTTTGGAAACGATCGAAATCCCGGCGGTGTCGCCGATTCTTTTCAGCCAAGGAATTTTTTTAGCCAGTTTGGCCTTGCTCCTGGGGGGGGCATTTCTTGGATTGAGTTTTCTTTATCATGGGGTGGTGGAGTTGATGCGGCATCGCGCTTGGTGGAAAGGAGCGGCCTGGACCTTGGCGGGAATGATACTTTTTGCTCTCGTCGCCCGGGCAGGAGTTTTGGCGGTGGCCGTGCCGGAGCCACTCCCTATCGGCGGAGGGGCGGAGGAGAAAACGCTGGAAGATCTCATTTGGATTCAGGCGGGATTGCAGGAGCCGTTGCCGCCCGAGATTCGGCTGACGGATGGGGAGGTCAACTCCTGGTGGAGTCGCCGATTGAGGTTTGCCCCGATGACCGTGACGGATGTTTTGGCAGTGAGCGTGGTGGGTTGGCAGATTCAATTTGTCGACGGGGGAATGATTCTGGAACGGGCGGGACGATGGCTGGGACAAACCCTCCGGTTGCGCCACCAGCTCATCTTTAGTCGGTCGGAAAAAGGGGAGGATATTTATCGGGTCGAAGCCAGCCTAGGGAAGCTACCCCTTCCGCCGGTGCTGGTTTTAAGCACCTGGAACCAGTGGGTGGAGAGCCTGCTGCAGCAGGCAAAACTTTTTCCAGGGGCCGCGGGGGTCAAACTGGAGAGACTGGAAAAAGGGGCGGTGTTTTTTTCGGCTCCCTAGCTCCCAATTTAAGGGGCTTTCATGGGGGTTGAAATATGGCGAAGGGTTGGGGATATTAGGATGAAGGAGGATTTTTGATTTATGACGAATGGCAAAGAGTGGGCGGCACGGATTCGGGGAGAGGTGCAAAAGGCCATCATTGGCCAGGACGAGGTGATTGAGCGCCTTTTGGTGGCGCTTTTAGCCAACGGGCACGTTTTGCTGGAAGGACTGCCCGGGTTGGCCAAAACCCTCCTGATCAAAAGTCTGGGTTCAGCCATGGGTTTAGATTTTGAACGCATTCAATTTACGCCCGATCTTTTGCCGAGTGATGTGGTTGGGACGATGGTCTTTCAACCCAAGGAAGGAACCTTTCGGGTTCATCAAGGCCCCGTCTTCGCGAATTTAGTTTTGGCGGACGAAATCAATCGTGCCCCCGCCAAGGTGCAGAGCGCCTTGCTCGAGGCGATGCAGGAGCGGCAGGTGACCATCGGAGGGGAGACCCACCATTTGCCCAAACCTTTTTTGGTCATGGCCACCCAAAATCCGTTGGAGCAGGAGGGAACTTATCCGCTCCCGGAGGCCCAGACCGATCGGTTTCTTTTTAAAATCTTGGTCGACTACCCGTCGGAGCAGGAAGAGCGGGCCATGATGGAGAGATGGGGGCAGCTGAGCATGCAGCCGAAACTTTCGGCGGTGTCGTCGGGGGAGGAGTTGCTCCAGATGCGAGCCAAGGTGGACGAAGTTTACCTCAGCCCACCGTTGCAGGCTTACATGTTGGCCCTGGTCCGAGAGACGCGCGCGGCCGCGGCGGCGACGGGCAATGGAGGGAAAGTCCTTTCCTACGGGGCCAGCCCGCGTGCTTCCCTGGCCTTAGTTCAATCAGCGCGAGCCCTCGCCTGGTTGCATGGCATGAATCACGCCACCCCGGAGGTCGTGCAAAATGTATTTTTGGATGCGTTGCGACATCGCGTGGGATTGACCTATGAAGCGGAAGCGGAGGAAACGACGACCGACCAGATTTTAAAGGGAGTGCTCGAGCGGATTCCCGTCCCGGCGGGGCATTAAGGAGGGGGGGAGCGGACGGTGAGTATGAGTACGGCAACCGCGCCCGGGGAAATGGCCCGAAAAGCCCCGCTGGCTCTGCTCCGCAAGTTGGAGTGGCGGGTGCGGATGGCGGCCGATTCGTTTTTGGGGGGAGAGTATCGGTCCGCTTTTCGCGGACGAGGGCGCGAATTCGATCAGGTGGTGAAGTATGAGTACGGGGACGATGTGCGGGATGTGGATTGGAATGTTTCGGCCCGACTGGGGGAGCTCTACCGGAAAAAATTTATTGAGGAGAGAGAGTTGACCGTGGTCATTCTCTTCGAGGATACTCCCGCACTCCAATTTGGTTCCGGGCAACGAACGAAGCGGGAGGCGCTGCTGGAGTTGGCCGGGCTCTTTGCCCTGACCGCGGCGGGGAACCGGGACCGGGTCGGATTTTGGCACGCCACCCCCGCGGGCCATCACGTACGGCAGCCGGTGCGGGGGCGGGTGAACATTGTCCGAACGGCGGCGACGTTGCTGGGGCAACCGATTCCGAAGCTCGAGGACGGGCCGGAAGCCTCGCTGGAGTGGAAACTTTTTTTTCACGCTTTCCCGAAGCACAGCATTGTTCTTTGGTTGGGAGACTTTCCGCCGCGGCCGGTCGGCCCCGGCTGGGCCGCTCTGCGCAAACGGTACGAGATGATTGGGGTGAGAGTCGATGATCCGTGGGATATTCAGCTGCCCTCCTTGGGAATTCTGCCGGCGGTGGATCCTGAATCGGGCGAGGTGCTGGCCTTTGATATGGGGACGAAAGACAGTCAACAAAGGCATGCCCGATGGGTGGCAGAGCGCGAGGCGGCGTGGCAGGAGTGGTTTCCCAGCCCACTCCA
>Ga0247843_1010011_pt1 | contig 10255 bp, 10 predicted proteins | sample LaCruzMarch2017__FD_192420 | JGI IMG/M metagenome (GOLD analysis project Ga0247843, IMG submission 192420) | Freshwater microbial communities from meromictic Lake La Cruz, Castile-La Mancha, Spain - LaCruzMarch2017_8m | ecosystem: Environmental > Aquatic > Freshwater > Lake | place: Spain...
ATAGAAAAGGGCATGATATTCTTTGGCTTGAAAAGGAAGTTTAAGTGATGTTAAAACCTTGCTTGCTTTAATTTAAAACAAAGCAGGGTTTTTTAGGCTCGGACAGGTTTTAAGCGGGAATCGCTGTCACCACGCAGACATCCTTTTCATAACCTTTAATATTGGTTATGATTAATTCAATATCCTCGTATTTGGAACTTTAATGAAATCTCCTGCCCATTTTGACACCCTATGCATCCATGGCGGTCAGTCACCCTGCCCCTCAACGGGCGCGGTCATGCCACCGATTTATTTAAGTTCAACATTCAAACAACCTGCACCAGGAGAGCATCTTGGATTTGAGTATTCGCGCACGGGAAATCCCAGCCGGCAAGCGTATGAAAAATGTATGGCTGAAATTGAATATGGTCAACAAGCCTTTGCCTTTAGCTCTGGTATGGCTGCTATTTCTACTATCATTGAAATGCTTGAGCCTGGGGATCATATCATTACAGGGAACGATCTGTATGGCGGAACCTACCGACTTTTCAATCGTGTCAAAACCCGCTCACAACAATTACAATTTTCATTCGTCAACACCCAAACGCTTGATGAAGTCATATCTGCAAAACGCCCCAATACCCGTATTCTATGGCTCGAGACCCCTTCCAATCCTTTATTGCAAATCAGTCCAATTGAGCCATTATGCGCATGGGCCAAAGCCAATGATATCATTACTGTCATTGACAATACCTTTGCATCGCCTTGGATTCAAAATCCCCTTAAAATGGGGTGCGATATTGTGGTTCACTCTGCCACCAAATATTTAAATGGTCATTCCGATGTGGTTGGTGGCATTGTCATTGTCGGTCAGTCGCCTCAGTTATGTGAACAAATGGCTTTTCTACAAAATAGCTGTGGAGCGGTTGCCAGTCCTTTTGACAGTTACTTAGTACTGCGTAGTTTAAAAACATTGCCACTACGGATGCAAAAACATTGTGATAATGCGCTTAAACTTGCAGAGTGGCTCAATAGCCATCCACAAATTGAACATGTTATCTATCCTGGTTTAGCCCATCATCCCCAACATAATCTCGCAAAACAACAAATGCGTCATTTTGGTGGCATGATCAGTATTATTATCAAAGGCGACCCTATGGCGTTTCTCAAAAATTGTCAATTATTTACCCTGGCTGAAAGTCTAGGCGGCGTTGAAAGTTTAATAGAACATCCAGCTAGCATGACCCATGCCTCAATACCTGCAGATGTGCGACGTCAAATAGGTATTGATGATGGATTAATTCGTTTATCTGTGGGGGTCGAACACTACCAGGATTTACAAGATGATCTGAATTTCGCTCTAAAAAGGCTCATTGCAAAATGACGGCAAGGTATCAATCCGATACAAAGAATCGATACGATCGCGATGCTGTACTGAAAATATCGGCTGATACGCTTTGGATATCGTTGCAGAAAAGCCACAGGGCGCGACAGAATCTAAAACAATATATTTAGCGCCCTGCATTAAGTAATGACAAAGCTCTGCTTGATCTCGCGTTGCCAATACCTCACCATTGCTATAAAACATACATGAATACTCAGGTGCAAACAAAGCATAGATTAAACGCTCTTCGCTGGAATGCCTATCTTTTTTCCATGCCGCTATCATCTGATCATTGGACTTCGAAAACATAACCGGATATTGATTAAATAAGTAAATGACAATCAATAATATGCCACTCATGATAAAAAAGATGCGGTAGAGAAACGTTTTCATGGCTCCCTCATTGGCAACTTTCAGCAATAGGGTTGCTACCAACACTGCAAAAGCCGGTAATACAGGAAACGTATAAGGATAAATAATATTTCTAGCAAAAGTAAACACGGTAATGGGTACTAAGGTAAAGCTCAGAAGATAAAGATACCAGGCTCTTTCTTGAGAGGGGATTTTCCAAACATTTTTTTTACTGGCCATCCAAAATATGACAACACCTGACCATGGTAACGTTCCCGCTAAAAAGTATACCCAAATCATGCCCATGGTTTCCTGGTGCGCAAAGCCATACAAATCACCAGTCCATCCAGGCTTTAAAAAGCGCATGAAATGCTCACCGATAATGAAATAACTTAAAAATCCAGGCATCCGTTGTTCTGCCAAGATATACCAAGGTAAAGCCACAGCAAAAGTAAGTACACTGCCTTTTATCCACGGAATGAGCTGCCAACACTTTTTCCATTGACGCGCAACAGTAAGCCAAACAACAATAGGCAATACGGAAAATACCCCCATGGCTAGACCTTTGGCCAATAAGCCTAAACCCCAGCCGAGAAATGCAAGATATCCCCAAACCCAATGTTCATTTTGCATCCTAAGCCAAAAAGAAAGCATGACCAATGCCACACAAGACATTAAAGCCGGATCAGTCATGACGGTACCGGCATCTAATAAAAAGTAAAATGTGGTGGCCAAAATACCGACTGACCAAATAGCGCCCTTATAACCGAGTTTAGAGAATGCCATCCGGCCAACAGTCCATAAACAGAATAAAGATAAAAATAATGCGGGCAAGCGTGCAGCCAAAGCATTGATACCCAGATATTGCATACTAAATGCACTTGTCCAGGTGGATAGCGGAGGCTTGGCCCAAAAATATTGATTAGGATAGTGCCTCAGACTTACCCAATCATGGGATGTTACCATCAATCGTGCAATTTCAGCATATCTTGCTTCTGTAGAATCATTCAAAGGGATCCAATACATTGCGAGCATGCGACAAATCATTAACATCAGAACAAGAATGAACACACGACCATGAAATGAACCCCATATCGATTCTAATTTGGCTTTCAAAAACAACAGTATTCCCCCAAGGTAAGACGAGCTAAATTGTAAATCATTCAGCGTATGTACACAAGTTTGGACAGCTAATGCGGAAAAAGCTCTATATTTAAAGACTTCAGATCAGCTAGAAATTCCTTGCTGGATAAATATGCATATTCTTTACCACGATTATGGCAGATAGAATCAGTAATATCCGAGCTTTCCAGACCTGGATGGCACATCAATAATCCTCCTGAAGCCAGTGATGCTGCAGCTGCAGTAAATAGCTCTCGATAAGGTTTTTTGGTCTTAAAAGAATAATCTCCTGCAAAGTCAGAAGGACTTTTTATCTGCAAGTTTTTTAATTTCCGGATCCAAGTATTGCCACCTAAAAACAACAAGGCCCACATCTTTAAAGAAGTTGCTCGGGATAGGTTGATATTCGCGTAGGTGTACGTCGTTCGAAACCATGGATCAATACCCAAAGAGGAAACCACTTTTAACAATGCATCACGAATCATCGGTAATTGATGCACATGTTGATGTCCATCAATAAATTCTGGCCATGTTCCATAATATTGACGAAATGCAAGGATCTGTGAGTGCACCTGTTGTTCTAGCCACGTTTTAGAGAGACGATGTGCATAGCACTGATAAATTAATTTCAGTAATGACGGGAAGTTTTTTCCATGGGTAAAATTCAAATGCAAGCCCGCCATCACCTCTTTTTTTGCAAGCACTGGAGCATCTTTTTCCCAAGCCTCTGTATTGACCATACAACTGACAGCATTTAAGCGCTTTTTTTCAACCAATTCTAGAATCGCTTGATTGATACTTTCATTTTGTCCAAAATCATCCGCACAAATAATGATGTATTTACTCGGTATCATGCTTTTTCTACGACTTGGGATATCTCTTGTTGGATATAATATAAGGGGCGGTTTTTGGTTTCGATTAGAATTCTGCTGATATATTCAGAAATAATAGCCAAGAACAAAAATAATATTGAAAACAGTCCAGCAATTAAAAAAATCACAGAAGCCAAACCATCCAACAAATGCTCTGGGCTTAATAATTTCTCGATCAAAATAAATCCTGCATACATCATCATGACAAAACTAATGCCGGTTGAAAAAAGAGCCATGGTTCGTAGGGGTCTGCCAGAAAAACCTATAATAGAATCCAAGGCTAAATTCATAAGCTTTCGAAAATTATATTTGCTAGCACCCCCCGCCCTTGGCGGACAATCATAACCAATGCTTGTTGTATTAAATCCCATGTAGGCAAACAACATCACCAAATGTCGATTGTTTTCACGCATTTTTTTTAAAGATTCTACAACCACGCGAGAGAGTAAACGAAAGTTGCCCTGTCCTTGCGGAATATCAAGCCCTGTCATCTTTCGCGAAATACGATAATACATTTTTGAAAAAAAACGTCGCATTTTGGTTTCAATCGGGCGTTGATTTTGCTGTCCACAGACCACATCAAATCCCTCTTCTGCTTTCTCAAACATTTTTGGAATGAGCTCTGGGGGATGTTGTAAGTCGGCATCCATCAATACCACATAATCGCCTTTAGCATGATCAAAACCTGCCGTTGAAGCGATTTCATGACCATAGTTTCTCGAAAATTTAAACAAGCGTATTTGGGGATATTTACTAATATAGGGTAGACACTTCTCAATAGTGAGATCTTGAGAACCATCATCGACTAAAATCAACTCAAACCAATTATAATTTTCAGTCAAGACCTTTAATGCACGCTCAAGAAAGGCATCGATGACGTCCTGCTCATTATACATAGGCACAATAACGGACAATAATATAGAACGGTCATTCATAAAATTGTTTACCCTCTTTACCAACAATAAATGGATCATATCATGATTTCATTGTAGATTAATCTAAAGATCTAAAAAGGACAATATATGAAAGATTGGCAACCAATTATTGAGCAATATTTCGCTATAAAAGAGCAATTATCTCCTCTCAATGCACCACAAGAATGCATGCAAGCGATGGAAGATATTTTTTGTCGTTTAAATAGTGGTCAATTGCGTGTATGTGAAAAAGTAAATCAAAAATGGTTAACCCATCAATGGATTAAAAAAGCCATTCTCTTAAGCTTTCGGCTCTTACCCAACCTTGTGATCAATGCAGAATTTACGCAATTTTATGATAAAGTTCCATTGAAATTCCAAGACTATAGCGAAGATGATTTTATCCAACAACAAATTCGTGTCGTCCCCCATGCCATCGTCAGAAGAGGTGCTTATGTTGGCAAAAACTGTGTACTGATGCCCTCTTATATCAATATCGGCGCCTATGTGGATGAAGGAACGATGGTAGACACCTGGGCGACTGTGGGTTCCTGCGCCCAAATTGGAAAAAATGTCCATTTATCCGGAGGTGTCGGCATTGGAGGTGTCTTAGAACCTCTCCAAAACAATCCCACTATTATTGAAGACAATTGTTTCATTGGCGCACGCTCAGAAGTGGTAGAAGGCGTCATAGTAGAACAGGGCTCCGTGCTAGGTATGGGGGTTTTTTTAGGACAAAGCACTAAAATATATCATCGAGAAACGGGTGAAATTAGCTATGGCCGCATTCCAGCAGGTTCAGTTGTGGTTGCTGGAACCTTACCGAGTACGACAGGAAATTGTCATCTTTATTGTGCGGTCATTGTCAAACAAGTTGACAGTAAAACGCGTCAAAAAACCAGTATCAATCAACTTCTACGAGATTAACCATGTCTGATATCTTGCCTGTCATCGAACAACACTTAAAAGAATTGGTGAAGTTAAAATCTATCACACCGCTTGATGCAGGCTGTCAGTTATATATCAAAACCATTTTGGAAAATCGAGGGTTTCGTTGTCAGACCTGGCAAGTCAATCAAGTCAGTAACTTATATGCTGAAATTGGCACGAAAGGCCCACGCTTTGTGTTTGCCGGCCATACCGATGTGGTCGAACCAGGACCGCTGCAACAATGGCACTTCCCCCCTTTCGAGTTAACTGAGCATGAAGGCTATTTCTACGGCCGAGGTGTCGCTGACATGAAAGGTGCAATAGCTACCATGCTTGCCGTTGCCTCACAATGGAAGTCTTCAAACCCTGGTATTTTGGGTTTTCTCATTACCAGTGGCGAGGAAGGGCGAGACTATCAAGATGGCACCCCTTTTGTCATGCAAGCCTTACAACAACAAGGAATTCATATTGACTACTGTATTGTCGGAGAGCCTTCATCAGATTCCATCACTGGAGATACCATTAAAAATGGTCGCAGAGGTTCATTGAGTGCGACTTTAACCATTCCTGGCGCTCAAGGACATGTTGCCTACCCGCATCTTGCTGACAATGCTATCCACAAAGCATTACCCTTCTTAACGGCTTTATCTGCAAAAATTTGGGATATGGGCAATGCATTTTTCCCAGCCTCGACCTTGCAAATCACCCGCATTTTTGTACCTACTTCTGCTCGCAATGTCATTCCAGGCACCCTTGAAGTCGATTTTAATATCCGTTTTAATACAGAACATGACGCAGCCTCCATTCAACAACAAATCCTTGATTTAGCTAAACAACATGACTGTGATGCCGAATTTCAATGGGAATTAAGTGGAGAACCGTTTATTACCCCGTCGGGTAAACTCATTGAGATTTCCCAAAACGTTATTCAAAAACATTTGGGGCATACAGCCGTTTTATCAACCAGTGGCGGTACTTCAGATGCACGTTTTATAGCGCCTTATCAAATTCAAGTGATTGAATTAGGCGTTCCGAATGCGAGCATTCATCAACCCAATGAATGTGTCTCTAAAGTTGAATTAACACAACTGGCACATCTGTATTTGGAGATTTGCACAACATTGCTTAGTTAATTTCAGCTTCTTTGGCAACAACACTCATCACACAACAATCGGACCAAACATTCAATGCGGTCTCTAGCATATCAATTAGAGAGTAAAACGGTAGAATCAATCCCATTAATACAATAGGAACATTCATCGAAACCAAAAGACTGACACTTAAGAAAAAACATCCCATCGGTACCCCTGCATTACCAATGGCTGCAATAGTAGCAATAAACACCCAAGTTAACATCATCCATGGTGTAAGGATAATATCTGCATTCTGCATTAAATAAACCACGGTCGTAAAGATAAATGCTGCACATCCATTCATATTAATACTGGTGCACAAGGGCAACACAAATCGACTTACTTCCGGAGATACATTTAAACGTTGCTCAACGGTATCCATAGTCAATGGCAAGGTACCCACCGAAGATTTTGAGAAAAAAGCCACGGACAAAGCTGGAGATAAGGCTTTTAACATCGAAAAAGGCTTAAAACCTTTTGACTTCAGCCATAATGGTAAAATGCATAAGCCCTGGATGATATTAGCCAGTACAATCACACTTAAATACTCGCCAAGTCCTAACAATGAATGCTTGCCCTGCAATGAGCCGACACTGGTCGTAATAAAGCCAAAAATACCTAGTGGGATCCAGCGCAATAACCATTTGGTCAAGACCATCAAAACACTATGAAAACCCCGAAAAAAGTTAGAGATAGTCTCGCGGGTTAATTGATCAGGAACCTGCCTGATTGCAGCCCCAACAAGAACGGCCAACACCAAAATAGTTAAGACTTGATTTTCTAAGAAGGGTTGAAAAAAATTAGTGGGAATCAAATGCATTAAATAGTCAGCATAACTTTGTGATATCTGTGGTCCAATTACGGGCTTGATAGCAACATCAATAACCATTTTTTGAGGATGAATCAATATAAATAAAAAACAGCTTAAAAACGCTGCAATTAAAGTAGTCCCCAGGGTATATTTTAAAGTATTACGCCATAGTTTTTGCATAACTCCAGTCGATCGATAGTTGAGAAAGGTCACCACCAACGACAAAAAAATCACAGGCATGGAAATACATTTAAAACAATTGATAAAAAATTCCCCAACCATTAATCCCAAATTTTTAAGATAAGGTACTTTATCCAATCCGGCTATAATGCCTAACACAATCATCAAAAGATAGGTCAGCATTTTTTGTATCGCTGGATTGTGCTGAATCTTATTTAGCATATATTCCTCATCAATTTCATTACACCCATCGATAATACAATACTCGACCGGGTATTTGAATGAAATGTTTCTTATGACATTTCAACAACTTATCAGGTATGGCAACTCGCCAGTGCATTTTTAAAGATTGCGCTTTTAACTTAAGCAACCAATGCCGTGTTCCTACGCAATCAGGCTGGCAAATAGTTACACAATTGTATTGTCCCAAATAATGCCAGGAATAGTCAATTGTTTGCGACGATTTTATCGGATCATCCAACAATTTGATTGCAAATTGATACAATTCTTTTTTTTGGTGTTGCACGTTTTGCCAATAATGGATAGTGGAAGATAGATCGAGAAGTTCTTCCCATAATGCAGCTATCAATTGTAGTGAAAGGAAAAGACTGACAAGCACTATCCACAACCCCCCACCCTGTTGTCGGTCTAGTATTCGCATATTTTTTGTATCCAATGTAAAGAAGGAAGGTGGGCTATCTTCACGTGCACAGCAATACTCGAGGGGTTTTGCCACTTTAGATCCAAATATTCAAAGCCATCGGCTAACACCTGAGGCACACCTTGATGATGCACCATCAGTTGATAAGAGCCTTGCCTGAAACGGATTTGATATTCTTTAAATCGAACCGGTATTAAAAAAAAAGGGAGTTGTAATTCCCCTGGATAGCTATCACTGAACAAATAGACTTGATGAAAATCTGTGGCCAAATACTCCCTAAGCATCAACAATGTATGTTTGCTTTTTATCCATTCCCCATCATCGATAGCCCCCCAAACTGCCAACCGAAGACCTTGGGATACATGGGTCATTTTCAAAATCGTAAATTTTTCTAAATTAACCGCATCCAAATTTAATGTCGATTGATAAACACAGGGCATTGAACAGATTAAGGGGCGAATTGCATTGGCCATTTCAGCCAATTCATGTTGCACAATTAATACTGCATACAGTTTTTGAATTTGCTCATGTCCATAATGTTGAAAATGGTGTTGCCATTGAAAACTAGCACCTATCCACAAACAAAAAAGACTATTTAAAAAAATGGACAACAGGCTTTCCAAAAGACTCATGAAAGCTCAGCTGCCAAAAGGTTCTGTAAAGTAAAAAACTGTTGTTGCAATAAGGTAAAATTGGAATACAACAAAGTCATGCCAAAGATCCAGAGTAAACTGGCACAGCAAAACTCGACAAGCAAGTTGGACATCTATTCTTCCGTGAAATTAAAACACAGCTAGCCTATCAAAAGCGAAGAAAAATGCAACTCAATATCAGGGCCTAAGCGATTTAGGTCCGATACACCCCAGCTCTTTCCCTTCAAGATTGAAAAAACAAATCTTCATCAGTAAAAGAGATTCCTCTTTATACTCTTGATTTTTCAAAAGACGTAATATTTCTGTTCGCGAACGCTTTATTTCATCAATATTACTCGATTCATAAGGATGTTTCATTAAAATGACATTGGCTATCTCATAATGCACTCTATCAACTAATTTTGAAATTTTTGCAGTGCCTATCGCTTCAAACTCCGGATTAGAAAAATAATCTTTTAACCGAGACAAAAACTTTTCCAATGCCCGGTTCCTTTCATTGAGCGGCACTATGATTTTGTCATTGATTTCTTCAAATGCCTGTAACCAATGTTGAAACACGGCGTTAAAATCCAACTCCGCTTTAATCCTCAAAAATAAACCCCTATCAAGATTTTCTTCATCGAATATGATACTTTTTAAGCAGTTATTGATTTTTAACGCTTGGTACAGATATGCCGCACCAATATCAGTCATTTGATTGCCACCCAGATCAATTATTTCTATTGTCGCTTGGTCTTCGAGTGCTTTTGCCAACGCATACACCCCAGTATCGGTAATCTGATTACCAAACAAATCCAGTTGCTGTAAACTGACATTCATTTTTAGCGCTTTAATCAAATATTGCAAACCCTCATCACCAATACGATTACGATGAAGATTTAAAACTTTGAGACTTCTGTTCGATTCTAGTGCTTTGGCAAGTGCTTGAAGTGAGCTATCAGTAATTAAGTTAACGCCTAAGTTGATACTTTCCAGCCCCACATTCACTTTCAAAGCCTCAGCGATATGTTCTAAACCGGCATCACCAATTGAATTAAGCACCAAAGACAATTCTTTTAAAGAACTCATCTTACGCACGGACTCATTAACAGGCCATGTTTTTTAACTCCTGCATCGCGATTTGATTTGACCGAACAATCAATTTATATTTGATAGCAAAGTGATTGAGACCTGTTTTGAATTTAAGCATTTCCAGCTTGCAGTAAGCAATCATAGCGGCGAATACATGATTGCATTGTGTTTTTACTCTCTTAGTTGGTGATTTT
>Ga0247843_1010016_pt1 | contig 10249 bp, 10 predicted proteins | sample LaCruzMarch2017__FD_192420 | JGI IMG/M metagenome (GOLD analysis project Ga0247843, IMG submission 192420) | Freshwater microbial communities from meromictic Lake La Cruz, Castile-La Mancha, Spain - LaCruzMarch2017_8m | ecosystem: Environmental > Aquatic > Freshwater > Lake | place: Spain...
TAATTTATACGAAACGGAAACTGTGTTAAACGTCTAGCATGCGCTGCTCTGGTTCCACATTCATCTGAGAGTGTTGCCCTGCAAGTTCTGCGCACAGTTGCTTATACTCAGCACTATCTTTGATCTCCGCTAGGTTGTCGCCGATCATATCTTCAACATATCCCCACAATGTATCTGGATTCATGTCAGCTGTGTCTAGTTCGCCTGCCATCTCTGGATCTACAGCCATTCCTTTGTAACTTTCAAGAGTCTCCACAACAGCACGACCAAGTGCACCAAATTGCTGTTCAAGAGATTGAGCTGCGTCTTCTTTAACAGTGGTTTTCTTTACTTTAGCTTCTTTTAGAACTACACCTGTCATTCCAGCAATTTCAAGCATTCTGCGTTTTGTGTTGATATCCATATAATAACTCCGGTTTGCGGGGTATTTATAAGATTCGGTCGAGCATCTTAATTTTTTGCTTGGGACGCTTATCGTATTCACCTTGACATACGATGCACCTACGGCAACCAATCTTACCGATTGCAAGTATCCGGCGAGGATCAATCTGCTCCCCGCACTGTTCGCACTCTGTTAGAGACGGGCGGTAATCAAATTGCTGACGAACAGCATGCAGTGCATTTTCTGCAACAATTAATGCGTGTTCTTGATCTTGGTCAGGGTTGGTGTATCCACTCATGTGATAATTATCCCCGACTTTTAGGGATTGGGCAACGAAAAAGTCTCCCGAAGGAGACTTTTTACCAACTCTGTATACTATTGCTCTGAGTATCTACGTATCAATTGTTTGAAAGCACTGGCGTCTCGTGGATGGACGAGAAATCCATTATCAAATGATAAATATTCTTCGCTATTGCCTTCTTCGGCGATGAAATCTAAAATATGGTCACCATGCTCAGGATCCTGGAAGTCAATTGGATGCGGAATGAATGTAACCGCAGAAGGTGAATACTCACCCATTCCTTCGGTCAATTTACTGGCTGTGTCAGCTGCTTCCTTAACAGATGATCCACCGTGTTTTTTGCTTGTTTGACCGCATTTTCCATCTCATCAAGGCCACCATCCATCTTGTTATCATCATCGTTTTCATATCCTCTTGAAAAAGCACGATTTCCAGCATTAAAGTTCGAACGTAGTCTGCGAGCTACGGCTTTATCAGCTACCGTTTTAATAGCATCATCGAATTGATCTTGCAATGCACCTTGCTTATCTTCGATACCTTCTTTCACTGGCGAAGACTTAGCTGCTTCAGTTAGTGAAGCAATTGCTTCCTCAGTGGCGGGTAGGCCAGCAATTTCTAATAGGACTTGTGGAGTCATTTTCATGATAAGTTACACTTTCAGTGTCAGTACGTGTCTATTTATGGGGATGGTGCATTTGTCGCACAAAAAACCACCTCAAAAGGTGGTTTTTAGTAATGCTGTTGCAGTTATTCTGCTTCGGGCTGTTGTGCGGGCTGGTCAGCTTGGATTGCTTTTGCAATCTCAACTGAGAGAGCATTGACAGCGTACTGCAGCTTGACAACGACTTGTTCGGCTTCAGTTTTTTCAGCATTCCACTTGTTCAATAGTCCAATTGCGTTCTGAATCTGTGGAGATAGGCTCTTGATTGGGAATGATTCACCATCAACAGTAATCATTGGTTCGACAGCTGGGGTTGCAGTAGTTTCTGGAGCGTTTTTCTTTGCCATTTGGAGGTTCCTTTATGTAAAAATGTGCACGAAGCATTTCCAATCATAGTCCATGAAACAATTGTGGGCAACGAAAAAAGAGGAGCAATTTGCTCCTCTTTTTACTAAAAAGCTGGTTTAAGAGCTAGTGGCGAGGCTTGCGCCCTGTGACTTAACAGTAATTGGGATGATGATAAATTCAGCGGCAATCTGTGGCTTCAATGCAATGTCTAGGTACATTTCGTTTGCACCAATACGAGCTGCTGTGTTGTTTGATGTGTCGCAAATTGAGATGTAGTCAACTAGACCACGGCTCATCATTACGTTACTCAACATACCGTCAATTGCAGACTTGAAGTTACCACGAGTGATCGCATCATTTGGTTCGAACAAGAATCCAAAACCAAGTTTGCGAGCTTCGCGGCGAATGTATGCAATCAATCGAGCAACGTTGACACGGTCAAGTGCGCTGGCATAGCTTTGTGAAGTTTTCTGACCAAACACAAGAATACCACGGCCAGGAAGGTTTGCAATTGGGTTAATGTTCGAGAAGTACTGATATAGTGCATCACGTTGACCCTTGTTTAGAGCAACATCAACGAATGTTGTTGGTTGACCTAGTGTTCCAGTAATGTAACCAACGCGTGAGATTCCAGTAACGGTACCACGGCGGACGCCAGCTGGTGCAAACCAAACTTCAGATTGTTGATCACTGTACGCATACGTACGCAATGCAATAGCGGATGCTGGAACAAATACGTCGTTGCCATCGATATTTGAACCAATTCCGTGTGGGTAGTAGTATGCAACATTGCGAGATACACGACGCGAACTTGCAGCTGATGCTGGTGCAACAGCCCAGTTTGCGGCAGCTTCTGGATCAAGTGTGTACGGAACGTCACCAATGACGAATGCTTCTTCGCCGATATCTTGGCATAGTGTTAGCATATCATCAACAACTTCAGAGAAGCCTGGGCAAACGATTAGGTTGAATTCGTACAACTCTGAACGAATTTCTGTGTTGCCGTTAATAATTGCCTGGAGTGCTGTAACAATTGTTTGACGTTTTTCAACATCTGATGCACCGAGACTCGTCTTGTTTGAGAATTCAGCTGTTGCCTTGAAGTCAGCTGCAGCATTGAGCAATGTTGTCTGAGCTTCGAATGGCGTCCATTCCATTTTGTGGCCAACAGTTGCGCCAAGACCTGGGTTAGTCGACCAGAGTTGAGCAATCCCAGCTAGCCCGTAATACTCATCAGTTGCTGGTTGGTTAAATCCATTTGCAAATACTTCAAGCGTTGTATCAGCTGATACCCCACCAACAGGCAACTGAAGACCAGCGTAACCTGTGATAGCAGAGAACAATCCGCTATCATTGATAGCGATAGATGAGTTGGATCCTGTCGCATTTGACGTGATCTTTAGATTTCCGCCGATGATCGTAGCGGTAGCAGCTGATCCAAGAGTTCCATTCAACTGGGTGACGAAATTGTCAATCGCCTGAATCGTATTTCCTGCAAAAGCAGCCAATCTTGGTGTCCCGTTGACGACGATTGTCGCCTCATATCGAGTGCCATCGTTAGTAAGACCAGTTGGAAGTGCTGAAGTGTCTCCAACTAGACCACCATTGAAGCTTATGTTTTGAAATCCGGATGTTGTTAGTGCTGGAGTCAAGTTGTTGTCATAGAAGTCAAATTCCGTTTTTGCAAACGTATTTTCAGCAAAGATTGGAGCCATAACTTGATTAACAAAAGTAGTGAATTCTGCATTTGTGATTGTTGTCTTAAAGCTAGCATCCGACGGTTGATAACCATTTTGCAAGTTGTATGCATTGATGTACGCTTGTGATAGTGAGAATAGATCAGCTGCAGCAGCTGACGTCTTTGTTGTCCACACGGCAGATGTTGACAAATATTCATCATCCAAGTTGACGTTGGCGCGAACTACATACGCTACACTGCCAAGTCCAAAGAAACGGTTCAATGTAAACAATCCAACTTCATTACGGGAATCTCCGTGTAGCGCTGCGCCACTGGATGATGTTAGGAACGATGGCACTCCGAATAGTGTTGTGCTTTGCTTTAGCGAAGTGACAGTACGAACAACATTGTGCTCGACAGTGCCAAGTGCTGTGGAGACCCCATCAGGCTGCTTTTTGTTCTGTTGAGTTGCGATGAAAAATAGCGGAACAGTGTCGGCTACGCTTGGGATGAATAGTGATTCGTCGATAAGTTGCGTGGTTACGCCAGGAGAAACTAAAGATGCCATGATCGATGTCCTTTATTAGTACCTTTTATTTACATTGAGCCTGGTGTGTTATCTACCGCTAACGACGTAAATACGCGGCGATTGTTTAGATTAGTGTAATGTATTATTTGTATGTCAAGACACACAAGGTTACTGGATTGAAATACCTTGGATGGACCACTCAATCAGATCCCAATAAATCCACTGGTGCAGGGGTGTTGTGGTTAGCTCATATTCGAACGCACGGGAACACTTGCACAACTGAAGTTATTGATCAGTGTAGCAGGCGGGCTGAATTGGATAGGCTGATTAAACTCTATGTTGATAAGTGGGGTGTGGACGGGTCATTGCAGTGGGCAAATTTAGTGGTTGGCAATCAGACTAATGGTCGCAGGATGCATAACAGGGATAAGGTAGTAAAACTGAATGCACTGCACAGGCGAATAATTGTTCCAACATCAGCACCAACTACAAGTGAGCAACTAATGCAGCTCCTCAAGCAGTGCAAGATCCTAACAGAGAGGGGCGAGCGGTTAGTAGTCAATCCACGGTGGGAAATTCATGCACAGATCCATAAAGCGGCGTGGCGATATTTTCAAGATCAGTACGACTGGTGTGACGGAGGCGTTAAGGAGCAGATCTACTGCGTGCTTAACAATATTAATGAGCCGCCTGGGTGTATCAAATGCAACAAGTTCGTGACGTTCAACATTCACACCAACCGGTACAATCCGTACTGCTCAACAGGTTGCGTTCACTCAGGTTGCGAGAAGATTTCGGCAGCGTCTGCTACTTTGATATAGTCAAGCGGGGTTCCATCGAAAAATGCTAATACGTTTTCAGGATCCATGTCATCAGACAATCCAACACGAGTATAGATTCGTTCGATAAAATCTGTCTTTTGTTTTGCTGGTGGTGATAACCACACTGGGAATTCAAATGATAGTCGAGCAAATATGTTTCGTTCTTGTTCGCCGGCAGGAATGGTCTCCTCCAGAGAAACAGCTGTTAGCTCCACATATGTTAACTTTGTCCAATCAAACTTACTGTCATTTGTCTGAATTAACAATGTTGGATCAAATAAGATCAGCAATTGTTCTAATATCTCCAACTGCTGGTGCTGGTTACTGACGAACACGAATACTTCCGTCTTTAGAGTATACGGAATAGGCATATACCGATGAATTACTTTAATGTCATCAGGCAGTAGGCCACCACTCGGTAGATACGAGCTCCGCTCCTCTTGCCCTACGCCTTTGTACAATTCTGGAGCTAATTCTATTCCTGTCATAAATGCTGAGATCACAGGAAGACGGACGGGCTTGTTCTGGGTATTACCAGCAGCAATTGAAGCGACGACTTTATCAATGCTGCCGTACATTACTGGCACAGAGATTTGTTGCTCACGGTCACCCAGTCCAACCTTAACGGTGAATCCGGAGAATATGTTAGTGAACTGAATTAGGTATCGTTCAATTTGGTGCGAGTAAAAGTACGGTTGGGATTTCATTGGTTAACTATCTTGTAAAACTCGTCAATATTATCGTGAAACACTGCGACAGACTTTCCGGAGAACCACACTTCTCGGTCTCTCCCTGTTATTGATGGCAACTGAGCGGTGGAGGGAACTAATCCAAATCCATTGAATTCTGGAGACATATATCGTTCAAGGAAGCTCCTAACAGTCCCTGTAGCAGCGACTTTAAGCTGAAACAGCTTTGACATAGGAAGGTCCAGTGCTGCGTTGAAATCGGCTGCTCCCATCGATGCTCCTCTGGATTTTATCCGAAGCATAAAGTCTGTCATATCATCAGGTGCATCGGGCAGCTTTGGGTTATCAGACGTAAACAATGACATCATGTTGTCAAACGATGTCCAGATATCTCCCGTTGGTGCAATTGCAAAACGTAGACCGTCTTCAGGAAATACGTAGTGAAAGTCCCCGTGACCATACTGACGAGCAAGTTCCTTAGTTGCGGAACAAATTGTTGCCCGATTTCGTGGCGGGTATCTCGACCAGGAATTCAAACCACCAGATAGTAACATCGTGTAGTAGTTTGGGTTATCGCGACTTGTTCGTTGGATTTGTGAACTATCAGTGGCAATCGCTTGAACTGACGACCCACCCATCCCACGAAACAGTGGACGAGCTGCGTTTTGACGGCAGTGTGTTTTTACGAGTGTTGCTGCTTGTTCAAGTGTGATTTCCTCGGTAAACGTAGCAAATTGTGTCTTATCAAGATTCTTAGTTTCGGTTAGGATTGCTGCTAATTTCATTTTATATCCTCAAGTGATGCTCTGTCGGTGTCCACGAGGTATGATTTTAGTCGGGTTTTACCAGATTGTTGTGCATAACGCTCGTCAGTTTCAAGATACATCCATCTATTCTTTGCTTTGCTGTATCTGTAGAGTCGTGGTGGAATCTTATCTGTTGTTATTGACTCGTACGTTACTCGGTGGTACTGGTTATTCTTGGGATTTGCTGGGAATCCTGCTGATTCGTCAGCGGTTGAAAACATTTCTGGCTTTGTCCCAGCAGGAGGCATACCAGTACGGGTTGTCTCGTTATCCTTGTAGTCGCTAGTCAGCTTACTGAGGTTGATCCCGTGTGCCTCAGCGGCCGCGACTTGTGTCGGTGGGATCTCAGAAATATCTGCAATTGCCTGTTCGTCGATTCCAAGCTGCTGCGACATTGAATCCGCAGCGGCTTGAATTTTTTGCGAAGCTTGGAATGGCTGAGTTGAGAAGATTGTGTCAATAGAATTGAACCCATCTCCACCTTCGCCGATATTTGGCTCGAGGGATCCGATGATATCGAGTGTTTCTTGCTTGGCAAGCATTGGTCTGGCAGTAATTCGCTGGAACAGTGGAGTCCAACCTGGTGTATAACCTTTTGTTGACCAGCTAACATCGCTAACTTCAACGTACTTACGCACGACATTCATATCAGGCGTAAATTGCATTTCGCTCGGGATTTCGACCACATCTCCAATAACCATTCCTCGTCCCAATAACCGAACGGTTTCAGCAAAGTGAACTGTCATGCTAAGCGTAGCTGATGGGAGATCAATTCCAAATCTAGCAAGCTCGGTGTTGATGTCAATCAAGTCGTAATATATCTTCATTTTCACTGGATTGACGCAGTACGATCTATCCCGATTTTCTTGAAATAGCGGACTTTCCTGAATATTGGCAAGATCGGTCTGGACGAATTCAAACAGCTCGAGTGTCTCAATGATCCAGCGATCCACACCAGGGTCTACTGGTTTCAGTCTCCACATTCTGGACGGCACACTCTGCTTGACGGCTATGATATTGCGATCAGTATTTTTAGGAATTGTGATCACATCAACGCCAAACCACCGAACACCGTCGTCACTACGTTCGACGCGAGCTCGAGCTACCCAATTTTCAACTGCGCCACCCTGCTTAATTGCAATGCTGGTAATATGCTTACGTGCTTCGGCATCAGCTTCGTTTGAATACTGTTGGAGACCGTTTTGGCGACGGACGACGCCAAAATCATATCCTATCCAAGATTGTTTGAGATCCGCTCCAGAAACATCACTAGTCCACGTTGTGGCAAAACGATCGAAGCAGTTTGATGGTGGGAATCCTGGGACAAAGTCACTTGCGACTGCGGTCCCAAATCCTGCAGCGTCAATTAGTGTACCCTGCTGATGCACTCCCAATAACTTAAACACGCATGCATTTGCACCACCCATGTTTAACTGCTGGAGCGCTAGATCATTAATGTATGCATTATCAGCAAGCCGGGTTGTCAATTGACCCGCTGCTGGTAATTTTGGTGGTGGGGCAGTAGAATGCGTTAATCCATTAGGAGCAATTACAATGCACCCTGGTCCTTGCAATGATTCGGCACGTTGTTTAGCCAAGTGTGGTAACGGAGCACAATCATCCGTCTCACATCCATCTACTGGTGGGCACGTGTTGCGCTCAACAAATTTCACAGTGTTTGGAAGCAGCGTTCGCTGCTCGGGCGGCAGCGTAGGTGGGATGATTGTTGGATCAAGAAAGATACTCATTAATTAGCCCCTGGTGATCGCTGCACCAATTCCCCATGTTTCAACATCAGAAGCAACAAAGTCGTCAATTTCCTGTTTCAGCAGCAATTGTGTTGCGACTGCTTCGGCTTTTAGTTCAGCACCATTCATCGAAATTGTTCCACCCGCTCCTGGCAAACTTTGGTATTTTCCACGCATTTCACCAAGCATTATTTTTGCTTCAGTCAATGCCCAGTTTTCGACCCAATTTTTAGTTATTCTATCTGTCAACAAATCCTGTTCAGTGCGCTCAATAACTGCATCAATGAGCACGCGCTCGCTGCGACCAATCTTACGCTGAATTGCCAGTACACGAGTCCGCTCGGACCACTGGAATGTAAAGTCAGATGCAAATAGCTTGGAGACGACACTTTGGTATCCAGCAAGTAAGTGGTATGTCAAGATATCGAAAGTGCCCGACACATACAGCTGTTGCAACATTTGCTGGCCATAGATTTCCCCACCAAATGTTGAATTCAAGAATCCGCCACGAGGACGATATACGTATAGAACGTCGACAATCTTATTGAACCCGACTGCCTTACTGGTCAGTGTGTATTGCTGCTGACCTGGGTTGAGGGTGATAAAAAAGTATCCGCGATTGTATCCAGCTCCACTGTCACGACGGATGTAATCTAACCCCTTTTGCACAGCTAAGTCCATCTGACCTCGTGTCAGCTCGACGTTAATGATTGGATGACCTAGCCGAGTGTACAAGTTGTCGATAATCATTCGGCGCTCGTCGACGCTACCGTCTGTGCCCACGCCTAATTGGTTGTACATTGGTGTGCTGGATGATCCATCTAGTCCTGGCGTTGGTGGTTGTGTAATTAGCTTGAGTACTGTAAAAAAGATTGGTGCACTTATTACTTCAATGTACGATGGCTCCCCACACGCTGCTGATGTTATTAGAATATCGTTGTACGAGGTGAATTCAACCTTGTACGGGGCTACCTCGGTTACCCACTTAGTATCTACCCACTTCACCATAACATTAGTATCAGTGTTTAACCACCGTTGCCCATTGGGGATTGTGGTTGGAGAGGTTGTGAAGGGGACGTGGGTCCACTGATCGGCTGTTGTTCGTTGACGTAGTACTGACCCATTGAACCAAGTTGCACCAAGCTGAGGTGCTGTTGGGTCATACGGAATTGTGTATGTTGGTACAATTACACTCCACATTGAGCCGAGACGTTTGTACCAAGTGGCTGTCACTTGGTTATACCAAAACCCAGATGTAATCATTTGGGGGTCTGTTGGCGTTTCGAGCACGTTGACCCCTACCCATTTGGTCCCACTGCGAGAGAACCATGTATTAGTGTTAATGTTTTTCCACAAAGTTCCTTCAGCAATCGATGGTGAGATCGATGGATCTGTGATTGAGGTAACTGTCGTTACAGAAACATCAATCCAACCAACTGTCGTATATTCGTTCAGTTCGGCAGTGGTTGTGTTGTACCACAGATCTCCTGTTGATACGTTGTTTATCGGCTTCATTACGATAATTACGTTATTTTGTTCCCACTCAGACGTAAGTCCATTAAACTTAGATAGCACATTCGTCGATGGATTAAACCATAGTGCATTTGCTAGTGGAGTCGACGGTGCTTTCGTGTTGTTGGTAAACGTCAAGCTGACCCAAACCAAGCCATTCCACAGTTGTAACGATAGTGAAATTGGGTTGTACCACATCGTTCCGTTTGGGACCTGCAGCGGATCAACGTGGAATTGGACAACCATTACCTGGCTCCAATTGCGAGCGGCTGGATTCCAACGGAAGAATGTTGAATTGTTATTCCAGAAAGATGCGGAAGTTAATACTGGTGCAGCTGCTGGATCTGTAGCTTGGATGTAGGAGACCTGATCCACCCAGCCAACTCCATCATATCGCACAACTTGTTCACCGTCAAACCACGATTGATTTGTTGCAATTATTGACGGATCTTGCGGAAATTTAATTACAGGAGTGGCAAGATTCCAACTAATTGGACCGCGGACATTCAATTCGGATGTTAGTGTGTTTAACCAAGTAGAATCGAGTGGAGGGGCTTCTGGGTGTAGAGTTGATTCTAGTGGGAAGAATTGACGAGAGCTTTCACCATCAAATTGATACCACAATCCACCGATGCGGGTAAATTCTCCGTAACGAGGTGGGAAGGACGATTCCACCGGGGGAGTACCTACACGTTGCCATGCTGTCGATAGTTCATCGACAAGTGATTGATAGGTTGTCAAGTATGAACCACGCAGCGCTAAATCGACTATTTT
>Ga0247843_1010020_pt1 | contig 10245 bp, 10 predicted proteins | sample LaCruzMarch2017__FD_192420 | JGI IMG/M metagenome (GOLD analysis project Ga0247843, IMG submission 192420) | Freshwater microbial communities from meromictic Lake La Cruz, Castile-La Mancha, Spain - LaCruzMarch2017_8m | ecosystem: Environmental > Aquatic > Freshwater > Lake | place: Spain...
TAACACGTTATATGTCGTAGAAGGCCACGACCACCCGTGGTTGTTGTCGCCCACATTGCAGGCAGGGCAGGTGAGTTGGGTGGATGAGCAAGCCCCAGCCCCCGGGGCCTATGCCGCTAAAACGCGGTACCGGCAGGCTGATGCCGATTGCGTGCTCAGTGCGGCGGGCCAGCAAGGGGTAGTTTCTCGCAGTGTGCCTGACGCCCAGTCTGCTTCAGCAGATCAAGATGGGTCGTATTCCGCCTTTGAACTCAGCTTTACCGAGCAGCAGTGGGCCGTGACGCCAGGGCAGTCTGCGGTGTTGTACGACGGTGATATTTGCCTGGGTGGCGGCATTATTATCTGACGGTGGCGCAGTGCGGCTGCGCTGTCACCGTCAAATAGCGGCTTCAATCTGCCTTTGGGGCGGTATAGTTTTTAAGCCGCAGGCGGCGCGGTATCGATAAAACTTTGGCGCACCACCAGTTTTTTGTCTAGACGCGCCAAATTGGGGTGAGTGCTGCGCCAGTCAATGTGCGCAAAGCGTAAATCCATATAGCCCAACACGCACCCGACCGAGATATCGGCGAGCGTGTAGCTAATACCCATGCAAAAATTCTGATCCCCTAACCCGGTTTCCATGGCGCTAAGTGCGGCATCAATTTTGCCGTAGTGGCGCTCAATCCACTCAGGGCTTTGTTGCCCGACAGGGCGCTGCAATTCTTTGACAATCGTCACGCAGGCGTCAAGCGTGCCATCGGCTAAGGCCTCCCAGCATTTGACGGCTGCACGTTCGCGACCGCCTCTGGGGATCAGGCTACCAACGGGCGAAAGGGTATCAAGATACTCAACAATGACCCGCGAATCAAATAACGCACTGCCATCATCGGTGACCAAACATGGGACCTTGCCCAGTGGATTGTGTTCTTGGATGCGGGTATCGGCATCCCACACATTTGCGTTTTCTGATTGATAGTCGAGCTTTTTTTCAATCATGACGATACGCACTTTGCGTACGTAGGGACTGGTGGGCGAAGAAAGCAATTTCATCATTTGAGGTTTGCCGCAATTGTTGAGTCTAAGGTATGACGGCCAGTTCAAGCCGGTATAGAGATGCATCTAGAGCCAAACTGCAAAATCCGGCCAAAACTGCAACCCCCCAAAGTGTAAAGCCTGCCATGCCAATTAGCGTATAAACCGGGGTGATAAACTTGTCTTTATCCATTTTGTCGTTTTCTTGAGCATTCTGAATATGAAAACCAACCCAGCGCTCAGCGCTTTGAATGCCGTTTCGCCTCTTGACGGGCGTTATGCTTCGCGCTGCGAGCCTTTGCGACCCTTATTGTCAGAAGCGGGCTTTATGGCCCATCGGGTCGAGGTCGAGCTGGCCTGGTTGGTCGGCTTGTCTGAGGCGGGGCTCGCTGAGTTAAAACCGTTTTCGGCGACAGCTCGGGCTCGCTTGCAGGCGATTGTGACTAATTTTTCAGAAGCTGACGCCGATCGTATTAAGCAGATCGAACGCGTCACCAATCACGATGTGAAAGCGGTTGAATACTGGCTAAAAGAGCAGGTGGCAGGCGATGCAGAGCTCGAGGCAGCAGGCGAATTTATCCATTTTGCGTGTACCTCTGAAGACATCAACAACACCTCGCACGCCTTGATGTTGGGCCGGGCGCGCGACCAGGTGGTCGTACCGCAGTTGCAAAAACTGCTTACCGCTGTGCAACACATTGCGCACACTCAAGCCGCGCAGCCCCTGCTTGCGCGTACGCACGGCCAACCGGCTACACCCACCACCTTGGGTAAAGAGTTTGCCAATGTGGCCGCGCGCTTGCGTGATGCGATCGCCAATATTCAGGCCGTTGTGCCTCTGGCCAAGATGAATGGTGCTACCGGCAACTACAACGCGCACATGTCAGCGTACCCTGAGATCGACTGGCAGCGCTTTAGCGGCAAGGTATTGGCTGAGTTGGGCCTTAAGCAAAATGCACACACGATTCAGATCGAGCCGCATGACTGGATGGCGGCCTTGTTTGATGCTGTCGCCAGGACCAATACGATTTTGATCGACTTGAACCGCGATATCTGGGGCTACATTGCGCTTGGGTTCTTCAAGCAGCGCCTCAAAGACGGCGAGGTGGGGTCGTCGACGATGCCGCACAAGGTCAACCCGATTGACTTTGAAAACGCTGAGGGTAACTTAGGCTTGGCAAACGCCTTGTTGCGCCACCTGTCTGAAAAACTACCGATTTCGCGTTGGCAGCGTGACCTGACTGACTCTACCGTGCTGCGTAACTTAGGCGTGGCGCTTGGCTATTGCCTGGTGTCGTATGAATCGTGTTTGCGTGGCTTAGGCAAACTCGAGGTCAATGCCGCAGCAATTGATGCTGATTTAGACCGTTGCTGGGAGGTGTTAGCCGAGCCGATTCAGACGGTCATGCGTCGCTATGGTTTGCCGCAGCCCTACGAGCAACTCAAGGCACTTACGCGTGGCAAAGGGATTACTCAAGAAGCTTTGCATGAGTTCATTTCTGGCCTAGCGTTGCCTGCTGACGTCAAAGCACGGATGCTAGCAATGACTCCGCGCAATTATATCGGGATGGCACAGACGCTTGCTAAAACTGTTGAGTGACTGTAAAAATACCGTTGTGTGATTGTAGAAGTGCGCGTGCAGGATATTTTTTAGCAATCACAATCCTTGTCCGAGAAGTTGCTTTGGTTTGTCGAAAGCTCACTTTGTCCAATCGAGTCTTACGTTTAAGAGTCTTGCCTTTATTCACCGAAAAATCACTTTCTCTGAGGGATACATGAAAAAAATTAAGTTGCTGTTGTTGGCTCTGACCGTTGCAGCACCTCTGTTCGCGCATACGGCACAAGCGCAGTTCGCAAAGCCCGAAGATGCGATTAAATATCGCCAGTCAGCGTTCACGTTAATTGGCTCACATTTGGGGCGCATGCAGCCGACTGTTAAGGGTGCGACGCCCTATGATGCGGCGGCGATCAAAGCAAACGTTGATGTTTTGAAAACCTTATCGACGTTGCCTTGGGCGGCCTTCACGACTGGCAGTCAAGCGGGTAGTAATGCCAAGCCTGAAGTGTGGTCTGACGCAGCTGGTTTTAAACAGGCACAGCAAAAATTTGAGGCGGCTGTTGTGAAGTTGTCTGACGTGTCAGGTAGTGGCGATCTTGAAAAACTACGCGCGGCTTTTGGCGACGTGGGCGCAAGTTGCAAAGCCTGTCACGACTCGTACCGGGCAAAAAAATAGAGCGGGTGGTTTGAGCGAAAGCGAAATTAGGCTTTAGCTCTTTTGAATGTAGATGATCTAACGCTCGAAACGGTTTGATGTTTTGGCACAAGATGTATAACGAGGCCTAGCAGGGCCTCGTTTTTTTCAAGATAGCTAGAGTGACAGCGATCACTCAGACTTCAAGAACACTCCAAACTCAAGCCTTCAAGAACGGCAGCACAGTTTGTAAATATTGCTCTGGGATCTCAGTGGGCGGGATATGTGCCGACGGCACCATCACAAGCTTGGCGCCTTTGATACGTTCAACCAACGCTTGGCCACGTGCCAAGGGGGTTGATAAGTCAGAGTCGCCTACGACGACCAAGGCTGGAACTTGAATGTTGGCTAGCCGTGGGTACAAATCCATATCGCGAATTGCAGCACAGCAACCGGCGTACCCATGGGCTGCGAGAGACAGAGAGGTATTGCGAACACGCTTTAATTCAATGGTGTTTTTTGCCACAAAGTCAGGGGTGAAAAAGCGCCCGATGACGCCATCGATAATGGCTGGCATGCCGCCTTGCTTAAGTGCCGCCATGCGGGTGTCCCAGATGCCAGCATCAAACTCTGCAGAGGTATTGCTGAGCACCACACGACGTAAACCCGGCGGTTTGCGCGCAGCAAGCTCCATGCCGACCATCCCACCGAGTGAGATCCCCCAATAGTCATACGAGCTCAGACGGGCAGCTGCAATCACAGCTTGAGCATCATCGGTCAGCTGAGCCAGTGAGTAATCGCCCTGTGGTGCCTCAGAGCCACCATGGCCGCGCATGTCATAGCGCACCACATAAAAACTTTTCATCAGTGCCTGGAGCATCGGATCCCATAGCGCATGATCGGTACCCAAAGAGTTGCCCAAGACCAACGCCGGTAGCGTTGTGTCGCCGTCCCCGCGCCAATAAATACGACAGGATCCGTTGGTAACGATTGGCATAAGACTTTCCCTGAAAATGAATTTTGAAAATGATGCTTGAAAAAGATATTAACTCGCGTTGAACGCGAGACCAATAAGCAGCCAGGCGAGCGTACCTAGGGTAAGCGCTAGTAATGCCGCGCCAGCGCGCACGCGCCAGTCGTCTTGAGCGGGGGCGGTGCCAGGCGGCAGGGCATCTGCCTGTACATCGCCATGCACCATGGGCATGATGAGTCGCTGGCCTTTGTAGGTGTAAAAGGCGATTGCGCTGACATGCAATCCGATCACGGCGTACAAAAAGAATTCGTTAAATTGGTGCAGGCTGGTCAGACGGTTTGACCAGGCGCTACTGACCATGTTGGCAAACGGCCCTTGAGTCAAGATGTCGTCGTTCGCGAACAGGCCGGTCGTGCCCTGCCAGCCAATAATCGCCAGCATCCCAAAAACGGACCAGGCTCCCAATGGGTTGTGGCCAGCGCTTTTTGTGGGTGCTCTGAAATACGCCCATGTCTTGAGTGGCGAGGTATAAAACTGTGCAAAACGGGCGTAGCGTGGGCCGATCAGGCCCCAGATGATTCTGAAGGTGACCAGCGCAAGCGAGGCAATGCCCAAGCGCACATGCCAATCCATCCAAAGCCCACCAAGTTTGACCGAGACGATCGCACCCGTCACGCAAAGCGCCAAGGCAAGATGGAACAAGCGCGTGGGCAAATCCCAAATACGGAGTGTGTTGTTTGCTTTTGGCATAAAAGAGGCAGATTTGAAGCAAGCGCTGAGCCGCTTACGTGCAACGATGATAACCCTTGCGGGTTGCTCTGAATAGCGTTTGATGATTGTCGATTCACTAGTCTTGACGTCTGCAATCACCGTTTCGGTGCGCTTTTGATTAGCCTGCGGGCCTTTGCACTGAGTTCATGCACAGCAATCTGTCATCGCGCTGTGAAATAAGGCATCGCGCAGAATGATCGTGCAGCTTTGCCCCACAAAAAGTCCTTTCACCAAGTTGGCACGCTATTTGCTTTTGACCTGATATCAAGTCTCAACGCAAAAGGTGCTCACGATGTCACTATTCTCAAATCCATTTGATTCGAACGTTCGTTTGCGCTGTGCCTGTGGCCAGCATCAGTCTGAAGCCGAGCATCAAGCCAGCGTGTCGCTGGTGGACGAACGCTCGTCAGACGCGTTGACCTCGCGGGTGGTTGAGCAAGCTGTGATGCGTGCGGTGTTTCCTGAAGACGGCATGCGTAGACGCTTTTTGCAGGCTGTGGGCGCACCCACGGCGCTCGCTGCGTTATCTGCACTGTTTCCGTTAGCGGCTGCCAAAGAGGCCTTCGCTCAAGGTGGCAAGTTAGAAAAGACAGATTTAAAAATTGGCTTTATCCCGATTACCTGTGCAACGCCAATCATCATGGCCGACCCAATGGGCTTTTATAAGCGCCAGGGCTTAAACGTGGAAGTGATCAAGACCGCAGGCTGGGCCGTGATTCGCGACAAGACCATGAACAAAGAGTACGACGCGGCGCACATGCTTTCGCCGATGCCAATTGCGATCTCAATCGGCGCCGGTGCATCACCCACACCGTACACAGTGCCCGCGATTGAAAACATTAATGGTCAAGCGATCACGCTTGCCATGAAGCACAAAAACAAACGTAATCCAAAAGACTGGAAAGGCTTTAAGTTTGCAATCCCGTTTGACTATTCGATGCACAACTATCTGTTGCGCTATTACCTTGCTGAACATGGTCTGGATCCTGATCGCGATGTGCAGATCCGCGTCGTACCGCCACCCGAGATGGTCGCCAACTTGCGCGCTGACAACATCGATGGTTTCTTAGGACCCGATCCGGTTAATCAGCGTGCGGTGTTTGATGGTGTCGGGTTTATTCATATCCTGTCAAAAGAGTTGTGGGATGGTCATCCTTGCTGCGCCTTTGCGGCGAGCAAAGAGTTTGTCACCAGCAACCCTAATACCTATGGTGCGTTGTTACGGTCCATCGTTGAAGCCACGGCTTATGCACAGAAACCAGAGAATCGTAAAGAAATTGCGGCAGCGATTTCGACACCTAACTATTTGAATCAGCCGTTAACGGTCGTTGAGCAAGTGTTGACAGGCACTTTCGCCGATGGCTTGGGCGGGGTTAAAAAAGTACCAGACCGTGCAGGCTTTGATCCGTTTCCGTGGGAGTCATTTGCGATTTGGATCTTGACGCAGATGCAACGCTGGGGCCAGATCAAAGGTGAAGTGGATTATCAAAAAATTGCCCGTGATGTGTTCTTGGCAACTGATGCGCGTCGTGCGATGGAGCAAGCCGGCTTGGTTGCACCCGCAAGCAACACCAAAATTATCACCGTCATGGGTAAAGTGTTTGATTCAAGCAAGCCCAAAGAGTACCTCGATAGCTTTGCGATTAAGAAGGTTTAAGGGCGATGCTTAAAAGCGAAAAACTGCGCGCACTGATTTTATCGCTGCTGATTTTAGGGGTGTTTTTGGCCGCTTGGCAGATCGGCACGATGCCTTTTACCAGCGCTCAGGTGGTCGATGACGAGTATGCCAAGTTAGTGGGGGCTGCGGCTTCGACCGGTCAGAAGTCAGCGTTTCCGACACCAATCGACGTCGGTCGCAAACTCGTCGAGCAACTCTCTGATCCATTCTATGACAAGGGGCCTAACGACAAGGGCATTGGGATTCAGTTAGCGTGGTCAGTTGGTAGGGTGGCACTGGGCTTTGGTTTGGCTGCGCTAGTTGCTGTGCCGCTGGGCTTTTTGATCGGGATGTCGCGTTTGGTGTTTCAAGCGCTTGATCCTTTTATTCAAGTGCTTAAGCCCATTTCACCACTCGCCTGGATGCCACTTGCCTTGTTTACGTTGAAGGACTCGGGCGTCTCGGCCATTTTTGTGATTTTCATTTGTTCAATTTGGCCGATGCTGATTAATACGGCGTTTGGCGTGGCCTCAGTGCGTAAAGAATGGATTGACGTGGCACGCACGCTTGAAGTCAGGCCCTTGCGTAAAGCGCTGTTAGTGATTTTGCCCGCAGCCGCACCGACGATCATGACAGGCATGAGGATTTCGATCGGGATTGCGTGGTTGGTGATCGTGGCTGCCGAGATGTTGGTGGGCGGGACTGGCATTGGCTACTTCGTCTGGAACGAATGGAACAACCTCTCAATCGCCAATATCTTAGTGGCCGTATTTTTGATCGGCGTGATCGGTATGTTGCTTGATATGTGTTTTGCGCGTCTACAAAAAGCGGTGACTTATCGTGATTAACTTCCGTGGCGTTCAATCAAGCGAGTGTTTCTAGTATGCAAAGCTTTGTTCAAGTTCAAGCCCTAAAACAGTCGTTTCCAAGCCCTGCGGGCGAGGGCGAGCTTGTAGTGTTTGATGACATCAATTTCGAAATCACAAAAGGTGATTTTGTGTGCATCATTGGCCACTCAGGCTGCGGCAAGACAACGATCTTAAACGTGCTCGCTGGACTCGAAGAGCCCACCGGTGGTCATGCCTTTATCGATGGGCGCGAAATCTCGGGCCCCAGCCTAGATCGTGGCGTGGTGTTTCAAGCGCATGCCCTAATGCCTTGGATGACCGTGCACGCCAATATTGCCTTCGCTGTGCGCTCGAAGTGGCCAGACTGGACGCGCGTGCAGGTTGATCAACACGTACAGCAGTTCATCGATATGGTGCACTTGCAAGGCTCAGAAAATAAAAAGCCCTCGCAGTTGTCAGGTGGTATGAAGCAACGCGTAGGCATTGCCCGTGCGTTTGCAATCCAACCGAAAATGTTGCTACTTGATGAGCCTTTTGGTGCACTAGATGCTTTGACCCGTGGCAACATTCAAGACGAACTCGTGACGATTGTGCGCCAAACTAAACAAACTATTTTCATGATTACGCATGATGTCGATGAAGCGATTTTATTGTCAGACAAAATATTTTTGATGAGTAATGGCCCACGCGCCAAGCTCGCAGAGATTGTCACCAACCCTCTACCACGCGATCGTACACGCGCGACGATGCATCATGATCCAAAGTTTTACGAAGTGCGTAACCACTTGATTGATTTCTTAGTGCATCGGTCTAAGACTTTTGCAGCGGCTTAATTTTTTATTTTTTAAATTCAGGAGATCTATATGGCAGTCGCCAAAGCAGTTGCTAAACCAATGACACGCGAAGACGTGACCGATTTGATTTATTCGGCCAAGGTGCAAAAAGGCATCAAGTGGGCTGATGTGTCAAAAAAACTGAAGCTCTCTAAAGAATGGGTAACCGCTGCCTGTTTGGGTCAGATGACTCTGACCAAAGAACAAGCCACCATTATCGGCAAGACCTTTGGACTGCCCGCTGAAGCCGTTGCCCTGTTGCAAGTCGTGCCTTACAAGGGTTCACTGCGCAGCGCGGTGCCGACAGATCCACTCATCTACCGCTGGTACGAAATCGTCAGCGTCTATGGCACAACGATTAAAGAACTCATCCATGAAGAGTTCGGCGACGGCATCATGAGTGCGATTGACTTCTCGATGGACATCAAGCGTGAACCCGATCCAAAGGGTGATCGTGTGAATGTAGTCTTATCGGGCAAGTTCTTGCCATATAAGCAGTACTAAAACACAGATTGTTCTTGGGCTCACCGCTAAGGCGACAGGGGTTTCTGTCGCCTTTTTGACTTTTTGGTTATAGTTCCATCCTTAGGTCTTCTGTGCCCACGTGCGGGCATTTGCTCGCTTGCAGTCGTGGCTTTTGCTGTTTCTTGCAGTCCTGCCTGAGGGTTGGGCTTTTTTCATTTTTCGAGGCGATCAGTCTAAACATGCACTTTGGCGACACCATCATGCAGTGGTCTGAGCAACTCGCTCAGTTTAGCGAGCCGCACTGGGCCGAGAAGGGCCAGTTGACCGTCACCTATTTGACTGAAGCGCATTTGGCAACTGGGCGCAGCTTAAGTGCTCTGATGCTTGAGTCTGGGTTTGATGAGGTATCAACCGATGCGGTGGGTAACATTGTGGGGGTCTATCACGGGCAATCGCAGGCGGCGCCTCGTTTGCTGACGGGCTCGCACTACGACACCGTACGTAATGGTGGCAAATATGATGGTCGTTTGGGGATTTTTGTACCTATCGCGGCGGTTCGCGATCTAGCGCAACGCAAACAGCGTTTGCCCTTTGGTATCGAAGTGGTCGGTTTTTCTGAAGAAGAAGGCCAGCGTTACCGTGCAACGTTTTTGGCTGCCAGTGCCCTGACAGGGTCCTTTGACCCCACGTGGCTTGCGCAGGTCGATGCTGACGGCGTCACGCTGCAGCAGGCCATGCAAAAAGCTGGCTTGCCCGGAACGCTCGAGGCGATCTCCGCGCTTAAGCGCGACCCCAAAAAATATCTGGGCTTTGTTGAAGTGCACATTGAGCAAGGGCCGGTGCTGTGCGAAGGCGCTTTGCCCTTGGGCGTGGTCACCTCAATTAATGCAGGGGTTAGGGCCACTTGTAAAACGATTGGCATGGCAGCTCACGCAGGCACAACCCCCATGCTGATGCGACAAGACGCCATGCTGGCTGCTGCTGAAATCAGCTTGATGGCCGAGCAGCGCGCCTTGGCTGATGCCGATTCGGTGGCAACTGTGGGTCAGTTTCAAGTGCCGGGTGGGTCGATTAATGTGATCCCAGGCGAGTGCGCGTTTACCCTAGACATGCGGGCACCGACTGATCAGCAGCGAGATACGTTGGTCAGTGACATTGTCAAACAGGCTCAGGCAATTGCGGAGCGCCGTCAAGTTAAGTTTGAATACACCGAGGTGATGCGTGCGGCAGCCGCCCCGTCAGATCTCGCGTGGCAACAACGCTGGGAGCGCGCCGTAGCCGCTGTTGGTCAGCCCGTCTTCAAACTTAATAGCGGGGCAGGGCACGACGCCATGAAGCTGCATACCATCATGCCGCAAGCCATGTTGTTCGTGCGCGGTGGTAATCGTGGCATCAGTCACAATCCACTCGAAATCATTACCGCTGAAGATGCCGAGCTGACGGTGCAAGCGTTTATTGCCTTGCTCGATGATTTGGTTGCTAGGCCTTGATGGGG
>Ga0247843_1010023_pt1 | contig 10244 bp, 10 predicted proteins | sample LaCruzMarch2017__FD_192420 | JGI IMG/M metagenome (GOLD analysis project Ga0247843, IMG submission 192420) | Freshwater microbial communities from meromictic Lake La Cruz, Castile-La Mancha, Spain - LaCruzMarch2017_8m | ecosystem: Environmental > Aquatic > Freshwater > Lake | place: Spain...
GGCGGCAGCCGTGGCTTCCGCAGCAACCATCTCAACCAACTCATTACCGAGCGCCAAGGCCGCGGCCTCAACACGTCGAACGATTCCAAGCTTGCGACCTTGGGCTCGCTGAACGTTTCGTTCTCGGCCGGAACCCGCGGCACCTTCTCTTCGGGATACCTTTTTAAAGACCTTGTTCCGGCGTGGGGTGCGGGGGCGGACTACGCACGCCTCCTTCCGGGTCTTCGCGACGGTCCCATCTCGGGTCTGTGTGTCGAAAGCCAAAGCTACTTCTTCGCCGAAAATCCCGATGGAAATCCGAACATCCTCGGCCCCGATTGCACCATCCGCAATGCGGCCGATCGATCGGGAACATCGACGTGCCGCAATCCCGATTCGGGACAGACTTCGGTCACCGAGTGCGTGAACACCTCACTCAACGATTCTGTACGTTCCGGCAAGGCGATCATCTCGACCCAACTTCCAGACGGAGCCAATCTGAGCACCTGGAAGCAACAGCTCGTCGACGACTTTATGGTGAATATCTCCGTGGGCAGCGTCGGCGGCGGCTCCGAGCGTGGACTGAGTTCTCTCGAAGAATTCGTGAAGGTCAACGAAGTGAGCGCGACCCAGTTCTTCAGGCCCGGCTCTCTTCGCGGCGTGATCTTTCTGACTGACGAAGACGATCAAAGCATGCGCCTGCCTGAAGTCACTTCGATTCCAGTGAACTTCGATCCCTTCACAGACTATCGTTGTGACTTAGCGACTTTGAGCACCGCCAATACGGGCAAATTCCTCGATGCCGAGGACTACATCGCCAACACTTTCAAATATTGCTGCTCCGGCGGCACGTGTCGCTACGCCAACATGGGTTGCTCGGAGAAGATTGTCGACGGAACGGGCTTCAAAGTTGGAGTTTGCCCCGATACGACGAAGCTTATTCCCGTCGCCGAGTTTGAAACCCTGCTCACGAACTATTTCTACGACCTCGATGCGATCGTCGAAGAAGATGGCGTCGCTCGAAGTGCAAGCAAGGCCAACTATTTCAGTGTGGCGATTGTCCCGCTTGAGGCCGCAACCATCACCGCACTTCGCGCGGAAAGAAACCAGAGCGACGACCGCCTCGATAGCATCGAACTCTTTAATATGAGCGGCACACTCACGACAACAAAACGCCTTCGCATTCCTTCCGTTGATCTTGGCGAGCGTTACAAATCATTCACGGAAGCGGTCGGAAACGGTTCGATCGCTCTGGATATCGGAGAACCCGACTACAGCGTCATTCTCGATCACATCGGCAAGACGCTTCTCGACAAGAAGTCGCGCTTTAGCTTGCGTTTTGCCCCGACCAAGAAGTCCGACATGCTCGTAACGATCACTCGCGCAAACGGAAGCGAGATACGGTTGAGCGAGGATCAATACGATTTTGAAGGCAAGACGCTGATCATCCTCGATGAAGCTCTCGTTCTAAGTCTTAAAAGCACAGATAAACTTTTCGTGGACTATCAGCCCAGCTCGCTCGATTAATCGTTCCAGATTTGCGGGAGCGCATAGACCAAAGAAAGTTTTTGAAACAACAAAAGCGCCTCGGGTTTGGAAACCTTGGGGGCTCCACCTTTTTCAAGCCACACATCGGATTCTGCGGCGATCCTCATCGTGGCTTTCGCCATCTGAAGAGGGAAGTCGCAAAAGAATCGAATATCGTTTCTCTTCGTGGAAATCGCGTCGGTGTAGAGCGCAGCCTCCGCCGCATATTTCTCGAATTTTTTAATGAGAAAACTCAAGACAGGTTTCAGCTCCGCTTGAGAGGGTGCAATCGTTCCGACGCCACCGGGTCCGAGCAGCTGCGGCCAATAACAGCGACCTTCCTGCCAATCTTGATGGAAATCTTTGGCGATATTCACGGTCTGCAGAGACTTTCCGAAAGATTCGCCGAGTTTCTCGAGTTCGTTGAGGGTCATTTTCCCTTCAAAGGCCCCTTCATCCCAGAAAAGCTGAGTGAGGAAGATCCCGACGGTTCCCGCAACCGTGTAGCAGTACTGATCGAAGTCCTGGGTCGAGCGACTCCAGCGAGGGGTGCGTAAACGCTCCGCTTCGATCTCGGATTCCATGCCGAGGGCCATGTCCATAAGGCTCCCCGAGAAGGCGACGCGGACGCTGAGCGGAAGAGTGGTGAGTGAGCGCAAAAGGGCGAGAGAATTATCGAAGAGAGCTCGTTCGTGCGGATGGGCTACGAAATACGCTTCTAGTGAGGAGACCACAGCCAGCCTCTCGCTTTCGTAAGTGGCGAGAGCACGCTCAAGTGTCGCGGCATCGTGCTTGAGTTGACTCAGAAAAACGCGGATGGACGCCAGAAGTTTGGAGCGGCTTTCGGGAGCACAGACCGAGGCATCTTCGAAGATATCCATGAGTCGGCAGAAAAGGTATCCGCTGCAGACGCGATCTCGGAGAGGTTGTTTGAGTCCCATGATGCCCAAGTAAAAACTGCGGCTCGTGTCTTTGAGAAGCGCGTAAAAATCAGGCTGCTGCTGCGAGGTCATTCGCAGCAAATTATAGGCGAATATTTAGAAGATGTCCTGTGGCGTCGATTTCTGCTTCCAGCGAAGTTCCGTCGGCCATCGCTTTTTTGAGTGCTAAGCAGAGAGCCCTCGCTTTCGACTCATGCCACTCGGATCCACCGATATTTTTTTCGCGAAACATCACGACGTCGGGTTCCAGGGGGGCGGATTGAGCTTTGATCACACCCGCCTGCAGATAATGAATCTGCCAGGTGCCCACCCGATCCGTCGCACATTGGACTTGGCGAACGCGCTCGATCTTGACCCAGTCGGCGCAAGCCTCCGCAGAGGGAAGAGCGGCGACGCAAAGTATCAGAAGGGAGAAGCGTGACATGGCGACGAGAAATAGCGATTTCGCCAGACCCAGGCAACTGACAATGTCTTAACGCTGAGGGGTTACCTGGAGTCGAGTCATGTCGAAACCTTCGCGAGACATCTCGCGGACGAGTCGATCATAGGTTTCGGGATCGAGGGAGGGACGTCTCGAAAGAATCCAAAGCGAATCCCTGTCGGGCGATCCGACCACGGCATATTCGTAGTCATCTCCCAGTCTAAATACCCAGTAGTCGCCATAGAAGGGCCAGAAAAAGCTGACCCGAAGTTTGGCGTTAGTTTCTTTGTCGGCGACATAGGCCTTGCCTTTGGCTTGGCGACGCTTGCCATCCAAAGTCTTTTCGTAACAGGTGTTGATCACGTCGAGGCGGCCATCGTCGCGAAGCGCGTACTCGGCAGTGACGCCGACGCAGCCCTTTTCATAGCTTTGTTCGAAACGAGCCAGTTCGTACCAACGGCCCATATAGCGTTCGACGTCGACTTTTTCGACGGTGGTGGGGGGAGGTCCATCGATCTTACGAGATCCCATGGCTCTCGAGAGGGGACTAAGTAAAGCAACAAAAAGGAGGAGTGCCATGGATCTCATGGGCACAATAGTAGTGAAGTCCCTTTGATTACTCAAAGGGACTTCACGGAATTAGAAACGCGACTTGCTTTAAAATGCGCTTTCGCGGCCTCTGCGCTTAGAAAATCTGCGAGTTCCGGAGAGCCGCAATGCGTTTGTCGAGCGGAGGGTGTGTCGCGAGCAGGGCCATCATACGCGAAGGGCTTGAGATCTTGAGCGCGGCCAGGGAAGGATGAGCGTCACCTCCGGGCTGCTGTTGTGTCATGTTCTGCTTAAGGCCTTCAAGAGCCGCGATCATGCGGTCGCGGCCTGCGAGTTTGGCTCCACCCGCATCAGCACGGAATTCGCGCATGCGCGAAACCCAACTCACCACGAACATCGCCAGGAACGAGAGCGCAATCTGTAAGACGATGGTCGAAAGCATGTTCACCATCGGCCTCGACTCTTCCTTCACGTTGGAGCTGATGAAGTACGAGATGATCCGAGCGACGAACATCACAAACGCGTTCATGATGCCTTGGACAAGGGTCATGGTGACCATGTCGCCGTTGGCGATGTGGGCCACTTCATGAGCGAGAACGCCCTGGACTTGCCCCTCGTTCATACGCTGAAGAAGGCCCGACGAAACGGCGACAAGCGCGCGGTTCTTGGTGGGACCTGTCGCGAAAGCGTTGATTTCGGGGCTCTCGTAGATACCAACCTGGGGCATGGTGGTGATCTTCGCTTTTCGGGCGAGGGTATGGACCTGCTCCACGAGCCATCTCTCCGAATTGGAAAGCTGGGCCTTGGAAGCATCGATGACCTTGACGCCCATCATCCATTTCGCCATTTGGCGGGAGAGGGCGAGAGAAATGAAAGCGCCGCCGAAGCCCCAAATGGCACAGAAAAGCAGAAGCTGTTGATAGTTTAGGCCTTGAGCGTCCAAGTAGGGTTGGACGTTGAAAACGCTCAGCAAGATGGAGATCGTCGTGATCACCAAAATGTTAACGCCAAGAAAAACTAAGATCCGTTTCGCAAATGCCATATGTTATTGGACTCCTTTGTTAGCAAGTCATGCTAGCACCGAAAATCCTTCGATTTCAAACCCGCAACAGCTGCCTTAAAATGAAGTCTTGTGCTTAGAATCATTAAGTTTTTGTGTCCCATAAATAAATGCCTACCTACCGGAAGGTAGGCTGATATAATGTGCAAATGACGTCAACACTCCAGACCGTGCCCCGCCGCTGTGTTGCTATCGTGGCCTCGAGGGGCGGATTCGGGTATTCTTATGATGATGGAAAAAGAGCGTACTAAGCTTGTTCCGATGCCAGCTTGGACACGACATAACGTCGAGTGGCCGACTGTCCTGTTTTTTTTCGTCGTGATGGCGGTCTTTGCGTTCTCCTGGGTCGGCTTCTTCTTGTGGCGTGGTCCGATGTGGGTCATCTCTCCGATCCTCAACACGGCTTGTGTTTATGCGAGCTTCACGGTTATCCATGAAGCCTCACACAGAAACATATTCCGCGACCGCGATTCTCTCGGCAACGATCTCATGGGATTCTTCGCAGGAATCGCGATGCACGGCGCGTTCGAGCAGTTCATTGGAATCCATTTGAAACATCACGCGTCTGTAAATAATCCCAATGAAGATCCCGACTATCATGCTCGAGGGCCGATTAGTGTCTCGAAGCTTTTCGTTTGGATGTTAACCGTTCCTCATTACTTCTACGAATTCAGTCGATTGAAACTGATGCGCGGTCGCAATCTTTTCTTGCTCGTTATTCCGTACGTGTTCCTTTGCGGTCTCTACGCAGCCGCTTTCGTTTACAACTTGCTGCCCGAACTTCTGCTTCTCTACACGCTTCCGGCCGGGCTAGGCGTTTGCATAACCGTGTTCGTGTTCGACTATCTTCCGCACCATCCGCACGCGGATACGAGTCGCTACGGGAATGCGACGGTCTATGACGTTCCCAGATGGAATTGGTTCTTCATGGGCCACTCGTTCCATATCGTTCACCATCTCTGGCCTTCGATTCCCTGGTATCGCTATCGTGACGTCTATCAGGAAGCGCGTACCCAGCTCTTAGAGGCAGGCGTGCGCGAGGCAACCGTTAAGCAACAGATCGAACTCAGCCTTTGAAGATCGCTGTGCGCCTTAGAAGTTGCGGTCAGGCAACGGCAAGCTTAAGCCACTGGACGAGAGTCATGAGTGTCACCGACTCGGTATTGGGATCGTAGACGATCTTCACGTCACCCTTGTCGATTTGTTTGCGGACGCGCTGAATTTGCGCTTCGCGAGAAACTTCCTGAGCGCCGTAATCTGTCCCTTCGCGTAAAATGAAGTTGTCGATGATGCCGTCGAGGGCCTCGGCGCTGAGCGCTTCTGCGGGAACTTCGATCGGAGGCTGAGGGCGCTCTTCTTCGTGCATACGAAGAACCTAGTTGATGTTGGCGGCGGGTGCTATCTGAAAATCTTTTCACGGATATTCCAGAAGTACTTGGCCTTGCGTGCAATGACGAAGGCAGGGACGCGAAACTTGTTTTGATTTTGCACGACGTCGTCGGGGCTTGAGAGGATCAGTTCGCGTTCGGGCATGCGCGTGTGAAGGCGAGTGAAGTTGAAATAGAAGGCGCGACGGCTCTCGGGCGAGTTAATGTAGAAATATTCTTTTAAGACGTTGGCGTCGGCGTCGTAGTAGTGAACTTCGAGACGTTCTTGGCCCTTCTTGTCTTGTGTGTTGGCGTAGCTCATCGTATCCACGCGCAGGACGTGGGCGTCCTTCAGGGACATCGCTTCCTTGAGCCGCTTGTCGGCGTCCACGAGAAGGTGCTGACATTTGTTGCAAGAGCGCGCGGCGATGTCGTTTTCCGCACCACATTTGTCGCAGAGCTTGAAGCGGAAACGGAATCCGCATTCGATGACTCGTCCTGTTTTAGGATCTTCCGAAGCGCCTTTGCATCTGCGACCAAAATGTTCTTCGAGTTCGCCTTCCGGACTCAGGATTCCCCAAAAATTATTGATCAGTCCACACGACGGGCAGCTGACTTCGACAATCACGGATTCGCTTGTGGGTCTTCCGTCTTCGATATCGGGCGCGTAGAGATCGTGATCTTGTCCGGAGTAGTCGAGTATGAGGCAGTCGGTCTTGCCGGGACTGAGGCGGAGTCCTCGCCCGATGATTTGTTGGTAGAGGCTAGCGGACTCAGTCGGACGCAGGACCGCAATCACGTCGACATGCGGAGCATCGAAGCCCGTGGTGAGGACCGAGACGTTCACGAGGAACTTAAGTTTTTGTGCTTTGAAGGCGCCGATAATTTCGTCGCGCTCGGCATCTTCGGTTTCGCCCACGACCATTGCGGAGATACGTGGGGGCAGGGCGCGTAGAATTTCCTCGGCGTGTTTTACGGACGAGGTGAAGATCATCACGCCTTTACGGTCCTTCGCCATATCTACGATGTTCTGGACTATGAGAGGCGTGATGCGCTTTTGGTCTTTGAGTAGATTCTCGATCTGGCTCAGCACATAGGAGGCCCCATTGAGTTTGAGGCTCGAGAAATCGTAGGAGGCTACCGGGGAATCGATCTTGATCGGGGGGGTGAGATACTTGTTCTTGATCATGTACCGAGTCGATAGATCAAAGATACATTTCTTGAAGAAGCGGTCTTCTGTTGTGTGCTGAAGTTTCTTGTGGGCGTTGAACGAGTAGATCCATCCGAAGTTGAGGCGATAGGGAGTTGCCGTCAGTCCGAGAATACAGAGCTCGGGGTTCGTCTTCTGGAGCTTCGAGATGACTTGGAAGTACTGAGTCTCGCCTTCCATTGAGACGCGGTGACATTCGTCGATAACGAGCAGCGAGAAGTTCTCGAAAAACGCTTCGGGTGCGCGGGCGATGGACTGAATACTTCCGAAAACGGTTTTTTGATCGAAGTCTTTGCGGCCTAGGCCCGCGGAGTAAATACCCGCTTCGAGCCCGAGGCTCAGATACTTTGCGTGGTTCTGCTCGACGAGTTCGCGCACATGCGCGAGAACGAGCACGCGACCCTTTGCGATGCGGGCAAGTTCGGCAATGACTAGGCTTTTGCCTGCGCCTGTGGGAAGTACCACGACGGCGGGTGAGCGGTCTGTACGAAAGTGCGCGAGCGTGGCGTGCACGGCGTCTTGCTGATACGGGCGCAGCTGGTACATGGGCTTATGTTAGCAACGGGTGGGGCTGACGGGCCAGCGATTTCTAGCGAATCGAAGAGTGAGAAGCTGGGCAAGTGCAGCGCTTCTGTAATCTGATTCTCGATCTCGTTTCCCTACAGCTTGGTTTCCCGAAATTACCATGGACGCAGGGCGTATTTTTTCCTAACACTTAAGGCTCATGGAAGAAATCATCATCGTTGCGCTTTGCCTTGCGGTGAATGCCTTTCTTTCGGCTTTCGAAATGGCTTTCGTTTCGGTCCCCAAGATCGAACTTCGCCGCCTCGCGCGCGAAGGTAATAAGCTTGCGGCCAAGCTCCTTCCTTTACGGGATTTTCCGGAACGCACCTTGTCCGTAATTCAAATTGGCATCACGCTCGTCGGCGCAGTTTCTGCGGCCGTAGGTGGTGCAGGCGCCAGCGAATCGATCGAGCCTTTTTTCCGTGAGCGTATGGGCATGAGCGAGCATTCATCGGAAGTTCTTTCGATTATTCTCGTCGTTATTCCCATCACCTATTTGAGCGTCGTTGTTGGCGAACTCGTTCCCAAAACTTTGGCTCTTCGTAGCCCCGCCTCGATCACCTTGCTTGGCGGACGCTTTGTTTTGATTGCCGATCGCCTGCTGGGTCCGGTGATCTCACTCCTCGAAGTTTCTACGCAGTTTATCGTTTCGACGTTCTTCAAGAAGGGCGGGCAAGGTCTGCAGAAGCTCGAAGAATCAGCGGTCGAGCTCACTCATTTTACCAAGCAGCATCGTCAGTTCATGATGAATATGGCGGGCATTGAAAAGAAGCAGGTTAAAGATTTCTTTGTACCTTGGGATCAAGTCGTTCATATTGATATGAACGAGACGCTTCCCAACGTTATCCAAATTATTTTCAAGGTAGGTCACACACGACTTCCCGTTACTCAGTCGGGAATGGTGGCGGGTGTCGTAAACGCAAAAGAGATACTAGCGGCCCGAGAATCTGGAATTTCAGACTGGCTTTCGGTGATGCGCCCAGTGGTACGAGTGAAGTCGACTGACACCGCCCTTAATGCGCTCAAAATTCTCCAAGAAAAACGCAGTCACTTGGCGGTCGTCGACGATCTTAAGGGCATCGTGACTCTCGAAGACATCAACGAAGAAATTTTCGGAGAGATTTACGACGAACACGAGGACGGTCGCGTTCAGAAGATGATCGCTTCGCGCGCCAAGTCTCGCCACTCCAAAACTGAATGAAGATCCGGCTTTAAGGTGCTGGATTTAATAAGAAGATTTATTCTGATTTCCTCGCGTCTACGAGTTGCTCAGGAGAATGGATTATCTGCCGTCGCATGATAAAGTACTCATATGAACTTACTGCTTAGGGCAGTTTTTACAGTCTCGACTCTGCTCGTGAGTTACGCGTCACTTGCGGGGGGAGCTTCGCGTCCCGTTGAGCCTCAGCGTCTCGCTGACGTTGAGGGCACGTTCCAGCGCGATCGTCGGAGTCTTAAGTGCGACGATACTTTCGGGTTTCGAGCCGATGTTGATGCGGGTCGCCTAGAAAGCATTTCTCTCGGCCCCACTTTAGGGCGCATCCTCAATATTAACAGCGGGTCGACTTACCGCGAATCCGGTACCACTTTTCAATCTTTCACTAAGGCCAATAAAGTTGTTCGTACTGGTTTTACGACCGACTTCCTCACGACTCATCGAGAAGTGCTGACGCTCGCCGTGAAAGAAACCAAGGATCAGTATGTGCTCAAGATCGATGTGCGCCGACGCACCTACTTGGTCAATATGTTCCCTACGGACGGCGGCAGTTTCCGCTGCAACTACTCGCGCGCAAAGTAGATGAGCGCACTCGACGTTTTTGATCGTCTGCTTCAGGGAAATTTCGAATGTGGGCTGGAATATGAGTTCTGGCCCAGCGATAAGTCCTCGTCCAAAAAACTTCTGATTCTTCTTCATGATGCGGGCGATTCGCCGATCGATACGCACTTCTTTCCGTCGGCGTTGGGACTCGAATCGCTGAATGTTCTCTTTCTGCGAGCGCCCGATGTATTAGGGAAGGGATTCTCCTGGTACGGGGCGGCGGGCATGAGGAGAGCAAGCGTGGAGCGCAGCCGTGGGCAGGTCTTCGGCGTCCTCGATGCCATTCGAGCAAGTGGGGTTCTAGCTCGCGATGTGTTTCTCTGTGGAATTTTTGAAGGCTGCTTTGTGTGTCTTGACGTGGCTCTCAGGTATCCGCATGTGCTGGGTGGGATTGTTGGCGTGAGCGGGGGTGTAGCGCTCGAGGAAGAATATCCGGCGGCACTCTCCGCGGTGGCCAAGTCCCAGCGACTCTGGATTTCTCATGGCTACCGTGACGATGTGCTGCCCTTTGATCTTGCGCAGGCTTCGGTTGAGCGATTGCGCGCCATGGGGCTTACGATCGAATGGAATCCTCTCGATAAGACACATTCCATCGGCGAGTCCGACGAGATGGCGCTCATTTATGGATTCTTGTCCACGCAGATTGATGCGAATTGATCGGGTGTTTGCTGCTGGCGAAGCGCTCGTGCACGCTCGCGACGAAGCTTGCGATCAATAAAGCTCTGCGAGTGTCGCGACTTTTGATCGGGCGTGCGAAAGCTCAGTTGTAGGCTTACCATTTTCTCAAACACATCGATGAGATGGTCG
>Ga0247843_1010026_pt1 | contig 10239 bp, 10 predicted proteins | sample LaCruzMarch2017__FD_192420 | JGI IMG/M metagenome (GOLD analysis project Ga0247843, IMG submission 192420) | Freshwater microbial communities from meromictic Lake La Cruz, Castile-La Mancha, Spain - LaCruzMarch2017_8m | ecosystem: Environmental > Aquatic > Freshwater > Lake | place: Spain...
GGTCAGAGAAACCCTCTCATTTTCTAAAAAATTAGAAAATCACATTGGGGCTATCAAATTCTATTTATGCTACCATAATTTGAATCATGCAATGGGGCTCTCAGCACCATAATTGAAGCACTACCCGGCACTGCTGAAAAACAGGCGGAAGCTTATGCAGGATTGGGACAGTTGTATGTGGATGATGAGCGTTATACACAGGTAAATGGTCAATCACAACCTGCTTATGCGAGTTTCCTTAGTAAAGCTATGAACTACTTTACAGAAACGCAGTTGAAGTAATTATTTTAGTGCTCCACGTTTAGTTTGGGGCACTATTCAAACCACTCAAAGAAATCTTTCTTGCCCGTTTCTATCCCGAAATCATCGCAAAATTTTAAAAACTCCTCCCTAAAACTCCTTTTTTGGTGGTGTTCTTTTTGATTTATAATGTATTTGCAAACAGCGTCAAGTTGGGAGCGACTATGCGAGAAAGTACCATATCCGTTTTGCCAATCGAATTTGACCGATGCAAGTTTTTCATTTTTTACAAAATCATTGGAGGCGGTTTTTATCTCCCTTACTAAATCAGAAATAGCCTCTGAAGGTTTTAATCCCACGAAAATATGAATATGGTCGGGCATCCCACCAATTGCTAAAAGTTTGTGCCCACGTTCCTGAACAATTCCTGTTATATATTCATGCAAACGTTCTTCCCAAGAGGGTTGAATTAATGAATTTCGATTTTTAGGAGAGAATACAAGGTGAATGTATAATTGAGAAAAAACGTCTGCCATACTTTGTTAGAATTGAAATTTAGGAGGTTAACGAAGCAATCTACCAATGTTACACTTCTCCGAAGTGGTAGAATTGGCTAATCACTGCTACTACAAAGGTTTTGGCTTCTCCGAAGCTATATCGGCATTGCCAGGCTTCGGAAAAGCTCAAACCTTTGTAGCAAAACCGGTATCACACATCCAAATACACTTCGGAGAAGTGCAACTTGTGTAGAAAAAACTTCAAAAAAATTACTTCGCCGCCTGTTTCGCACCACCCATTGTACGCATGTATCTGACCAAATCCAGTACTTCCTGTTCGGCCAATGAGTCAAACAATCCAACGGGCATCAAGGATGTCGGCATCACTTCGCGCGACTGGATCGCCGATTTGTTGACCACAACTGCGTCCTGACCCACTACGCGCATCGTCAATTGACGTTCATTTTCTGAAACCACATTTCCCGAATACGTTCGTCCATCACGGGTAGTTACAACTACTAATTTATAATCTTCCTGAATTTCTCCGCTGGGATTCAGAACATTAAATAACAAGTAATCCAGATTGGCGCGGTTGGAGCCTGTCAAATCTGGGCCAATGTTTCCGCCTTTACCGTACATTTTATGACAACTTCCGCAGGTACGTTGAAACACTAACTCACCTTTGGTTGCACTGGCGGTTGCTACTGCTTTTTCGGTAATCATTCGTTGGTATTTTGAATACGATTTTTCCAACGACGGTTCCTGCTCAATCAGTCCCCAGACTTCGATAAAACCACTGCCTACGACTCGCAACAATTGCCGAGCGGCGTAGGGCGGCACATCGCGCTTGGGAATGGTCTGATTTTTCAACGCTTGAGTTAATTGCCAGCCGTACTTAGGTCGCGATGAAAGCGTTTGAATCGCCTGTTGTTTTTCAGCGGCATTAAGGTCTTTGTATTTCACAATCAACAATTTAGCCAACGGCTCATTGTCATAATCGGCAATGGCCCGAATAGCATCTAAACGCAGTTTAGGCTCGTTTAACAGATTTGGAATTTCCTCTACCAGTTCTGCACGCTTACGAGTTGCAATTGCCTGTAATGCCTGCTGACGTTGTGCTAAAGGTGCATTTTTGTTTTTCAGAGTGAGCATTGATTTTTGAGTAGCCTCGGTATCGCCAAAACGTTGAGCAATTTGTAACGCAAGAGAAGACGCATCTCCTTTTGCTAAGCGCAATTTGGCGTACACAGCCGCCCAGTTGGCAGGAGCTTTCAGGTCAAAACGTCCTTCCAATCCATCGCGCATTCCTTCCAACATACTCACTTGGTTTTTAGGATTTTTGGCCAAAGCCGCAATCACTGTTTCCGGCGCATTGGCATCTATAATCCGACGTGCTACGTATTTTGCAATCAAGGGAATTTCGGTTTGAGATGCCAATTCAAGCGCACGATTCGGATTGGTTTTGACCAACGGCTCCAATCCAAACCAAATCATCTTGGGCAAATTATGATCTTCATTGTCTTCCCCATGGCTTGCCAGCTGCTCTGCTAACTTCCAAGCCGATTCATTATCAATACGTTGCATAGCCGAGGTCAAATAAAGTCGAACTACGGGGGAAGTATCCTCTTTTGCCATTTTAACAAACTGTGTCAATGCCTCGGCCGACGGCGCTTTGTCTTCGCACAGGAGTTGAATTGCCCAGGCACGCACATATTCGTCGGTATCACTGAGTGATTTTAGAAGTTCTGTAGAAGTAACCGCCCCTGTCACATGCAATGCCCACAAAGCGCGTAGCCGATAGTCCGAATTGGCATTGGATTGAAAAATAGTTTGTAAATCAGCTACGGCACCTTTGTCCAAACTTCCTTTGGTAGCTCGTGATTGCAAAATCACGCGGGCTCTTCTTGAATGCCAATCGCTCGGGCTTTTTTGAAGTTCAACCAACTGTTTATCACTCATTTTAGACAAATCATCGTAACGTCCGTCCCAATTTTTAGCTAACGTTTGGTTAGGCATAATCCTGAAAATTCGTCCCGTTTCACCGTTTACCACTTCTTTCCCGCAAATATCGGCATCGTGCCAGTCCAACACGTACAAACCTCCGTCAGGGCCCACTTCCATGCTGAACCCTACCCATTGGGCGTTGTTGGCCATGAGCAGTTCATCGCCGTGTTTGGCCACAAAACCCGACCCTTTTTTATTCAACACATCCGACAAAACAGCGTGTTCGTGGATATTAGCCATAAAAATCCGCCCTTTGTGTTCTTCAGGAAACGCGTCTGACTGATACACCCGCGCCCCTCCGTGTGCCGAACGGTGACTGTGGTCAGCAATGGTGCGAATGTCACTGTAAATGTAGGGATTAAAGTGCTGCCCGCCCTGACGATGGTAAATACCGCCCAAGATGACATGCCACATGTGCGGAATCACGCACGCACTGATAAAAAACTGTCCTTTGGCATCGTAATCAATTCCCCAAGGATTGCTGAAACCGTGCGCTACAACTTCAAATTTGTCTTTTGTGGGATGATAACGCCACACACCGCCGTTGATATCTACACCTTCGCCCTGCAAAATATCTTCCGGAAACGGGTCTTTGTGCCGATAGAGTTTTCCCTTGCCTTCGGGTTTGCGCACTTTGGAAGGAGTCGCAAATCCTTGGCAACCATATAGCCAGCCATCAGGGCCCCAATGTAAGCTATTGAGCGTTTCGTGGCGGTCGCGGATACCCCAACCGGTAAGTTTTACTTCGATGTTTTCCATGTCAGCTACGTCATCATGGTTGCGGTCGGGAACAAAAAGTAAATTTGGTGGAGTGCCCAAATAAAGCCCGTCAAATCCTACAGCCATCGCCGATGGGAACGCAATTCCTTCTAAAAATACTTTTTTAGTATCGGCAACGCCATCGTGATTTGTATCTTCCAAAATTAAAATACGACTGTTGCCGGCGTTGGAAAATCCATGCCCTCGGGATTCATAATCACGGTTTTCAGCAATCCAAAGCCGCCCGCGGTCATCCCAACAAAAAGCCATTGGTTGCGTCATCATGGGTTCAGATGCCCACGTATTGACTTTAAAACCTTCTTTGAGTGTCATGTTGGCGACGGCTTCTTCGGGTGTTAAAAACTTCGCATCACGGCCTTCCTGTTGAGCCACTCCCCACAGCGCATATTCCATCTCCTGCCCGCTAAATTCACCCCAGGTTTTAGACATTCTCACATCACTGAACTCTCCAGTGTAAATCACCAATTGATGCTTGATGACCTCTACTTTACCTTTTTTAATCTGCCAATCGGCCATTCGTGCCCGCGCAGGGCCCGCTCCCAACTGACCATCCACTCGCCAGTATTGAGGAAAACCTTTGTTTTCGGGATGGTCAAAAATGGCAATGTGAGCCAAATCACTGCGTCCTTCTACCTGCATACCAATATCGACCCACATCGCACGTTGCCCTTCGGCTTTTTCGTTCTTCTGCCGCGCCGCGTTAATGACGTCTCCTTTGATTCCCTGTTTCCACGGCATTCTGACAAACAACCCGCCGTAATCGTACTTTCCAATGGTAACATCGGTTTGAGCTTCACCGGCCCATTCCAAATCCAGCAGGTATTTGCCATCCTGCTCACGCATTACCCACGTTTGGGTTTCGGTCAAAACGGCAGCGCCTTTTTCATCAAGCAGGTCATACACGGTTTCCCATTTTACTTCGGATCCTTTGCTTTTGATGACTTTGGCCGACACACGTCGCCAATAGTCTCCTTCGGGATGGTGAAAATAATCGCGCCCATTAACCCGTGTATAGCCCCAATAGATACCGGTTTGGTGTTTATGATGGCCTGGGCTATATTCGGTCAATACTCCTTTTCCATCGGGTGCCTGAATTGGGTGAAGGTAAGGACGAAAATCAGCCTTCGCATTTTGGGTTAGAATTGGCTGTTTTTCATTAAGTCGAAACACCGAGATTGTTCCTGCTTTTTCATCCTGAACAATTCTCAATTCCGTTTTTTTAGGTGGAATTTTAGAAGAGTTTATGTCTTTGGGTTTCAATGCAATCCACCCGAAACTGAAGAGAAGTAGAGACAGGGACAGAATAACTGATTTCATCTTTGTCGATTGGTTATAATTTGATACCAACCCTAAAAGGAATGAAAAGGTATTTATTCCTGCTTTTTGATTGAATAAATAATTAAAGTTCTGATTTACTGAACTTTACGAATTTTCACTTTTCATCTATCCCAACCCAAAGCCCGAAGCTGAGCTTTGAGATTTTTCTCTTGATTTTCAAATTGTTTGTCCATCTCCTCAAACAGAGCGGGTTTATTTTGCTTTACTTTGCCAAAAACCATTCCCTGAATCATCCCCTTTTTTCTGTTTTGTTCGGGAGTATATCTGCGATCGTAAAAATTACTGTTTTGGATATAGCTATAAACCTCATTCCGAAGCAGTTCATCTTCCAACAACAATTTATCAATAATTTCGCTTTGAGTAGTGTAATGATCCACCTGAAGTTTTTCCAATTCTGCTTCCAGCGAAGTGATGCTTTGTTGAGTCCGAAGTCGTAACTCGTCGCCTTGTTTTTTCTCCAACTTTACTTCCTCAATGGGGTCAAACAAATTTACCTGAGTCATTATCTTTTGCAAATACCCCATGGGATTTCTCAGTTTGCTCCCCAAGGCGATTTGGTTTTTTACCAACATGATGCGTTGGCGTACGTGTTCGGGCGAGAACTGCTTTAACCAATCATGGATGGTTTGGATATTTGCTCCTTTGAAATCCTTCACCAAACCGAATAATTCAACGGCTTCCGACGTGTCCTGAACTGGGGAAGCCAACTGAATGACTGTATCAACCGATATGGGGTGTTGCTCCTCCGTAAAATCCCGATTTCTGTCAATATAAAAAATTATCGCATAAACGGCTTTTCCGACCTTTTCTTCCTCAAACGTGAATTGTATATCTGTAAAGTCCGCTAAGTCCTCCTGAGCCTTTATAATGACCCTCTGCTTGAAGTTTGCGTACAAAGGATATTTGTCGGCTACATCCAGAATCTCTTTTAACTCATCAATCGTAAACTTGCGCTTGCCGATGCGCTCATACTGCTTCAATAATTCATAGATACGAATTGAAAACGAACTCTGAAGCCGAAGGATGTTTTTAATGTCGTACATCAAAAACTGCGATTGTAATTGCAACAAATGCGGTTTCATCTCGGGATGAAAAGAAACTTCGATGTATTTTCCTGAACTATTGTTGGTAAAACTCTTTACCCCTGCCGCAATGTGCGTGAGCAATTCCATTTCACCTTCGGGGGTAGGGGCAATTGCTCTGATTTCCCGGCGAGCCAATTTTTCGGCCCCTTCTTTCAAAAATTTATACGACTGCTTGTTTTGCTCTAAACCAAAATCGCTGATAATATCTTTCAAATAAATTCGGTAGGGTCTAAAATCTTCGTCATCTTTATGAATCATCGTCAATGTTTTGGTAAACACCCGCATTTCCCAAATATCAAAGCGATATTTGCCTTCCACCAAGTCATTTGATTTTCGAATCAAACGAATTAACCGTGGTTTTTCCTTTTTAGACTCTTCACCGGGTATTTGTTCGGGCTGTTCTGACATAAAAGCAAATTTTTGACTCATAAATGTAGCAAAAAAATAAAGTTATCCACACTCTAACCCTAATTTTGTTATAGTTGGCGTCTTCCAACCCTAAATTTGTTATAGTTGACCCTAAATTTGTTATAGTTATACCCTAAATTTGTTATAGTTGACCCTAAATTTGTTATAGTTGACCCTAAATTTGTTATAGTTGGACTTGTAACACATTGACTATTAGTAGGTTACGACGTCCGAAAGTATTAAAAAGGATTAAAAAGAATAGAAAGTCATCAAACACGAGTTTGTTGATGACTTTTAAAAATTTATTCAAAAAAATACAAATAACTTTTAGTAAAAAGCTTATAATCAAATAGTTACGTTTTTGATTATAAACCTGCTTTTCTCAAAAAGTAGGTTTATCCCAACCCTAAAAATGTTATAATTAAGTAAAAGAAGGCGTTTTTGAGCCCTAAAAATGTTATAGTCATGGGTAGAGATTTATTCAAAAAAGCCCTCAAATGGCTTTTAAAATCAGAAAAAGCAATGGCTATTTTCGATAAAATAAAATTATTTCAATTTTATTTTATATTATTAAATGAAAGAAAGGCAAAAAACTTGAAAATGGAGCAACCCTAATTTTGTAATAAATAGCGCCCTAAAAATGTTATAGAGGAATTAAAATCAGCCCTAATTTTGTAATAGTTACACAAAAATGATTTTTTTAACTATAAATAGTACAGAAATAACTACAAATTATTATATTTTTAGCGGCTAATAAAATTGTACTTATCAGGTGATAATCGTTGAAAATGTAACCCTAAAAATGTAATAATAATGTTATAGTTAGAACAATGCATTGATAATCAATAACTTTTAAATGCAACTATTTTCATACTTCATGTCAATTATTACAAAATTAGGGTTGAAAAAATGTTTTCAAGCGGTTCAAGAAGATGTTAAATGATGCACGTTGAATAGCTGCTCAGTAAACATAGAAAGGCAAATGAACTTTGTTTGCGGTTTTTTTAGTTAGTTTTACGAATCAACAAACCTGCTTTTGTATGAAAAAGACGCCCAAAGCAACAACCCAAACGGAAAGGTATCAATACCAATTTCGACCCATAAAATCGTATTCTGCTGAGGATGTTTTGGCAGCAGGCGGGACAACTGCTTTTGCCCATAAAATGGGAAAAACGGCAAAAACACTTGTTGAAAAAATGAAGGAAACCCCAAAAGATTCTTTCTTAACAGACCAAGAAATGGAATCAGCACTTAAACTGTTGAGAGAAGAAAAATGAATATTTTGCTGGATACAAACATCTTGATTTATTTAGCAAGAGATTCTAAACGCCGTTTAATCACTGAATTTATAAATCCTAATCGGAAAGAGCTTTACATTTCAGTTGTCTCCATTGCAGAAGTACGCTCAGTGGCCCTGCGTCAACATTGGGGCAGTAAAAAATTACTGCTAATTGACGATATCATTACGAGCGCATCAATAATTGAGGTTTCTCAACTCTTGATAAATACCTATGTCGAAATAGATACCTATTCCCAACGGCAAAATCCAAATTTTACAGAATACGCATTTGAAACTCCCCGAAACATGGGAAAAAATGACTTGTGGATTGCCGCGACTGCGGGTCTTTTGGGCTTGGAACTGATTACAACGGATGCCGATTTTGCCCATCTTCACAACGTTTTTCTGGACATTCGTCAAATTAATCCCGACGAGTTCAGGCCTTTTTTCAACTGATTTTTCATAAATTGACTGTAATCAACATAGCAAGTTTCGGGTTTTCTCGCCGTGGCTTATGCCGTAATTTTGTGTCGTAATCAAAAACAAAACAAGATGAAAACGCAGGATTCAGCCACGTATCAGAAAATCGAAGAAGCCATCGGTTACATCAACCAAAATTTCAGACAACAGCCCAGCCTCGAAGACATTGCCGAAAAAGTCCACCTCAGCCCATTTCATTTCCAACGACTCTTCAGCGATTGGGCGGGGGTAAGTCCTAAAAAATTCCTTCAATACCTCAGCGTTGAGTACGCCAAAAGTATCTTGAACGATAGGCAGGCAACTATTTTTGATGCTGCTTACGAAACAGGACTTTCAGGTACAGGCAGATTGCACGATTTGTTTATAAAAATTGAAGGAATGACTCCCGGCGAATTCAAAAATGGCGGTGAAAATCTGAACATCAATTATAGTTACGCTCAAACGCCTTTCGGAAATGTCCTTGTAGCTTCTACACCCAAAGGAATTTGCCATATTGCCTTTGCCGACGATGCAAATTCGGCTTTTGAAGCCTTGAAAAAATCATTTCCTAATGCCTATTTCCATCCTATTCTGGATTTGAATCAGCAAAATGCGTTGTTGATTTTTACGCACGATTGGCAAAAACTTAATCAAATTAAACTCCACTTGAAAGGGACTGATTTTCAGTTGAAGGTATGGGAATGCCTATTGAAAATCCCTATGGGAAAGCTTTCTACGTATGGAAATATTGCCGCTCAAATCCAGAAGCCAACGGCCTCCAGAGCCGTAGGAACGGCCATTGGAGATAATCCCGTCGCGTTTTTAATACCCTGCCATCGCGTGATTCAATCTACGGGAGCATTTGGACAGTACCATTGGGGAAGCAGTCGAAAAACGGCCATGATTGGCTGGGAAGCGGCACAGGCAAATTTAACCCACTAACCAAGTCCAATGGAAACTATCAAACAAAGAATAGAGGCAATTGATTGGCAAAATGTATCGTCATCAATGCACGAGCGTGGTTTTGCCTTAGTGCCCAAATTGCTGACAGATGCGGAATGTGACGAGTTGATTGCAGACTACGATAATCCTGATTTGTACCGTAAAAAAGTGGTAATGGAACGCTATCGGTTTGGTTTGGGAGAGTACAAATACTTCAATTATCCTTTGCCTGATTTGCTTCAAACCATTCGGGAAAATGTATATTCGCCGCTTTCAACGATTGCGAACAAATGGATGAACGTTTTAAAAATAGACACCCAATTCCTTAACAATTTTGCTGATCTTCAGGCACTTTGCCACGCTCAAAATCAGACCAAGCCTACGCTTTTGATTTTGAAATACGGGAAAGGCGGGTACAACACCTTGCATCAGGATTTATACGGTGAAGTCTTTTTTCCAATGCAGGTAGTCTTGTTCTTAAATGAACCCAACGAAGATTATAAAGGTGGCGAATTTGTATTGACGCAGCAAACTCCGCGGGCGCAGTCGAAAGCTATGGTACTGACCCCAAGAAAAGGTGATATGCTGGTTTTTACCACTAATTTCAGACCCGTAAAAGGCGGAAAAGGCTATTATCGAGTACAAATGAAACACGGTGTCAGCGAAGTGCTAACAGGAAATCGCCATACGCTTGGCATCATTTTTCATGATGCTTTATCTTGAGTTCGCATTTGCTCGCGTCCACGCGAGTGAATGCTATTTAAAGGCTTCCAGCCTATTTTAAAAGATTTTTTACTTGATGAATAACCATTCCGATTTAAGCTCTGAAGAAGTACGAAGACTCGTAAAAAATGGGAAACTACTTTTTGGGGGAAACAGGCCGCTACACATTTACGGAATGTTGCACTGCAAAGCAGGAAAACGAATGAAAAGAGAAAACCGTGTTTTCTTTGGTTCTGAAAAGGAAGCCATTCTCGCCGGTTTTCGACCTTGCGGACAGTGTATGCGAGAGAAATATAGGATTTGGAAAAAGGCGAAACAGGTTTTTTGACTTTGAGAGATTGATTGGTACTTACCGTGTTACAATAGTTCGGTAGCAATTTAAGCGGCAATAGAGCCAAAAGCATATAGTTCTTTGATTTTCGGGTTATTTTTAGTCATCTCTTCTACATTTGGGAAGATTTGAAAAAATCTTTCTATAAGTAAC
>Ga0247843_1010027_pt1 | contig 10237 bp, 11 predicted proteins | sample LaCruzMarch2017__FD_192420 | JGI IMG/M metagenome (GOLD analysis project Ga0247843, IMG submission 192420) | Freshwater microbial communities from meromictic Lake La Cruz, Castile-La Mancha, Spain - LaCruzMarch2017_8m | ecosystem: Environmental > Aquatic > Freshwater > Lake | place: Spain...
ATAACTAAAGAACATAAATTATATATATGTGTACACTTCTAGACCAAACCTAAAATAAGCTTGGGCTAGAGTCTCGATAAGTTACGAATAAGTTTATCTAAAGAAACGAGAAGTTAGAATTAAAACATAATCAAAGTTAAGATAACTAAAGAACATAAATTATATATATGTGTACACTTCTAGACCAAACCTAAAATAAGCTTGGGCTAGAGTCTCGATAAGTTACGAATAAGTTACGAATAAGTTTATCTAAAGAAACGAGAAGTTAGATTAAAACATAATCAAAGTTAAGATAACTAAAGAACATAAATTATATATATGTGTACACTTTAAGATAACTAAAGAACATAATTATATCTATGTGTACACTTTAAGATAAATAAAGTAACTAAATTATATATATGTGTATACTCTAGCCCAAACCTAAAATAAACCAAATAAAATGGCTACGACTAAAACTAAAAAGAACACCAAAGACAAAGACCTTAACACTATGATTAAGGACCTAGAGAGCCTTAAAAAAGAGATTGATGACTTGGTAAGAGAATTGGAAGAGGATGAGATATCCTGTAAACCATTATTCGAATAATACCACGTTTAATCTAGTAACGTCTAGGACACTTTAAATCAGTATTAATATAAATCCATATCTCAACCATTTAAAGTGTCCTAGAATTAAAATAATTACAAATCATGGAAGACACTAAAAACCGTATAATCTTTATTCCTATCTGGCATTATTACAATTGGGTAGGTGAAGCTACAGGATGGCATGAAGCAATAGAATACGATCTTTGCAGAATAGATTTTTATAACTGGGATGAGGAAGGTGTAAATATTGATATTGATGGAGTATCTGAACATGTAGATAAGATAGCACAACACCTCTTAGATTCAATAGTTTCACCTGAAAATGCCTTTGATTGTACTATTTAACAAATTTTAACAAAATAATAGAAACTAATTTCAAAAAAGAACGTTTTTTCCAATCCAAATGGAATATATAAAATAAAGGAATAACAATTAATTCCTTCGCCAAAAAACAAAAGAGCAATGAAAAAAGAAAAAAGAATTGATGAACTAACAAAATTCATCGCATTAGACCAAATGGGTTACACTTATGATGATGTAACTGGAATTGTAACTACTCCTAAAGGTAGAGAACTTGGAGGTACCAAAAATGGTTGGGTATACTTCTTCTCAGGTATTGAAATCGATGGTAAAATCGAGGTAGTACAAACATACACACATAGATTTGCATATTGGTACATGACTGGAGATATTCCTGAAGCAGTAGACCATATTGATAGAAATCGTTCTAACAACAGATGGTCAAACCTAAGAGCATCAAATGCTAAACACAATGCAACTAACAGATCTCCAATCAGAGGATTTATAGTTAATCACAGACAAAGCGGAACCAAATACATCGCACATTCATTTATGACAGGTAGAAGAGAAATACTTGGACATTTTGATTCTCCAGTTGATGCATTTGTTTATTCTTACGGGGTAAGAAAGGGAGAATATCCAACTCAAGAAGCCATTAATGCTATGTTAGAATCACTTTAAAAAATAATCAAATAAAATAAATAATATAATATGGAAAAAGAAGAACAAATGATTACCGACCTTAAACTGATCTTAGAACAGGTTGAAGAGTTAAAGAAACAATACTCCCACATCATTAGAGCCAAGGAAGAACTTCTTTACACTTGTATTCAACTTCAAGAATTGAGAGAAGATCTATCATTTCTTCTTTCATTTATGAAAGTTTTAACTTCAAGAAATGAGAGAAGAATTGAGAGAAGAAATGAGAGAAGAATTATCTATAATTCTTTCATTTCTGAGACAGAATTGAGAGAAGAATTGAGAGAAATAAACGATAAAATAAAATGATAAATATTTTCTACCACTTTACTACAACGGCACTTCTAACTGGAGTGTCGTTATTCCTTATTGGATGGATCATTACGCATTCTGAATGGTTTCAGGAATGGATTGATGATGCTTTTGCCTGGGCATTTGCTAAAACATACAAATGGCCATTAATCGGTTGGTTACTAAATCAACTCTATACTATTGTAGGGTGTCAGAAGTGTTTGGTGTTTTGGATAGTCCTTGTCGTAACTTGGAATCCAATCTTAGCTCTTGGTTGTGCATACTTCGCACATCTTGGGATGCAAATTGAAAAAATAGCAAATAAAAAATAAACCTATGCTAAACACAAACCCCTACAACAAAAACCCGAAAAATGTATTGATAATAGGAGACCTTCATTGTCCTTTCGTAGTTGATGGATATCTTGAATTCTGTAAAAAAGTTCAGGATGATTTCGATTGTGGAACAGTTATTTTTGCAGGGGACCTTGCGGATTTTCATTATAGTTCATTCCACGCTATCGAAAGTTCAGCAATGGGTGCAGATAATGAATATGACAAAATGTTAGAAACACTTAAACCTTGGGCTGATGCATTTCCAGTAGCTAAAGTAACTTATGGTAATCATGATTTAATTCCATTACGTAAGGGATTTGCTGGAGGCCTCGCAAGACGAACAATGAAATCCTGGCAAGACTTATTTGGAGCTCCTACTACTTGGGAGTTTGGTGAGAAATTCTTAATTGATGATGTTATGTATCTTCACGGAACCAATGCAGCTCTTGCTAGAATGAATGCTTCCAGAATATCTACTGTTCAAGGACATTGTCATTCACTTCAATACGTACACTGGTCACAATCTGAAAAAGACAGAATATTCGCAATGCAAGTTGGTTGTGGTATTTCAAATGATAAATACGCATTTAACTATGGTCGTTCATTTCCAAAGAAACCTATTTTAGGTGCAGGAATTGTTTTAAATAATGGAACAATTCCCATCGTATTACCAATGCATAAATAATAAAGACAAATGAAATTAACTGAACTACAATCAAAAACTATTGAAGATAATAGAAAAACAAAACACAATACTAAAAGAACGTGTAAAGTATTTGTTAAAATTCTTAAAGATTATAGAGGCGAAGAAAACAAACAATGCTTCTGTGGACAATTTGAAAGAGATTCATACTGTACATACTTTTATAATGAATGGCATAAAATAAATAACACAGATGACTCAGGAGAAACTATCTAATCTATTTAATAGGAATTATAATAATTTATTAGATTATTCATCTAAGGCCTCCAGAGTTCTAACCCATAAACCTGCGAGTACGCAAATACTTTCAGAGTGTTATCTATATCTTGATGATAAAAGACATCAGTTAAATACTGAAGAAGATGTAGTAAGCTGGGGTAAAACCTGGATAAAAAATAATTTAAAATGGTCAAGTTCACCATATAAAAAACTTGAAAGAATACGTCCCAATCATTGTGAATTCGAAGATTGGGGCAGTTCTTCTTATGATATGATTGATGGTGAAGCTATACAAAAACTAATGTCAGACTTTGAATCTACTCTTAATACTATTGACAAGAGACTTTTCTCCATTTACATAGTAAAAGAAATAAGAAAAGGTAAAGACGTAGCCGAACATTTAGATATTTCTATAAGTGGAGCATACGGAATAATTAATCAATGTAAAGAAATTGAAGGCAAATTCAAAGACTGGTTAAAAAATCAAATTTAAAATGATTGACAAAATAAGAGGTAAAGCTGGAAATAAATCCAAGGATTACAAAGAATTGGAAGAATTACTCACTAACACAGATCAGATAGTAGAATTAAATGCTGAAATCGAAGATAGTGTAACTAGTGGATTTTCTCCACTAACATACAAAGAGAGGATATTTGTTCAAGAGTATTGTAAACATGGAATACTCCGAACTGCTGCTATTGCTGCTGGATATAGTGAAACTAGTGCACACACAATGGCTAATAGACTATTACATAAACCAGCTGTACAATTAGCTATTCTTAAAAGACAACAGGCACTTTCTAATATTGCTATAATCAATAGAGAATGGGTAATGTTGGAATTGGCTGAGATAGTTGAAGAGCTTAAAAGTAAACCCGTAATAGACACAACGACTCAACTTAAAGCATTGGATATGATTTGTAAATTAAGTGGATTCTATAACGAAACTACAATTAACCTACAAAACAATTACAGTCAAATCGAAATAAAAATCGTAAAAAAGGATGAACCAACCGAGCTTAACTAAAGAGTTGTTGGCAACTGAAGTATTCGAATGGAACTGGGATGCGATACATTCTGATAAAAGATTTATTAAGAATGAAGGTGGCTCACGTTCTAGTAAGACCTATTCACTTTGTCAAGTGCTTGTGCTTTATTGTATTGGTAACAAAAATAAATTGGTTTCGATTATTAGAAGAACTGGACCAGCATTAATGGCTTCAGTATTTAAAGACTTTAAAGAGGTAATGGAAGATATGGGATTATGGGAAGAGGATGATTGGTCTAAAAGTATTAGAATTTATTCGTTTAAATCAGGTTCTCAAATAGAATTCTTTAGTGCTGACCAGGAACAAAAACTTAGAGGTAGAAAGAGACACATTGCATGGGTAAACGAGGCTAACGAAATTACTTATGATTCATTTCAACAGCTTAATCTAAGAACCATTGAAAAGATTATTGTGGATTATAACCCATCTGAAGTTGATTCATATCTTTATTATTTACCAGCTGATAAGACTGTTACATTACATTCAACATACCACAACAATCCATTCTTAACTCCAGCTATTGTTGAAGAGATTGAAAATTACAAAAATACCGACCTTGACTATTACACAATCTTTGCATTAGGTAAAAGAGCACATAGTAGAGAAGCCGTATACAATCAATGGAAACCACTAGATAGTAAACCAGATCACTTGACAGAATTTATTTATGCAATAGATTATGGTTTTACTCACCCGACTGCTATGGTTAAAATCTGGTATACCCCAAATGCTCAGGAAGCCTATATAGAAGAGATTATCTATGAATCTTATTTAACAAGTTCTGACATTATTAGTAGAATGGAATTAGCAGGTGTTGATAAAACTAAAATGATAGTAAGTGAAACAGCAAGACCAGAAATCATAGCAGATATTAGAAGAGCCGGATACCGCATTATAGAAGCGATTAAGGACGTTAAAGATGGAATTAATAATGTTAAGACATTTAACATGATGGTGCATTCTAAAGCTTCTAATGTGATTAAAGAGAATCAAAATTACAGATACAGAAAACATAATGGAATAATGACTGAAGAGGTAATCAAACTTTGGGATGATGCTATGGATGCAATTCGTTATGGTCTAATGTATGTTAAAAAATATGAGATTAAGAAGAATACCAAGATAGGTCAAGTATTCTCGTTTGACATTTAACGGTATACACATAGATATAATTATGTACTTAATAAAATTATAACCACTTTAAAATAATATTCTAAAAATAAATTACAAAACATGGCAATTTCAATCTTAGCCCATCCTAGTCAATACCATCCAGCATATAATCCTGTTGTTTATCAAGTCGACTCTAATGTTATCAGTTCTTTGACTTTACCTGGATTTAGATACATCTTTGGTATTCGATTTAACGGAGAAGCAACTGAGACTATTTTTAAATCATTTCCTGATATAGATGGATTTGGTACATTAGATATCTCTAAAATTATTCAAAGTCGAATTGAAAACACTGTTGAATTTGGTCAAAGTACTGCACTAAGTTCTGGTGAAAATTATATAGATTATGAAATAAGCTTCGGTGAAGAATATCCGATTTCTTGGAAATTTGATGATTATTCATTTGATTATTTTGTGCAATTAGACGGAACCGATACACATAGTTATGTAGTTGGTGACCAAATAATAGTTAGAATAGACCCATCAATAACAGATAATAGAAAAGTCCTAAACGGTACTTTTAATGTCGTTGAAGTTGTTAATCCTACTAGTATTAGAATAAATCTATTATACACAGATTTAGGAGATGGTCCAACTACACCAGGTATCACTTATTACTCAGATAGAAGAAAATATACAGATTATCCACAAGAAACTCAATCTAAAATAGCTTATAATGAAGCAGTAGCATTTAAAGCATTTCCAACTTGGTCAGAATCAGATATTCTACCACAAGATGTTGGTCTTAGTAATGAGTACCTGCTTACTGCCAATATTCTTACAAATTCACCTAATGCTATAGATGAGTTCTACTCCACTTTAATAATAAAAGATAAAGACAAGTATAGTGTTAAGACTTATCAGGAGTTATATTGGAATGTAATGAATAATCCAGTTGGTGATGACTCAACTACCTTAGCAAACACTATGATTGCTAAAAATGAATTTGGTGATTTATGGATGTTAACTACTTATGATAATAATGAATGGTCTGATGCATCAATCAAAATAAGACAATTTAATGTTAGTCCAAATAATTTAGATTGGATTTCAATTACACCAAATTATGATAATACAACAGGACAGCCTTTTATGTTTAACCCATACACTCATATCAATGCAGATGGTTCTATAAGTCAATCAAAATGGATTGATATTTATCCAACATTTGCTCCTGGTAATGATGAATGTGATGAGATTACAGGGGTTATTGATTTAACACCATCTATCGGTTCTCCAACATCAACAACATTTATAGCTAGACCATTTGGAACAGGTACTAATCAAAGAAGAATCTATATTACTACTATTAATGACAAATTAGCTCTTTTATGGCAAGGTATTGGTTCATCACCTGCGTTCATAAGGTATTGGTACATTAGTTTTATAGATGAAGTTATGCCACAACCAGGTTCGATTAACATAATTATACCTTCTATTTATCAATCTTTCTCAACTAAAACTTCTAATACTTTACCATTTGGTACAACATCAGCAAATAATAATGATACTGATGCTTGGAAAGCTTTTGATGGCGATGCTACTACATTTTGGGAAACTAATGATTTTTTAGAAGGAGGTACATTAACTTACTTTTTTGAAGGTGGGGCAAGATTATATTCTAGTGTTTATTCATATACAATAAATAAAGGAACAAGTATAACTAATGCGCCAAAAGATTGGGTAGTTGAAGGTTCAACAAATGGAGTACTTTGGGACACTTTACACACTGTAAGTGGAAGTTTAACAACAGGTATTTACTCATCACCAATTATATGGAATGGTAATCAATATCGTTATGTTAGATTAGTTGTTAGTGCAGTTATAAGTGGATTAAATTTAAGAGTTAATGAATTTAGAATACAATCAACTTCTTTGTATTCACAATTAACAACAGGCAGTGATTGTCCAGTTAATACACCAGCAAGACAATGGGTTTTTGTTGGTAGTGCGCCAGGAATTACATCAAAAAGTATAACAACTGAAGGAACAGGACCAGTTACATATCCAACACTTAAACCAAGAAGAATCTATATGGATTATGACTGTGAGATTAATTCTACTCAATTACTTTTCTTAGACAGAAGTGGTAGTTACTCTAGTTTTGTATTTCCTTTAAGAGTTGAAGAAGCTGGTAACAGCACTAAACTGTCTTACAAAAATCAAATAGGATTTGTTGAAGACGGTCAATGGACTTACAATACTTATGGTGGTCAATGGACTTACAATACTTACGATAGTGAAAGTAGAGTCTATAATTCAAGTGTAGAAAAGACTTACAAATTAACTACAGATTGGTTAAATACTGCAATGTCTGACTATTTCGAAGAATTGATTACATCACCTGAGGTTTATATTAAACTTAACAGTGAAGCTGATAACGGTAGAGATGGAGATGGAACAGTTAGTCCATGGTTAGCATGTACGATAATAGATTCAACATTTGTTAATCCAAAACAAAGGAATAAAAGGCTGATAAATAGAACAGTAACCGTTAGGGCAAATTCAAATAATCCAATAAATATCTAATGACAAAAATACAACTATTCGGAGACGTTACAGGAAATTTAGACGTAAATAATGAAATAAATGTGCCTCTTACTTTTTCAATTTCAGAGATCAGAGATATTACTAAGAGAAGTGGTTTTTTTAGTAAGACTATTACACTTCCTGGTACTGCAAATAATAATGTACTATTAGGTTACTATTTTGATGTTAACTTAGCAGAATCTACATTCAATATTAACAGGATTCAGCAATGCGCTATTATTCAAGAAGGTGCTCCAGTATTAAACAATGCGTATCTTCAATTAACATCAGTTAGAAAAAGACAAAATGTTCAAACTGGTGATGATATAATCGAGTATGATGTTATTGTAAAAGACCAAATTTCAAATTTTTTTACTACGATAAATAACAAAGAACTTAAAGATTTAGATTTTAGTGAGTTGAACCATAACTACACAAGTGCTAATATTGCACTGTCTTTTAGTCATAATTGGACTGACGGGTATAAATATGTGTTGCCTTTTAGAGACCAAGCAGTTGATGTATATGAAAGTGGTGATATTGTATCTGCTCCTGGAGCAGATATTTTAAATGTTAGAAATTCAGTAAGAGGTTACTATACTAATGAATTATTTCCAGCTATTTATATAATGGAATATTGGAAAAAGATTCACGAACAAGCAGGTTTTACGTATGAATTTGTAGATTTTGATGAGTATTTAATTGGTGCAGACAAGTTATTAATTACTGATAACACAAGTACCGAAACCCTTTTAAGAGAGGTTAATGAATTTATATCAATAGAAGCTAAAATAGCTGAAGAAGATAATGTTTCAGTACTTTACTCATTACCTATAGATAATCAATTCTTTGAAGGTGATGACTATAATTTGTCTCTATATTTAAGTGACGATATACGAGATGCTAATAATAAATGGACTTCGATACTAGAAGGTGATGTAGGAGATTTATACCCTCAATTTAGAAATTCTAGCGCGTTAACTGTGACACCTTCAACGCAAAAAGGATATTCAATATGGGAATCTGAATTTATTTTAAGTCAAGCTAGACCTAAAATATCAGTAAGCTTAGATTATGCATTTAGTGTTTATAATACAAGTTCTACTGATTTCGCACGTTTTGTACAAGGTAATCCAAGTCCATATTTTAAACTTACTTTTCAAATACTTGATGTAACTGGAGCAGTAGTAGCTTCGCAACAATTACAGAACATAAATATGTCGACTACACCTATTTTACCTTTAACTGCTAATTCAATGTTTTCTACAGCTGTTCCAGTAACATTTGAATTTTTATTAACAAATGGAGATATCGGTAGTTTATATGCGTTTAGACTTTTTTTAGAACCTATAAAAGGAATCTGGCCAGTAGGTGATGGTTCAGATTTACAATTACAGTTTACCAGTGATGGATTACCTACAGGTAATCCTGTAGATGTAATCCCAACACTACTTATTAGGTCAGCTAAAATAAATATTAGTTATGAAGCTGTTCCATATAATGCTACATTTCCAATCAATAGTGTTATCCCCTCTAAAATCAAACAATCAGATTTTATTAAGTCAATTGTAACAATGTATAATCTATACTGTATAGTTGATAAAGATGAAGAAAATAAATTAATTTGGAAACGAAGAGACCAATTTTATGATGAAGGACCTACTGTTGATTGGACATACAAATTAGATAGGTCACAATTTCAAGATGTTGTGTTCTTACCTGAACTTACTGCTAAGAAATTTATCTTTACTTATAAACAAGATGATGATTTTGCTAATGAAACATACTTTAGAGCAACTCGAGAAATCTATGGTCAACAAGAAGTGGTAATGTCAAGTGAATGGGTTAAAGATATAGACACTAAAGAAATTATCTTTTCACCAACACCAATGTCTTGGACTGATTTGGGAATTCCTGGAGTAACATTAATTCAACCATACATTTCATTAAATCCTGGTGATAATGAGGTTAGAATATTATATGATGGTGGAGAACAAGAACTAGGTACTGGTAATGATATTTTTATTATTGATACTGTTGCTAAAGTAGATACTGCTGGTTACTTACTTTACATAGATGATATTCTACAAACTAATCCACCAAGTTCAGTTAATATTCTAGATATAGCTGGATATTCTAATGTTTTCTACACACAAGTTTCAACATATCCATTAACAACACATTGTAGTTCTGCGTATGGTGGTCCAGGATCTATCGATATAAACTTTGGAGTTTGCGATTTCTATCTATTTCCAGCATTCCAACCAACTCAAAATAATCTCTATAATTTGAATTGGAAACGTACACTGGACCAGTTAGATAACTCGAAACTACTTACTGCATATTT
>Ga0247843_1010029_pt1 | contig 10237 bp, 8 predicted proteins | sample LaCruzMarch2017__FD_192420 | JGI IMG/M metagenome (GOLD analysis project Ga0247843, IMG submission 192420) | Freshwater microbial communities from meromictic Lake La Cruz, Castile-La Mancha, Spain - LaCruzMarch2017_8m | ecosystem: Environmental > Aquatic > Freshwater > Lake | place: Spain...
GTGAAGGCATATCTAAAATGGAAGAACCAATTCCCCAAACCCATCTCATGGCAATTCACCAACGAAGAAGCACGCATCAAACTCAAGTCGCTCTATCCGGCGATTTGAGTTTTACGGAATACTAGCTTTTATTCCGGCGGATAGAGCCGTAGATTCCGGCCGTCCCACCCATGCATTCAGGCTGTTCCACCCATGATCACCTTTCGCTCTTCTTCCGCCCGGATCATTGATTCCCGCCGGGCCGTCGCCGATTGCCTCGAAGCCGCGACTGGGAATGGCGGTGACGGGATCAACCTCCTCGTCATCCATGCCTCGATCGGTCACGACTTCAAGGTGCTTGCCGAGGAAGCCGCCCGCCTGGCTCCGGGTGCCCGGATCGTCGGTGCCTCCTGCTGCGGGGTGGTCGGTAGCGAGGGCGTGAGCGAGTCGATGAAGGACATCGCGATCATGGCGGTGCAAGGCAAGGAATTCGCGGTCGCCCACGTCGACGGGATCCATGCCCGCAACAGCGGCGAACAGGCCGCCAGGCTGGCGGCGGAGATCCGCCGCCAGCAACCCGGCGTGAACATGGTCTTCTTCATGGCCTCGGGGATCGACATCGACAACGAGGCCTGCATCCGGGCGATTGAAGCGGAGCTCGGGTCCGAGGTGACCCTTTTCGGAGCCACCAGTTCCGACAACATGCGCGGGGTGACGAGTTGGCAGATTTTCGATCAGGAGGTCTTCGAGCATTCCGCCTGGATGATCGGCTTCGCCGACCCCACCCTGTCGGTGGAAACCCAGGCGAGCCACGGTTTCGTGGCGGCGGGCGAGCCGCTGGTGGTCACCCGCGCGGAGGGCAACCGGATCATCGAGTTCAATGGTCGCAACGCTTGGCAGGAATACACCGGCCGGCTCGGCTTGCCCGCGGCTGCCGGCTGTGGCGAGACGATCCCGACCGGTGCCCTGGCCGAAGCCCTGCCGCCGGCACTAGCGGAGGAGTATGGCAACCCGCACCTGCTCCGGGTGGTGACCCGGAGGGATGAGGACGGCACGATGCATTACCCCGTGGGAATCCGCGAAGGCACGCCGCTTTGGCTGACCCTGCGGGACGAGGTGCGGATCTTCAAGGACCTCGCGCGGATGATGGACCAGCTCGTCTCGAGGATTGGCGATGCCGAGATCGCGGCGGTTTTCCACGCCGACTGCCTGGCCCGGGGCCGCCACACGCTTCACCGCATTCTCAAGGAAGAGCTGGTCGCCGGGATGCAAGAGCCGCTTTCCGATGCGGGGCGGATTCCGCCTTGGCTCGGAATGTACGGGTTCGGCGAGTTTGCGCGGCTGGGCGGCCGGAACACCTTTCACAACTACACGACCGCGATCTACGCGATCATCCGGCGTTCAGGCCATTGACTTCCCCCGTGACAGAGCTTGCACAGCCCGGATCCCTCGGGGAGCCGATGATGATCCAGGAGGAGCTCGCCCGCTTGCGGAGCGAGAACGACCTCCTGATGCGGAGGGTCTCCGCGCTGGCTTCGGTCGAGCGGCAGCTCGCCGACTCGCGGCATCAGCTCGACCTGACCTCCCGGCGCTTCGGGCGGATGCAGTCTTTCATGCGGCGAGGGATGCTCACTGAAAGCCGCGAGGAATTGGGCGGGATTTCATGCGAGGCGATCGTCGATATCCTCGAATGCGAGATCGGGCTCTTGTGGTGCCTGCGTTGTCCCCAAGACCCTGGCAGCGTTTGCCTGTCACCCGGTCAGGAGCTTGCGAACGACGCCCGCGAGGCTCTTCTCGATTGGACGAAGCAGCGGGCCCGCAATGGCCTGCCGGCGGCGGAGGTTCCCTTGCCCGATTCGCTGGGATGGCGCGACTGGCTGGTCGAGGAGATCCGCGATGAGGATGGCGAGGTCCAGGGCCTGCTGATCGCCGCCAACTCGTGGGCGAAAGGTTCGTTCTACGACGCCCTCGACGAGACCTCCGCCCGCTCGTTCGCGGCCTTCGGGGAGCAGGTGGGGGCGCTGATGGAGAAACGCCGCTGGCGCGAAGCCACCCGCACCCAGATCCAACGGAACCGTCTCTCCGAGGAACGCCTCAATCTCGTGCTGGAGGCCAGCAACGTCGGACTCTGGGATTTCGATTGCGATACCGACGAGGTTTTTTACTCGGAGCAATTCAAGCAGCAGCTCGGCTACTCGGGAGAGGAAATCTCCAACCGCTTTTCCGAGTGGGAAGAGCGGATCCACCCCGCGGACCGCGACCAGGCGCTTGAGGTCCTCGGGCGTTTCAAGAACTCGAAGAACAAGACCTACGAGAACAGCTTCCGGCTCAAGAGCCGCAGCGGCCGGTGGCGCTGGATTGTCGCGCGGGGCGTCGCCCTCCGCGACGATTCCGGCAAGCCGCTCAGCATCATCGGGATCCACATCGACCTGACTTCGTTCAAACTGCTCGAAGAAAAGCTCCGCAACGCCAAGTCCGTCGCCGAGCGCGCCAGCAAGGCGAAGAGCGGGTTCCTCGCGAAAGTCAGCCACGAACTGAGGACCCCGCTCAACGGAATGCTCGGCAGCCTCCAGCTCCTCCAGGATACCCCGCTCGATGAGGAGCAGAGGAAGCTGGTTGGGATCGGGCAATCGTCGGGGCGCTGGATGCTCTCGATCATCGGGGAGGGGCTGGATCTCGCCCGGATCGAGGCCGGCAAACTCCAACTCGTCCTTTCGCCGTTCGCGCCCCTGCAGCTGCTGTCGGAAATCATGACGTTCGAGCAGTCGAATGCCGCAGCCAAGGACCTCGAGCTCCACTGGAGCGTCGATCCGGGCATCCCCGACCGGGTCGTTGGCGACGCCACCGCGGTTCGCCAGATCGTCGCCAACCTGGTCGGGAATGCCATCAAGTTCACCGACCGCGGCTCGGTTCGGGTGAAGCTGGATTGCGATCCCGGCAAAGAGCCCGGCCGGATGCTGCTGGTTCTGACGGTTGAAGACACGGGGATCGGGATTCCCCGGGCGCTTGCCAAGGAGGTTTTCAAGCCTTTCAGCCAGGCGGATCCCGCCGATGGCCGCCGGGCGGGCGGGATCGGCCTCGGTCTTGCCGTGACCCGGGAACTCGTGGATTTGATGGGCGGCTCGATCCGGCTGGAGAGTCGCGGTCCGAAAGGCAGCCGCTTCATCGTCAAGGTGCCGGTCAAACCCTGGGCCGGGGCCCCCTGCAAGTCCGGCAAACCGGAAAGCGGGCGGACGGAGTTCTCCGGCAGGGTGCTGGTGGTGGACGACGATCCGGTCTCCCGGGAGCTTGCCGCCATGATGCTGCAGCGGATGGGGGTTCAGGCGGACACCGCCGCGAACGGTCGCGAGGGCCTTGGACTGCTCCTCGGAACCGATTACGACCTCGCGCTCGTGGACTGCCGGATGCCTGAACTCGACGGGTTGGAAATGACCCGCCTGTTCCGCGGAAGCGCGCCCGCGGACCGGCCCCGGGTTCCGATCATCGCGCTGACGGCGAACACCCAGCAGTCCGACATCGATTCCTGCCTCGAAGCGGGAATGGACTGCTACATTCCCAAACCACTTCTCGACGGAACCTTGCATCAATGCCTTGACCGGTTCTTGAAAACCTAACAGATCCGACAAATCGAAGAAACCGACGTAGGTTAATGGAAGTTCCGCCCCACCCGGGGCGGCCTTGGCTCCCCTGTTGTAACCCCCCGTGGAAACCGGCTCAGGAAAAAATGACTGCCTCCTCATCGACTCGAAACCAACTGCTGATTGTCGACGACGATCTCATCACCACGGAGCTTCTCAGCCACTTCGCGATCCAGAACGACTTCAAGCCGGTGGTCAGTTCCACCTTCCGCGAGGCGGCGGCCCTCGATTGGGGGAACTTCGCGGCAATGCTCATCGATCTCGAGCTCTCCGATGGCGATGGTTTCGAACTCCTCTGCCGGGCGCGCAAGCAGTATCCGCAACTCGCCTGTTTCATCGTCACCTCGCGGGATCAGGCGGAATCCGCGGTATCCGCCCTGAAAACCGGAGCGGTGGATTATTTCACCAAACCCTTCGAACATGCCCAGATGTTCGCTTCGATCCGGGCGGCATTGCCACGGCTCGAAAAAGCCCGCCGCGCAGGGAGCTTGTCGCCCTGCGAGTGGAAAAGCGCGGGCATGGCCACGGTCGAGGAAGGCCTGAGGACCGCCGCCCGAAATGATTTGCCGGTCCTGCTGGTCGGAGAGGCCGGCAGCGGACGCCGCGTTTTCGCCCAGCAGATCCACAGCCGCAGCGACCGCGCCAAGCTTCCCTTTGCCACGGTCTACGCCGCGGACCTCGACGAGACCGCCTTGGAGCTGGAGCTGTTCGGCGGTGAATCCCGCCAGTCGCCCGGAACTTACGTACGCCGGCGGGGAAAGATCGAATCGGTCCATGGCGGCACCCTTTTCATCCAGGATATCGACCAGGTGCCGATCACCCTCCAGGGGCGCTTGATCGATGCCCTCGAACGGGTCTCGGGCACGGCCGACGCCCGGATTTCGGATTTCAGGCTGATCGCGTCGAGCTGTGCCAAACTCGATGATCCGATCAAGCGGAAGCAGTTCCGGGACGATCTTTTCTATCTCCTGAGCACCAACACCGTCCACCTTCCGAAATTGAGCGATGTCGCCGAGGATATCCCGATTTGGTGCGACCGGATCCTCACCGAGATCTGCCTCAAGCAACGGGTGCGGCGGCCCCGGTTCACCAAGGGGGCGCTCGAAGCCCTGGTCGATTATCCCTGGCCGGGGAATCTGGATCAGTTGCGGCAAACTCTCGAACAAGTGGTCGTCGGCTCCGAAGCCGGGCTGATCGGCAGGGAAGATCTTCCGGACGAGGTCCAGGATGGAGCGGTCTCGCAGGATGGCGCGGCGGTGGACCTTGCCGGAGTCGCCCGCATCGACGATCTTGAAAAGCTCTCCCTGGTCTCCGCCTTGGACGCGTGCAGCGGCAACCGCCGTCGAGCCGCCAAGCGGCTGGGAGTGAGCCTTCGAACGATTTATAACATGATCGACCGGCATTCCTTGCGCCATCACCCCGTCAGGACCAACTTACCATGAGTGCTTCCGAATCTGATCTCGACATGGGAAGACTGGTCCGGCTGGGGGCATTTGACGAGCCTGCGATCGCTCGAATCATCGTGCATTTCCTTGAAACCCTGGACGAGCGGATCGCCGCGATGGCCGCGGCGGCAGCGGCGGGGGACACCGGGGCTCTGATTCATCAAGCCCATCAATTGCGCGGCTCGGCAGCAAACTGCGGGTTCTGCGGGCTTGCCACCGCTTGCAGTGCCCTGGTTTCCGCACCATCGGGTTTCGATGCCCTTGCGTTCCGAACGCTGGCCGGCAGGGCGCGGGAGGCTTGGCAAGCTGCCCGCGGGCTCTGAAGCATGATGGATCCAGGGACCGGTAGCAGAAGGGGGACGCCGCCGCCCCTGAAACTGCGGATTCCACTCTCCGCTTGCGGAAAACTGGCCCCGGCCTAGTGTCCACCGGCGTATCCGTTCGCATGTCGCGAAAGGTTTTGCCAAGCCCGCTGACACCTCCCTCCCACACATGTCCGACCCCAGAAATCCCGATGTCTTGGACAGCGCTCGTTTCGAAATGCTGGAGAATTCGATTGGACCGGCTTTGCGGCCGATCGTGGCGAGATACATCACGGATTGCGAGGCCGCGATCGAGGCGCTCCAGCTGTCGGTTGCCGCTGCCGATCACGATCAGGTCAGATCGGTCGCCCACCGGATGAAGGGGGCGTCCTCCTCACTCGGCTTGGGCCGGATGGAGCGGGGATTTAGCGAGCTGGAATTGTCCGCGACCCAACGACACGAGCTCCAAGCGGAAACCGTTGCAAAGTTGTCCGGCGACCTCCGGGACGCGGTGCATGCATTGCGGTTGCAAGGCGGCGATTGACGGCGGAGGACCGGGTTCCGGCTTCTGGCTGCGGTTTCGCGCCCTCCGTCCAAGTGCTGCATCGCAGCAATCTTGTTCCCCGCTTCGGGCTCCCGGTGCACGGCCAAGTTTTGATTGGATCTTTCTCTTCTTGGCATTATCGCTCCGAGCCCGAAAATAGTTGCAAGTTCTCTCAGGATCTTCAACCAGAGCCCCTGTCGAATCCATGAAACAGCAGCCTGTTCGTCCCGAATTCCCAAGGTCGGGTTCTCTGACGCGGATTTCAGATGGGGCCACCGTAGGAAGCGACTTCGGAAGTCGCCTGCGGAACCCTTCCGGACCAGTTTCGAGTCGGGCTTGGGTCGTTTTTCTGCTGCTCTTCATCGGGTGCGTCCCGCTGGCGGGTTGCAAGCGGGCCACCGAAAAGGCTGCGGGTGCCAGCCACGGGGAGGGCAAGCTGCAGCAGCTGGCGAAAGCCCTGGATGACGATATGGAAGCGACCGAGCGCCAGACCTCCGCATTGGCCGGGCAGATACTCGCGGCCTACACGGACTTTGAGGAGAAGGCAAAGACCGTCGACTCCGCAAGCTACCGGCTTGAAAAAAACGGGGTTCTCCACCGGCCGGGTGCCGTCGCCGCCGACCTGCCGGCGGTTTTCGTCTCCGGAGCAGTCAAGGTGGACGACCGCGTCATGACGATCGTCAAAGGCACCGAGTCGATCGACCCGGCCCTCAAGGCAATGGTGAATTCCAGCGAGATCGTGGTGCAAGCCTATTACAACGACTGCCATAGCTACAATCGCATTTATCCACCCTTCGATGTGCTGGTCCAGTATCCGCCGGGAATGGCAATCCCCGGGTATAACTTCTACTATCTTGCCGACGGCACCCACAACCCCGACCGGCGAAGCATCTGGATCCATGACCCTTATGTCGATCCGGCGGGGCGGGGATGGATGGTGTCGTGCCTCGCTCCGGTCTACCGCAACGAAGCGCTCGAGGGGGTCTGCGGCCTTGATGTCACCGTCGAGGCGCTGGTTCGCGATTTGGATCTGGAGGAGAGCAACGATCTTTATGTCGTGGTTTCGAACGATGGGACCGTGGTGGCGGCCGGTGAGAAGATGTCGCGCGTTCTGAGGCTACCCAACCTCAAAAGGCACCGCTATGTCGACACCGTGCGCTCCGACACTCTCCGCACGGATGACTATAATCTGCGGAAAAGCAGTTCATCCTCCATCCGCGAGATGATCGGCGATCTCACGGTCAAGGGCAGGGCGGAAACAGATCTCGATCTCGATGGCCAGAAATGGCGGGTGCGGTCGGCCTCCCTGACCCGGCTGAATTGGCATGTCCTCGAATTCACCAAGCGACCATGAGTCTGGAATCGCACGGGAAGCCCTCCCGGTTCCGGGCCCGTCTGGCGCGAGGGTTTGGTTCGCTCAAGGCCTGGCATCTCCTGCTGCTCCTGTTTCTTTACGGGGGGTTCACGATCACGCTGTCGACCTGGATCAAGAAATCGGAAACCGATGCGGCGACCAACCGGCTCCTCGCATCTTCCGCCGCGGCATCGAGGAATCTGGAGAGCCAGTTCGACGCCCTGAGGGATGATTTCCGTCTGCTGGTCTCGCTGGATGCGTTCAAGACCTATGAGACCTGGAGTCCGACCGACAGGGCAGTTGTCCCGATGGTCAAGAGGTTCTTCGCGAGGCATCAGGAATCCGCGGCTCGGATTGAACTCGACTTGCATACCGGTGAGACGGTGACCATCGAGATCCTCCCGGGCAACTATCTTTCAGCGACCCGAAGCCGCGACGACACTCTCCGGCCAACCTTCGACGGCAGCGCGTCCAAGGTCGTTCATGACGGGAGATTTTTGATCCTGAGTGAATTGCAGCCGGTGGGAATGAGTTCGCCGGTGGTAAAGGTCAGATTGATGGTCGACCACAATGCGTTTTTCAAAAGTCAGTTGGAGAGTTATTTGATGGGGCAATCCGAACTTTGGATCTGGTCGATGGATGAAGCGGGACAGCCCGACCTGATTCTCAAGCCCATGTTGTCGGAGAGCCGGCTATTCAAGATCGATGAGGCCGCCCGGGAGGTGATCCGCCGGGGCCTGTCGCTCGGGCTCGAAGGGATCCAGGAACATGATGTTTTTGTTCCCGATCGGCATTCGGCTGTGAGCGTCTTCAACCCGCTCACCTTGGGAGATCAGCCGATGGGGCTGGTCTTTTCAAGCGATCGCGACGTCCACCTCAAGAGCCTCAACCGGCTGTCCGCCTTCCTGGGTGCAGTTTTTGCCGGCACGGTGCTGTTCCTTCTGATCTGGTTCGGGATTTCCTACCAGCGGATCCGTGGTTCGGAACGGGCGGAGGTGAGAGCCAGGAAAAAGGCCGAGAGTGCCGATCGTGCGAAAGGCGAGTTCGTCGCCACCATGAGCCATGAGATCAGGACGCCCCTGAACGGCGTGCTCGGTTACGCCGAACTTCTCCGCCACTCGGGACTCAACCCCACGCAGGTCCAGTATCTCGAGGTGATCCGCAGGAGTGGCGACCACTTGCTCGCGGTGTTGAACGATATTCTGGACTACTCGCGCATCGAGGCCGGTAGTTTGGCGCTCCGGGAGGAAGAGTTCTCTCCGGTCGGTGTTGTTGAAGATGTCATCGACATGTTGACCACGGCCGCGAGGGCCAAAGAAATCCAGCTCAAGACGACCTCAAGCAAGAGGGTGCCGGGCAAGCTCGTTGGCGACGCCGGCCGGCTCCGGCAGATCCTGTTCAATCTGGTCGGCAACGGCATCAAGTTCACCCATCGGGGCTCCGTGGAGGTGACGGTCGATGCGACCGACAAGGACGGATCATGCCTGCTCCACTTCGCGATTGTTGACACCGGCATCGGGATCGACCGGTCGCTGGTGGACCGTCTCTTCAACCCCTTCAGCCAGATCGACAGCTCGAACGCACGGGCTTATCAGGGCACGGGTCTGGGTCTCGCCATCTGCAAGCGCCTCGTTCATCGGATGGGCGGGGAGATCTCCGTCGAGACCGAGCTGGGCAAAGGAAGCCGCTTCAAGTTCTGGATAAAAACCGAGCGGGTTGGAGCTTCCGCCGCTGCCGGGGGCGAGCTTGCCGGACGGGCGGTGATCGCGGCCGATGAAGAGCCGGGCCCCGGGGATGGCATCACCCGGTTGCCTGCTGATCCCGGGGGTAAGGCCCGCCCCGCGGCAGGCGATCCGGAGGTCGCGGAAATGGGGCTTCAACCCGGGAACCGCGGAACGGGTTTGAAGGTGCTGGTCGTGGAGGACAATGCCGTCAACGGCGCCCTGCTGGTCGCCTTGCTGGAGAGCCGCGGCTGCTCCGCGGCGGTTGCGGAGAACGGGACCCTCGCGCTGGAATTGCTGGATGGCGGAGGATATGAGCTGGTTTTCATGGATATCGAGATGCCGGGTCTGGACGGCATCGAGACGACGGAGATCATCCGGAGCCATGAAGGGCGTCGTGGTGCGGCCCGATGCCGGATCGTGGGATTGTCGGCACATGCGTTTGTTGATGACCGGCGTTCGGCGCTCGCGGTCGGCATGGACGACTACATCACCAAGCCGATCGATTGCACGGCGCTGGACCGGGTGCTCAAGGAGGCGATTGATGCCGTCGGGTCAGCCGCCGAGCCCGCTTCATCGATTCAAGGCCGGCCTTGGAGTCGCGGTGGGACGTGATGCAGGGCAGGGCGTCAGGCTTCCCTGGCCGCGGTATCCTCCGGGATCGGATACGCCGGGGCATCAAGGACGAAACTCCCGCGAGGCCGCGGCAACAGGCTCATTCGGATCCGGATCCACGACAATTCCCGGGTGAACGTGCTGCCGGCGGGCAGGGAAGCAAGGTCCCTCAGCCATTGGGCCAACTGAAGTTCCACGTCCCCCGCGGCGGTCGCTGCGATCTCCAGCAGGTCCCGGTCGGAGTCGCTGACCAGCCTCGCCATCTCGCTTTCAGCCCGGGGATTCTCACCCGGCAAGACCCGCTCGAGGGATCGCCCGATGCGGATGAACTTCTGGACAAGCAGGGCTCTTCTGGCGGGAGTTATCATCAGGAATTGAAGCGGTGAAAAACCGGTTGATCAACAAGGCGAAGTGATGCCCGTGACAGAAACCGCGCCGGGGAATGAAGGTATGGCTGCGGTCTAGCTTCGAAGCTAGGGCAAGGGAATGAAGGCCTTCTGCCTAATCTTCTTCCGGGCTTTTGTCACCGATCACTTCAAAATGCACCACCTGTGATCACTTCAAAGTGCACCACCCCGGACGGGTGTTTTCTGATGGATTGAGGGCGTGGTTGGCAAGGAGGGATTGCGTCGTGCGGCG